>AMFJ01004539.1_pt1 | contig 11104 bp, 12 predicted proteins | sample 427208 | NCBI WGS metagenome assembly AMFJ01 (sample SAMN02954298, study PRJNA114691) | groundwater metagenome | biome: aquatic; feature: subsurface aquifer; material: sediment; isolation source: subsurface aquifer sediment | place: USA: Rifle, CO | collected 2008-08
GGATCAACGGTTAAGGAAGCAGCTAAAATTTTGAAAGATGCGGGTGCAAAAAAAATTTATGTTTTGGCCTTGGCAAAAGGATAATTTTTCGTTATAATTAGATTCATATGCCACAAAAAATCGAAATTTCTTCAAAAACAATTATTTTTACAGTTGGTTTTATTTTGTTATTGGGTGTTATTTGGTTGATAAAAGATTTAATTTTTTCACTTTTTATTGCATTTATCATTGCTGGGGCTTTGCGTCAGCCGGTCGATTATCTCGAAAAGAAAAAAATTCATAGATCTATTGGTTCTTTCATAGTCTATTTTATTTTTATATTCATAATTTTTTGTTTATTTATTTTAATTATCCCCCCTTTGGCTGGAGAAATGGTTATCTTATTCAAAAACCTACCTCATATTGTTAGTAAAATATCTCCTACTTTCTCTTCTAACATTAATTTGGATTTTCTTTCAAATAATATTCCTAGTCTTGCTAATGAAACAATTAATTTAATTAAGTCAGCTTTTTCCAATGTTATTTTTGTCACTTCGACTTTATTTTTTGGTTTTTATTTCATTTTGGAAAGAAATATCGTTGACAGATTATTAAACAACTTTTTTGATGATATAGAACTCAACAGAATAAGCTTAATTGCAGAACGGGCTCAAAAAAGAATGAGTGGCTGGTTTTGGGGAGAAATTATTCTCATGGTGGTTGTGGGGGCAATGACATATATTGGGCTCAATATTATTGGTATGAAATACGCTCTTGCTTTAGCGGTTTTGGCAGGATTATTTGAAGTTATTCCCAATTTAGGTCCAATCACTTCATCAATCCCTGCTATTTTGATTGGTCTTTCTTATTCTCCGGCTCTCGGTCTTTATTGCGCAGTTCTTTACCTGGTAATTCAACAGCTTGAAAATAATCTTATTGTTCCGGTTGTTATGAAAAAGACAACCGGTCTTCATCCTATCTTTACACTAATCGTCATGGTTATTGGTGGAAAACTGGCTGGAGTTATGGGAGTCATCCTAGCAATTCCAACAGCAATTTTCATTGAAACAATATTGATTGAAGTAAATAAATTTGATAGAAAAATTAGGTAAAATTTTCTGCGTTTTATCTACGGTTTATATGCGGGAATTATTTACCGAGGTTCACTTATGAAAATAGCGATATTGGGTGGGGGAATTACTGGTTTAACCGCTGCTTATTATCTAGCCAGAGACCATCATCAAGTGACAATTATTGAAAAAGAGAAAGTATTAGGCGGTTTAGCGGCTGGTTTTAAAGGTAATGATTGGAATTGGTATTTGGAACGCGCATATCACCATCTTTTTTCCACAGATTCGGACATCTTAAATTTTGCCAAAGAAATTGGATTTAATAAAATATATTTTAGATCACCGGAGACGTCTTCACTATTTCAAAAATCAAATATCAAAGATCAAATACCTGCCTGCCGGCAGGCAAGGTCAAAACCACAGATTAAAAATCAAAAATTTTCAATCTTTCCTTTAGATACACCTCTTGACTTACTAAGATTCCCCTATCTTAATTTTGTTGATAAACTTCGTGCCGGAATAGTTATTGTGTTCCTCAAATTATCTCCTTATTTGCCGTTTTATAAAAACATAACATCTGAGGAATTCTTAAAAAAAAGTATGGGAATTAACGTATGGAATAGATTGTGGAAACAGCTTTTTCGGGGAAAGTTCGGCAAATATGCGGGAATTATTTTAAGCTCTTTTATCTGGGCAAGAATTAAAAAAAGAACCAAATCCTTGGGTTATATTGAGGGGGGATTTCAAAACTTTATCGATTATTTAGAAAATAAATTAATAAACTTGAATGTCAAAATATTAAGGGGCACCTCAATAGAAAAAATAGAAAAACAAAAAACAAAATTTACCTTGACCTATTTGAAACGGCCGTCACGGATAGGTGAAGAAAATTTTGATTTGGTAATATCAACTTTACCATCACCCGTCATGACAAAACTTACAGTAAATATTTTTTCTCCTCAATATTTGTCTCTATTCAACAAATTAAAGTATTTACATGCAATTACTTTGATATTAGAAACGGACAAACCAATTCTTAATAAAACTTATTGGCTTAATATTTGCACTGATAAAATTCCGTTTATGATATTAGCTCAACACACAAACTTTGCTGATAAAAAAAATTATAATAATCACCATTTGGCTTATATAGGCTGGTATGTTGACAGAGATAATAAATTATTAAAAATGAATAAAGAGGAAATAATAAAACTTGTTAAGCCGCATCTTAAAATTCTTAATTCTAAATTCTTAATTTTAAATTCTTTTTTATTCAAGGCACCATTTGCACAACCAATATTCGATAAAGATTTTGAAAAAAATATGCCAACATTTATTACCCCAGATAAAAACTTTTTCATTGCTAATCTTGATATGACTTATCCTTATGATAGGGGAACCAACTATGCTGTCAAACTTGGAAAGCAAGTAGCGGGATTGATATAATATATACTATTATGGAAGGTGAGTTAGTAAAAGTAATTACTGCTGATGGACTTGAATTAAAAGGCTTTTTTTCTGATCAAAAAAGCGATATTGTTGTTTTTCATAATCATGGAACAGCGGGTGATTTTTATACTCATGAATTTGTTGAGGTTGAAGGGGGAATGTTAGCCAAAGAAAAAATTTCCTTTTTAACCGCTAACAATCGCGGGCATGATGTTTATACAAATATAAGAAAACATATAAATAAAAAAGTGGAATGGATTGAAGTTGGAGGAGGATTTGAAAAATTTGAAGATTGTATTTTTGATATCGACGCTTGGATAAATTTTTTAATTAAAAGGGGAGTAAGAAAAATCATTCTTCAAGGTCATAGTCTTGGGCCAAATAAAAATGTTTATTACCAAGTAAAAAAATCTAATAAAAGAGTCTGTGGTTTTATTCATTTATCACCGCAAAATGATGCCGGATTAATGAAATCAAAATTGGGTGATGAAAAATATACAAAAGTCAACTTAATGATCGAAGAGATGATTAAAAATCACCGAGAAAATGAAATGCTTAGTAAAGAATTGCAGGAACTTTGTCCAATTTCTGCCCTTTCATATTCGGGATATTTTATTGAGAACGGAGTAGGAAATCTCTTCCCATATCATAATCCTCATAATAAAAATTGGTCTGTTCTAAATAAAATAAAAGATCCTCAATTACTTATTTTTGGCGAAAAAGATCCGTATATTAAACCCTCTGTCAGTAAGGCCATCGAAGTTTTTCAGTCAAAAATTAATGAATCTAGTCAATTAGAATCAAAGGTTATTAATGACGCTTCTCACAGTTATTTAGGTTATGAAAAAGAGTTAGTTGAGGTTATTTTTAGTTGGATAAAGAAAAATTATTTATGAGAAATATATTTATTATTCATGGATCTAATGGCTCTCCTCAAGAGAACTGGTTTCCTTGGTTAAAAAAAGAGTTAGAAAAATTAGGTCACCGAGTTTTTGTTCCCCAATTTCAGGTTCCAAAAATACCTGCTCCTGGTGGACACAAACTTAATCTCTGGTTAAAGGAGTTTGAAAAATACAAAAAATATTTAAATAAAGACACTGTTATTATTGCCCATAGCCGAGGATGTACTTTTACCTTACAATTATTGCCAACAATTGGAATAAAAATTAAAGGTTTATTCTTAGTCGGACCACCCATTGATTACGACCAATGGCGTCCAGATGTCTATATTGAATACGATTCTTTTCAAGCAAGGCCATATCTTTGGAAAAGAATTCGTCAACTAGCAAATCATATTGAAGTTTTCCAATCAACAGATGATGTCATACCAATATCCGAGGGACAATTTATCGCAGATAATCTTCACGCAAAAATAAATATTATTAAAAACGCCGGACATTTTAATACTTACACTTACAAGAAGTTTGTTAAATTTCCTTTGCTCTTAAAAAAAATTAGGGGTCTTATAAGTAAAAATCCTTAACCAATAACTTCCAATCTACCTAAATCCTGCTTCTTAATTTCTTTGTAAAGTTTATTTTTTACTAATGCTGGTTTACCATTGTGTTCAACAACATAATAAGCAAATCCCTTCATTTGCTGGACAAGTTTATAATCAGCGTGACCAGGAAGCGAAACTGGGTCTCTCTCTTCAAAATCAACTGGACTATCATCAGCCGTCACAAAATATGTTGATCCGGTATTCACAACTAAATGACCATAGCCTTCTGCCATATAAACTTGATCACCTTGTTTGACTGATATCGCCTTAAATTCTTCAACAACATCGGGAATCATCTGGCCTTTTTCGTCTACTGCTAATTTTTGTAAAAGAGCAATTCCTGTTCCAAATATAATCCAATATGTTTCATCAAGCTTTCCTACATGATAATGACCATAGGTTTTTATATATTCGTTAGAAATTGTTCCTGGCTCCCAAACAGTAATATTTTTTTGGTCTTTACCACCGCGAATCATGTAATAGTGCACTGCCGGACCGACACCTTTAGGATCCATTAAAACTTCCTGCATTTTTTCATGAATTCTAGCTGCATAATGTTTACCAACATTCTTGAAATCAATATTCATATGATTAAATATTTGAATTTTTAATTTCTTTCCTTTGTTTCCTAAGTTCTTCTGTCTCGTCAGGACGTTTAAAATCATCCTCTAGTCGATAAGTTGTCCCTATTTCTGGTGTCGATACCTCAACAATATCACAATCGGTAATGCCAACCAGTCGGTGACGCTGACCAATACAACAAGTATATCCTTCACCAAATTTTAATTCCGTTTCAATTAACTCACCTCTTTCATTATCCCAAACGACTTTACCTCGACCATTAATTAAATACCAGGTCTCTTGTTTTTTATCGTGATATTGTAGTGACAATCGTTTATCCGCATAAACGTGTAATACTTTACCCATATATGGAAGATCTGAAGGAGTCCAATGGATTTCCCAACCCCATGGTTTTTCAATTCTTTTTTGGTATGGTAAATTTGAAAAATTCTTTGGATCTATTTTGTTTGCCATAGGCTATTATGATAAATAAAAATAGTATATAATTCAATAGTCATGAAAAATAATAAACTGCGAACATATTTTTATGCTCTTCGAATTAATCAATGGTTAAAGAATTTTGTTATATTTACGGCAATTATTTTTTCCGGTCAACTTTTTAATGTAGATCTATTAATAAAGTCCTTTCATGCTTTTTTTATTTTTTGTCTACTCTCTTCAACCTCATACGTTTTAAATGATATTATTGACTATCCTTTTGACAAAAAACATCCGGTAAAAAAATTTCGACCAATCGCTTCCGGAGATCTATCCATGCCTGAAGCAACTTTTATCGTGTTTACTTTGAGTTTAGCCTCTTTAATATTAGCATTATTTTTTTCTTTACCATTTTTTTTCCTAAGTTTATTTTTTATTCTACTTCACTTTTTCTATTCCTTTACTTTAAAAAGGCAGCCGGTCGTAGATATTTTTACGATTTCCTTTTCTTTTATGATAAGGACTTTTGCCGGTGAAATAGCGACCGGATATCATATTCCAATCTGGCTTCTTTTAACAATATTTTTTGGTTCTCTTTTTATGGCATCGGTCAAACGCCATGCAGAACTCGTGGCTCATGGAGTCAAAGCCCGTATGTCCCTTTACCGTTATAATGAACATTTTTTAGATTTTTTGACCTACACATTTGGAACGGCTACAATTATCGCCTATTCTACTTATGCATATGTTGAGAGACCACCGCAGACAGCGACGGTCTTTTCTGAATTTTTTAATCAAACATTCCCAGGATTTGAGGCAAGAAAATGGTTAATGATTACTATTCCTGTTGTTGTTTATGGAGTGGCCCGTTACGCCCAACTATTATACGAAAAAGCTGAAGGGGAAAGGCCAGAAAGAACAATTACAACCGATATTCCTTTGATAGTGACTATTGCTCTCTGGGGGATTATTGTGATCAGCTTAATCTATCTTTTGTAGGTTATAAGCGGTTGACAAATGCTGGCAAAACATAATAATTATAACTATTATAATTTCTATAAAATTTATATGAAATCACAGGATTCTGAAAAAAGACAGGCAGTAACAACAGCGATTGATGCGATTCAAAAACAGTTTGGTCGGGGATCAATTATGAGATTAGGACAGTCAACAGTTGTACCGGTTGATGTTATTTCAACTGGAATTCCAACTCTAGATACCGCTCTTGGTGTTGGCGGGATACCAAAGGGAAGAATCGTTGAAATTTTTGGACCTGAGGCAGCTGGAAAAACAACTGTCTGCTTATCTTTAATAGCCGAAGCTCAAAAGGCCGGTGGAGTCGCCGCTTTTATTGATGCCGAACATGCTCTTGACCCAGCTTGGGCCAAAATTTTAGGAGTAAAACTAGAAGATCTTCTAGTTTCTCAACCAGACACTGGAGAACAGGCATTAGAAATTACGGAAACCTTGGTTAGATCAGGGGGAATTGATTTGATCGTCGTCGATTCTGTAGCTGCCCTGGTTCCCAGAGCAGAAATTGAAGGTGAGATGGGTGATTCTCAAATGGGTTTACAGGCCAGATTAATGTCACAGGCTTTGAGAAAGTTGACGGGAATTGTTTCTAAATCAAAGACGACCATTGTCTTCACTAATCAATTAAGACAAAAGATCGGAGTTTTTTTTGGTAATCCAGAAACGACTCCAGGAGGATTGGCTTTAAAATTTTATTGCAGTATACGAATGGACGTCAGAAAGATTGAAACATTAAAAAAGAATAATATGGTTTACGGAGCCAGAATTAGAGTCAAGGTAATAAAAAATAAAGTGGCTCCACCTTTTAAAGAAGCCGAAGTTGTGATTATTTCATCTGGAATTGATAAAGAAGAGGGGATAGTTGACGCCGCCATTGCAGCTGGATTACTTGTCAAAAGCGGCTCATTTATTAAATATAATGATAAAGTACTGGGCCATGGAAAGGAAGAAGTAAAAGAGATTTTGATGAAAGACAGTAAGGTGAGAGAGCAAATACTCAAACAATTAATAAAAAAATAATCAAATAAACAAATAAAGAAATGAATAAGAAAATGTTTAAATAATTAAATGTATTAATTTATACATTTGTTTATTTCTATCATTTATTTTCTTATTTAATTATTTCTTTATTTAATTATTAATGCATGATGACCTGATTCCACTTCTCAACATTGCTTTCTTCTATCTTAAATTCCGTCCTCGGACAATTAAAGAAACCCGTGACCATCTTTATAAAAAAGTTAGAACAACTCATTGGTCACACGAAGCTGTTGATAAAGTGATAGATCACTTAATCGAACTAAAATTTTTAGATGATAAAATTTTTATAGATTTTTTAGTCAACTCCAGAACTAAAACAAAAGTTAAAGGAATTTTTGCAATTAAACAAGAACTATATAGATTTGGAGTTGATAAAGAATTAATTAATGAATATTTTTCTAATACTGAAATAAATGAAGAAGAGCTTGCTAAAAAAGCCCTTACCCGCCGTTGGGAGATAATAAAAGCTCTACCTAAACAAAAACGTTTCGAAAAAGCAATAAGTTTTCTTGGTCGACGAGGATTTAATTATGACATAAGCAAAAAAGCAATTGAAGATTTAATAAATAAGGAGTAAAATGTCTACATTAGAAATTGCTTGGAGTTAAATTAAGTTAAATATTAATTATTAATTTTCAAATGACAGACCAAAACACAAATTCGTTTCTTCAGTATTTAATCTTTAATTTGTGATTTTGATTTTTGATTTTTAATCTTTGATATTTTCTTCTCCAGGCTTCATATAAATTCCTATGCTAGTTAAATTTTTTAAGAAATTTACTTCGCTCAAGAAAGAAAGAGATGAACTGTTAGCAAAAGCAAAGTTAGAGGCTCAGTCTATTACTCTTAAAGCCCAAGAAGAGGCAAGAAAAGTTGCTACCGACGCTCTTGAAGTAGAAAAGAGATTAGCTCATCGTGAAGAGCAAATTGAGGAAAAAGATAATCTTATCAACCGAGAAAAACAATCCGTTCAGGACCTAAAAAATAATGTCGAATCAATCAAAAAAGAGCTTGAAATAAAAAGAGATCAATTATTACAAAAGTTAGAAAAAATTTCTGCCTTAACAAAAGATCAGGCTAAAGATCTGTTGCTTCGTGGTTGGGAAGATAAATTAAAAGGAGAGGTGGCTAAAAAAATTAAATCGGCTGAGGAAGAAGTTAAGTTGACATCCGATGATAAAGCTAAACAAATTTTAGTTGATGCAATTAGATATGGAGCTATTGATTATGTTTCCGAATATACACTATCTGTTATTAACCTACCAAGCGAAGATTATAAAGGCAGAATCATTGGAAAAGAAGGCCGTAATATCCGTGCCTTTGAAATTGCAACCGGTGTTGATGTTGATCTTGAAGAAGAACGAGTAATTAGGCTCTCTTCTTTCGATGCTATCCGTCGGGAAGTGGCCAGAATGTCTTTGGAAAGATTAATTAAGGATGGCCGTATCCAACCGGAAAGAATTGAGGAAATTGTTAAAAAAACTCGTGAAGAAGTAGATAAAATTATTTTTAAAGCTGGTGAAGAACTAGCTCATAAAGTAGGAGTTTTTAATCTTCCGCCTGAGCTAACTCAACTTCTTGGTAAATTTAAGTATCGTTTTTCCTACGGACAAAACATGATCTCTCATACTTTAGAAGAAACAAAAATTGGAGTCGCCTTAGCTCATGAATTAAAACTTGACGTTAACCTAGTAAAACTTGGTTGTCTTTTTCATGATATTGGTAAGGTTGTAACCGAAAAAGAAGGGTCACATATTGATTTAGGTGTTGAGGTTTTGAAAAGAAATCGCTTTCCACAAAAAGTAATTGATTGTGTTGCCAGTCATCATGAAGACGTTCCTTTTACCAGTTTAGAGGCAGTGGTCGTCTATATTGCCGATGCTGTTTCTGGTGGTCGACCGGGAGCTAGACACGAAGATTTTGGTGAATACTTAAAAAGAATTAAAACGATTGAAGATATTGCCAAAACCAAAAAGGGCGTAAAAGAAGCTTATGCTTTACAAGCTGGTCGAGAATTAAGAGTAATTGTTAAGCCAGACGAAATAACCGATGATGAAGCTCTGATTACTGCTGAAAAAATTAAAGAAGAATTGGAACAAAAATTTGAAGTTTTCCCAGGACAGATTAAAGTCACGGTTATTAGGGAAACTAGGGCTGAGGCAACCACTAAGATCTAATTAAGTTAATAAATGTAAAAATAATCAAATAAACAAATAAAGAAATAAATGATTAAATGTATCAATTAAGACATTTGTTTATTTTGATCATTCATTTAATTATCTTTTTATTTCTTTATTTATTTATTCATTTATTCTTTCTTCCTGTCCTACCGCCCTACATTTGATATAGATTGTTACAATAAGATATTATTAATATAGATTGACAGGAAGCCAAAAAACAACTAATCTATTACTGTAATTTATTCTCATTTAAAAATTCAAGTCAAAAGAAAGTAGGTGATATTAAATGACAAAAGCAGATTTAGTCGCTCAAGTAGCAAAGAAAGCTGGTTTAACCGCTAAAGCCGCCAAAGATTCCGTCAACACAGTTTTTTCCACTATGTCAGATGCAATGAAGAGAGGTGAAAAAATAGTTGTGACCGGATTTGGTACTTTTATGGTTAGACGTCGAGCCGCCAGAAAAGGAAGAAATCCTCAAACTGGAGCCGAAATTCAAATCCCAGCCACAAAAACACCTGGTTTTACCGCTGGAAAAAGTTTGAAAAGAATGGTTAAGTAATTTTATCGAAGGATAATAATCCCTCATCATTTGTGGTACTTATGGTGAGGGATTTGTTGTATAATAAACATATGTTTATGAAGAATTTTGGGCGTTATATCTTGCTAATTTCTTTTATTATAATCGTTCCGTTTGTTGCTTACTTTGTCATCGGAGCCTCAGATACATTGGTAAAAGCTCCTCAAGAAAAAGTCATTTATAATCTACCATATCCAGGACTTCTTCCAGACAGTCCTCTTTACATAACTAAAACTATTAGAGACAAAATTACTGATTTTTTAACGAGAGATAATTTAAAAAAGGCTGAACTTTATCTTTTATATTCTGATAAAAGAACATCTATGTCTCTCGTTCTTGCTTCAAAAGGAAAAAGCCAGTTGGCAATTGATACATTTGTTAAAGGTGAAAAATATTTTTTTCAAATACCTAAATTATTAAGATCTGCGAAAGAACAAGGAGCTCAAGCTCCTTCAAGTTTTGTTGAAACTTTAAAATTAAGCAATGCTAAACACAAGGAGCTAATTGAAGAATTGATAAAAACTCTGCCGCAGGGATTGAATCAGTCATTAACACAGTTATCTGAACTTAATCAACAGATACGCCGCGATATAGAATCACTCCCATAACTAACCCTAGTAATAAAAAATTTTGCTGCAAAGTTAACCAGTAATGATCAAAGAATCCTGTAAAAAAAATTACAAAAATCAATAGCCACTGATCTTTTGTTAATCGTCTTTGTATCAATAAATCGATTAATCGATACAAAATAAATCCTCCAATAATTAGGCCTGTCTCAGCGATAAATAGTAAAAATATATTATGAACCGGTTGGTTAAAAAATAAATAAAACTTCGAGGAAAATTTTGCTTGCTCAACTAAATAGCTACCTAAACCAACTCCAAAAATTGGATGTCTAAAAATGATTGTTATTGAATTTTTCATCAATTCAATTCTTTTATCAATTGTTAATGGATCTGTTTTTGCTGTAAAAAAAATTAATGAAAGTATAAGTAAACCTATTACCCGAGCTAATTTGCAGAGTTGACAGTCGAGTTTAGTATTAATTAGTAAGTAGTAAGTATTAAGTATTAGGTATGTAATAATAGCTACTTTTGAAAACGAAATAAAAACCAAAATAGTTGAGATAAACAAAAATAAATATTTAAGAACTAAATAACGGTTAAATTTTTTATAAATTAAAACAAAAAAATATAGGAGTAGGAAAAAACCGGCTAAAGAATTTGGGTGGGAAAATGTCCCGTAGGGTCGTAAAAACTCTATTCCTTGAATAGAG
>AMFJ01026539.1_pt1 | contig 11095 bp, 10 predicted proteins | sample 427208 | NCBI WGS metagenome assembly AMFJ01 (sample SAMN02954298, study PRJNA114691) | groundwater metagenome | biome: aquatic; feature: subsurface aquifer; material: sediment; isolation source: subsurface aquifer sediment | place: USA: Rifle, CO | collected 2008-08
TTTATTTCGCTTTGGCGCTTCCTGTCTTTGAAATTGCGCGAAATAAATTCTTTATAAAAAAACTTCTCACGATATTTCTCGGAGGAACAATAATATTAAGTGCCTTGTCGCTTTTTCTTTTCGGAGATTTCTTTTTTACAAAACAATGGGCGAGACCTAATCTCTCTGAAGCGATTTCAATCGAGAGCGCATCTGCCAAAGAAGCTGCGTCCGGCAAATTCGCGTACATTGGAATCAAAAACAGGCTATATGACGAGTCTGGAAAACCAGTGGAATACCGATGGCAAAAAGACCTCGGTCTCGGAACGATATCCTATGTGAGTGGAAGATTTTTTCGCGTGTTTTCATCTGGGCAGATCTACGCGCTGTTTGGGTTTTTGTTTGCCATGTTCTTGATTTTGAAACGTTGGAAACGCGATCGGACAACTTTATATCTGGGAATAACGGCGATTCTAACATTGCTCACTCTCGGCATCAGCTTTTCCCGAAGTCTTTGGACTGGCGCGGCCGGGGGCATCATCTTCATGCTTTTTCTACTTCCGAAGAAGAGGGCAATTTTAATCGCGCTGACAATCATAGTTCTGCTGATTGCCGCGGTCATGGGAAGCTATTTCTTCGCGCCGAAAGTCTATCAAACAATATCAAACAGAATTATAAGCATCGCAAAGCCAGAACAAGAGCTTGCCGGGCAAAACAGGCTGAATCTTCTTGAGCCGATAAACATGAAGATAAAAAATAGGCCCATCTTGGGCCAAGGTTTCGGGACGCCGATTGTATATGAGAGTGTCGTTCCAGAAAAACAAGGTTTCATAAAAGTTTACGTCTATGAATGGGGCTACCACGATTTGATCATAAAAATGGGGATACTCGGGCTTCTTGTTTACGCGTGGATCTTTTTCGAAATTTTTAGAGAAACCTACAAAGCCAACAAAGTTTTAGGCATGGAACTGAAAAGCAAGGGCAAAGAAACAAAACAATGCAATCCGATGCGGTGTGCTGTAACCTGTGCCCTGTCAGCCGGCATCATCGGCATGCTCATCACAAACGCGACAAGTCCGTATCTGAATCATCCGCTTGGAATTGGATTTATATTGATGGCAATGGCGGTGATTTACGCGATAAAAAAAGCCCTTGTTAAAAAAGTGGCTTTGAGGAGAGAGAAAGAGAGTGCTTGAAAAAAATTCTTAACAATCTTCTTTTGGTTTATAGGACAGGACTGTTCGATGAAATAGATCGTAGTAAGCATCATTCTTTCGATTTGTTTCCTCTTCCATTACACTCGGATAATGTATAAACAAATTTGTTTCGAACCCGTGGGGTAATTTTACCCCTATGGCTTTCCAAAAAATTTCGGGTAGTACAAATGTTCGAGTAAAATAAGCTCCTCTCATTTTCTTCCTCCCTCTTCGCACTCTCTCCCTCTTCTAAGCAAACTAAAACAACCATCTCCTTTTGTCAACAAAAATCCCACATTTACCTTGCACCTTGTAACCCAAAAGCCGCAAATATGTTAAAATACGTTGTATAAGCAACAAGCCAAGCAACCTGTCTGCCACAAGGCAAATGGCGGTGATTTACGCAATAAAAAAAGCCCTCTTTGAAAAGAGAGCTTTGTAGAACTGTTTTGTTCTATAAAATATATTTCACAAAACAGTAAATCAGTATAACGACGGAGATGAGAATAAAGATCCACGTCGTCAGCATATCATTCTTTAAAAACATAACAAAGTTTTTCATTTTTTTTCCTCCTATTAACATACTATCCTAATTATCGCACTTGTCAACAAAAATGAATCCCAAAGTCTCAATCTGTATTCTAGCCTTTAATGGCGCGAAATATCTCAAAAATTGCATTGAGGCCGTTTTCGCGCAGACTTACAAGAATTCGGAGCTTTTGATAATAAACAATGGATCCCAAGACCAAGGAAAAACTGAAAAAACCATCAAAAATCTTGTAATAAAATACCCGCGAACGCGTTATATAAATAATAAGGCAAACATCGGCTTTGCGGGGGGACACAACCAAGGCATCAGAGAAACAGATACAGATGGAGAATACTACTTGGCGTTGAACCAAGACGTCATTTTGGATAAAAATTACGTCAAAGAGCTGGTTTGCGCCTGCGAGAAAAATCCGCACATCGGCGCGGCACAAGGCAAAATAAAACGCTTACTGCCAACCGACGCGAAACTGGACAAAAAAGATTTTGAAAAAGAAAAAAATCTGCACAAAAAACTAGAAAAAGCCCATTTTGTAATAATGGAAGACTTGACATTATACCAAAAAACTGATATTATAGATGCCGTTGGAATGGAGCTACACAGAACGGGTCAAGCGACCAATATAGGCGAAGCAGAGTACGACAGAGGCCAATACGAAGAGCAAATGGAGATTTTTGGAGCCGCCGGAACCGTGCCAATGTACCGCAGAAAAGCCCTCAACGATATAAAACTTAAAGGGAAATTCGCGCTTTCAAAAGAAGAATATTTTGATGAAACTTTTTTCGCGTACAAAGAGGACATAGATATGGCATTCAGACTCCTGCTTAGACAATGGAAAAGCATATACGTACCAACGGCAATCGCGTATCACGAGAGAAGCGCTGTCGGCGCGGGCGCGTATCACAAGGGAAACCTCGCAATCGCCGAACAGAGAAAAAACAAATCAAAATTTTCAAAAAAAGTTTCATTTCGAAATCACCATTACATACTTTTAAAGAATTTATTTCTAAAAAACTTTTTACAAAATCTTCCGGAAATCGCGTGGTATGAAATGAAAATGTGGGGATACGCGCTGATCATGGAGCCATATCTCATCCACGATATGTTCAAAACCATAGGAAAAATTCCGCTGATGCTTCGAAAAAGAAAGATGATCATGAAGAAGAGAAAAATCAACGCGAAAGACATGGAGAAATGGTTTAAATAAACTTGCTAAAATTTATATATAACTTATAGCAAATCCCGCCGCGGCGGGATAATCCTTTTCTTGGCTGATACGTAACAATTTAATATAAGTCCAAATGAACCTTTCCATCGTCGTCGTGCACTACAAATCGCCAAAGCTTCTGACACAGTGCATAAAATCCATACTAGAAAAATATCCCGAACTCAAGGGAAATTTTGTTATTGTGGACAATTCTCCAAATTTAAAAATATCAAAACAGATCAAAAAAACTTTTCCAAAAGAAAGATATATTCCATCGAAAGTAAACGTCGGATTTGCCAAGGGCGTAAACTGGGGAATAAACAACACGACGACCGAATACGTCATGATTTTAAATCCAGATATAGTGATGCAAGACCTAGCAATAGAAAAAATGTTGAACTACATGGAAAAACACAAAGATGTGGCATTAATTGCCCCAAAATTGATATACGGCGACGGCACGGTCCAAGAAAGCTGTTACAGATTCCATAATTCAATTTTAACCGTCGCATACAGAAGAACTTTTCTTGGTAAAATGTCTTTCGCTAAAAAAGAATTAAAAAAATTCACTATGGCTGATTACGACCATAAAAAAACTAAAGAGGTGGATTGGGTATTGGGAGCCTGCATGATGGTCCGAAAAAAAGCTATAGAAGAAGTCGGGCTTATGGATGAAAGATTTTTCCTATATCTTGAGGACGTGGACTGGTGCCGCAGATTCTGGGAAAACGGTTGGAAGGTGATATATTTCCCCCTGGCCCAAATGTCTCATTTTTACAAAAGAGAAAGCGCGGAAAAAATGGGATTCATATCATTTTTCAATAAAATGACTAGAATACATATCAAAAGTGGTGTAAAATACTTTTGGAAGCATCGAAAGAAAAAAGAATCTCCGAGAGAAATTTACAAAAGAGCAATACAACAAAAATGACAGACGAAATAAATTTGACATACCCTTTTAGCAAGAAACAAAAAAAAGGAAAAAAGGGAACTGGTTTTTTTAGAAAAAAATCAAGAACGATCTTGGTCATAATTGCGATTTTTGTGATATACATAATTGGATCTCTTTTTAGCGCAAAAGCCGCGTACGACAACGCCATGGACGGCAAGGAGTATCTCCTGAAGGTTCAGGATGCCGTGGCGAAGCAAGACCTCAAGACCGCAGAAGAGGAAATCAAAATCGCTAACAGAAAAATGCAGACCGCAAAATGGGAATTTACCTTCGCGAAATGGACATACATAATTCCCATTTATGGCAAACAAGCTCGTGCCGCCGGAAATTTGCTCGACGCGGGAGCACTCTTGACATCCGCCCTTTCAAAAACGATTTCAAGCGGCCTGGAAATTCTTTCGCCAATCCAATCAAAAGAAATAACGAATTTCGGAGAACTCTCGAGTACAGAGAGAGGCGAGGCTTTGGAAAAATTCTCGAAATCCGAAAAAACCTTTGAAAAATCCAAAGACAAAATAGGCAAGGCCAAGAAAAAGCTTGAAAACATTGATAACAACGGTGTGAACGAAAAAATTGTCCAAGCAAAAAACCTTATCATAGAAAAAATCCCGATTGCGGAGAATTTCTTAGAAGAAGCATTGCTCGCGGCGAAGATTCTACCTAGAATCGCAGGACATCCCGATGAACAGCAATATCTGTTCGTATCCCAAAATCCACATGAACTTAGAAACTCCGGCGGTTTCATCGGCAATGTTGGAATTCTGAAAGTACATGAAGGAGATATCGCAGAATTCACAACCAAGGGAGTTTACAATTTAGACAAAGAGGCACCAGTTCCGATAGAGCCTCCCGCGTACATAAAAACTTATTTAAAAATGCCGAGTTGGTACCTTCGAGACGCGAACATGTGCGTTGGTTGCGCCGATTTTGCCGTGGCTTCTGAAAAGATCTTAGAAATTTATAAAATAGAAACAGGATTGGGAGATAATCTCAATGGAGTAATTTCTATAACACCCGTGTTTCTTGAAGATCTTCTGAAAATTACAGGACCCGTGCAGGTAGAAGGCTATCCTTACACATTCACGGCGGAAAACGCCACGGAAACAATACAAGTGCATGTGGAGGAAAAATACAAAGGGATGGGAATTCCAATGGAGGACAGACAGTCAATAGTAAGCGATTTGAGCAACGTCATTTTGAAAAAAATATTCGCGCTACCAAAAGAAAAATGGTTTGATGTCGTAAAAGTCCTTAAAAAGGCATTCGAACAAAAGCACGCCATGATGTACGTAAGGGATAAAAAAATACAGGAAATTTTAAGAGAGGAAGGATGGACATGTGAAATGAACAACAATTTTGATCAGGATTATCTCCTCGTTGCAGACAATAATGTGGCAGCCCTCAAAACGGACAGAGTAATGGACAGGGTCATAAATTATGAGATCGACATATCCAATCAGAAAGATATTAGAGCCAAGCTCCAAATCACATACATAAACAACGGAACTTTTTCAAATTATACAACTCGTCATAGGACATGGACGCAGGTTTATGTTCCGCATGATGCCGAACTTTTGTCATACGACGGCACGGAAGTAACGGACAAACAAACTCCAAAAGGAGAAATGGTCGAGGAAATAGATCCACATTCTGGCAGAAAAGTATGGTCTTACTTCAAATCCACAGAGCCCGGCGACATGGAAACGGTGAACATAGAATACAAACTGCCATCAAATATTATAAAAAAAGATGTTTACAGACTGCTGGTTCAAAAACAGGCTGGGACGCCTCAGCACAAGCTTAATTTTACCGTAAAATCAAACACCAAGCCCAAAATGGTCACGCCCGCGGATGTGAGCAAAATACAAGGCAGTATGGTTTATTTTGACACGGATTTGCTCGTCGATCGGGAGTTCGACGTAGAATACTAAATCCTGAAGATACGCAAATCATCCACAAATACATGCGGGTTTTCCTTTACGAAAATTCACAGGAAATTCGCGTAAACTCTAAATCATGACCGTACAATTTCGAAAATACATAACGACGTATATCGTCATAATAGCCATTCTGGCAAGTTTTGGAATTGGGATTTTGATTGGCAGAAAAATGCAAAAGCCGCAAGAAGTCAGCGGCGTCGAAATTGTAAATAAGAACGGGAAGAAAATTGAGGAAGTGGACTTTGGCCTTTTCTGGAATGTCTTTGATTTGATAGAAAAAAAACATTATGACAGACCTATTGATCAAAAAAAGCTTTTCTATGGAGCGATATCGGGAATGGTGAAAGCGATAGACGATCCTTATTCCGCATTCATGGACCCAGAGACAACAAAAAAATTCGAAGAAGAACTTGAGGGAACTTTTGAAGGAATAGGAGTGGAAATTGGCATCAAAAAAAACAGGCTGACGGTGATATCTCCGCTTGAGGGAACACCTGCGCAAAAAGCCGGCTTAAAACCGGGGGACTGGATCGTAAAAATCAATGACGACGTAACCATAGACATGAACTTGGACGAAGCCGTCCAAAAAATCCGCGGAGAAAAAGGCACAAAAGTAAAACTTACAATTTCAAGAGACAATTTAAGCGATCCGCAGGAATTCGAGATAGCCAGAAACACTATAACGGTAAAAACGGTCAAACTGGAATTTTTGGAAAACGACATCGCGCATCTCGAAGTATTGGAATTCGGCAATGATACAAAGAAAGAACTTGACAAGGCGGTCATGGAAATTTTAACAAAAAACACAAGGGGCATTATTCTGGATTTGAGAAACAATCCAGGAGGTCTTCTCGACGTTTCCGTAAAAGTAGCCGGACAATTTATTCCAGAGGGAACGATCGTTATTGAACAATATGCGGACGGAAAAAGAGAAATTCTCGAATCAGAAGGACCTGGCAAACTAAAAGATATTCCAACCGTCATTCTTGTCAACGAAGGAAGCGCCTCCGCATCCGAAATCGTTGCGGGAGCCATGCACGACAGGCTTGGAACAAAACTTATAGGAATGAAAACCTTTGGAAAGGGTTCCGTGCAAGATCTCGAAACATTGCCGCAGGGAACAAGTCTTCGAATAACAACGGCAAAATGGCTGACGCCAAACGGCGACGAAATAGACGAAAAGGGTCTCAATCCAGATATAGAAATTGATCTGACCGACGAAGATTATGACAATAATCGCGATCCACAGCTCGATAAAGCGAGGGAAGAAATTCAGCTCAAACTTAGCTCTCTGGTATATACGAATCTTCATAACCCGCGGCAAATCGCGAAAGAACTTGCAAAAATTTTTTAATAAAACTATAATGACATGTCGGCTTAATTCGCCCGTAACTCGACAATACTAGTCAAATTCGTTCAAACCCAGAACCACACAAGGTCCCAATAAAATTCACAAATAAAATATACATGAAAATTATACTGTCAAAAACTGTAAAAAACCTCGGCGGAAAGAATGATATTGTGAAAGTCAAAAATGGCTACGCAAAGAATTTTTTATTGCCTAAAAAAATGGCAATACCTGCAACAAAAGGCGCTATAAAAAATCTCAAGTTTTTAAAACAAAAGAAAAAAAAGAAGAAAAAAGATCTTCTAAAAAACGCCGAAGCCATCATAGCAGGCATCGAAAAAGAAAAATTCGAAATAAAAGCAAAAGCGGGAGAAAAAAACAAGCTCTTCGGCTCCGTCACAAATTCCGACATCGCAGAGCTTCTCTCGCGAAAAACAGGTTTTTCAATCGGCAAAGAAGCCGTGAAGCTTGAAAAAGAAATCAAGATACTCGGAAAATACAAAGTCAAAGTCAATATCACTCCAAAAGTTTCAACAAAGATAAACCTAGAGATAAAAAAAGATGACAAAGAAAAGAAAAAAGCCGGCGGTGAAAAAGACAAAAAGAAGCAAAAGAAAAAATAAAAAATACATATTCATATCAGGTGGGGTCATCTCTGGACTAGGAAAAGGAGTGACCTCATCTTCAATTGCGAAAATTTTACAAAGCAAAGGGCTTAGCATAACTCAAGTAAAGTGCGAAATGTATGTCAATGTCGACGCAGGAACAATCAGACCCACAGAGCACGGCGAGGTTTTCGTCTGCGCGGACGGGACGGAAACAGATCAGGACATCGGAACTTATGAAAGATTTGCGGACATTGAGCTTGGCAAGGAAAATTTCATAACACACGGACAAATCTATAATGCAGTTATAAAACGTGAGAGAAACTTGGAATACAACGGCGAGGATGTTGAGATTGTCCCTCATGTTCCGCTCGAAATTATCAGAAGAATAAAAGAAGCTGGAAATAAATCCAGAGCGGACATCATAATAGTTGAACTTGGCGGAACTGTAGGGGAGTATCAACAGCTTCTTTTTCTTGAGGCTGATAGAATGATGAAGCTCGAGCTTGGCAACGACGTCCTAAACATCCATGTCGCGTACCTGCCAATTCCAAAATCTATTGGTGAGATGAAATCAAAGCCCGCGCAATACGCGGTGAGAACGCTATACTCCGCAGGAATCGTTCCTGACATCTTTGTGGGAAGAGCGGAACAACCGCTTGACGACCAACGAATCAAGGTTTTCTCAAGAAACACAGGCATAGGCAAAAAAGACATCTTTTCAAACCCAGATGTAAAATCCATATATGAAGTGCCCTTGATTCTAGATAGGCAACACATAGGCGAGAGAATCCTTGAAAAACTAGACTTCTTAAAAAGAAAAAGAAAAGACTTAAAAGATTTCAAAAAACTTGTGCGGGTGATAAAATCAAAAAAGAAGCCTGTAAAAATCGGCATCGTTGGCAAATATTTCGACACTGGAGATTTCGCGCTTGAAGATTCTTACATTTCCGTCATAGAAGCTGTAAAACACGCGGCTTGGCATTTCAAAAAAGAGCCGGAAATCAAATGGATAAATTCAAAGGACTACGAAAAAAGTCCGGATAAAATATATGAATTAAAAAAACTTGATGGGGTTATTATTCCGGGAGGATTCGGAAAAAGCGGAGTAGAAGGAAAAATAAAAGCCGTAGAATTTTTAAGAAAAAATAAAATCCCATTTTTGGGATTATGTTATGGCTTGCAAATGGCGGTGATAGAATTTGCCAGAAATGTCTGTAAAATGAAAAACGCAAACTCCACAGAAGTAAACAAAAAGACAAAATTCCCAGTTATAGATATACTGCCGGAACAAAAAGAAAAGCTGGCAAACAAAAATTATGGAGCGACAATGAGACTTGGAAACCAAACCGCCGTGCTTGAGAAGGGAACAATGATTCAAAAGATCTATGGAAAAAACAAAACTGTGGAAAGACACAGACATCGCTACGAAGTGAATCCAAAATTCATAAAGCGCCTTCAAAAAGCAGGGATTGTCTTCTCCGGAAAATCTCCAAACAGACGGCTGATGGAATTCATCGAACTTTCAAAAAACATACATCCCTTTTTCGCCGCAACGCAAGCTCATCCTGAATTTCTCTCAAGACCTCTTAAGCCGCATCCGCTGTTTAGAGAATTCGTGAAATGCGCGATTAAATAAACAAAACTGCCAGAAAAAGCTGGCAGTTTTACGTCAATAAATCTTTTTTCTCGAAGTTCCATCCCTACAACCAGATTATATTCCCAATACGACCGGGCCGAAACTCGTATATGCAAGCAGAAAATAGCATGCGGCAAATCCGATTACGATGCCCAATATTATCAAAAGGGCAATTTTAGGTTTTTCCATAATTTTTTGTTTTCTTTTCCTTGTTTAGAAAAAAATTAATTTTTTATCTTGCTAATAGATACGAATGACCTTCGCATAATTGCGAATTGGAATCCGCACATATTCACGGCGGCTTCGCACAAATTTGCAAAATAATTAAACAACATCAACAAACCTCGTTTTTTTCAGCACTCCGTCATATTTTCTCTTTTTCATCATGCGAAACCCAACGACTCCGTCTGAAACCGCAAAAAGCGTGTCATCTTTGCCCCTCATGACATTCTTGCCAGGATGGAATTTGGTGCCTCGCTGTCTTACGATGATATTGCCTTTCTTCACCTTTTGTCCGGCAAAAAGCTTAACACCCAAACGCTGTCCTCGGCTATCTTTTAAATTTTGCGCGGTTCCGCCCGCTTTAACATGTGCCATATTTACGAAGTATTATACTCAAGTAATCTAATTTACAAAGTTTTTATAAAAATTTAAACAAACAATGACTATATGCAAGTATAGCTAATTTTTTTGTATATGTCAATTTTCTACTGCTTGAAGTATAACAACTTTATACGTTTAAACGCAAGCAAAAATCCAAAATTTGAAAGAAAACTCTAAAATTTTTTAACTAACTATTGGCTAAGACAAGAAGAAAACTGGTATTCTCATCGACTTTTAGAGAATGAACCGCGGATCTTTTCATATCAATAAATACTCCGCGCGACATTGTGATATCTTTCCCTTCAAGATTGAAAACGCCATTGCCTTCAATGACATAAACAAATCCCTGTTTTGCGGACGTATGTTCGGATATTTCCGTCCCTTTAGCCATGCAGAACAGAGTAACATCAAATTTTCCGTTTTTTGCGACACTTTTGCTCAAAATTCCTTTTTGAGGATATTCAATGAGTTCGTTTATTTTTTTATCCATTTATTCATTTCCTTTCCTTTAGCTCTTCTAAAAATAACATGTGCTTATCTTTCTCTTTGACTAACTTTTGTTCAGCCTGTTTGAACTTTTCGAGAATCTTGTCTTTCGCATCCTGATTTAACGCTTCGTCAGCCATAGGGTAGAGAATATTATCTTCCTTGAATATATGTTCTTGGAGAAGCTGTGCGTATCCTCTTGCGTTTTCAATTATTTTATCTTTATTGCTTTCTTCTATTCCTTTTTCCAATTTTTTAATAAAATCTCTCCCTAAATCATGCTCGTGCAACATTTGCTCTGTAGGATTACAGCGCATTTGAACTTCATCTTTACATAGTTCCACAAATAAAATATCTTCCTCTTTCGCATGATGGAATTTATCCGCATAGCCCCTGACAAAGGCAACCGCCTTTTTAAAAAAGTTTCTATCAATTTCATTTTCAGATTGTAAAGAATCGCACTCTAAAAGCAATGCATTTATTACCTCTAATATATTCTGATGTTCATTAGAAAGCATTTTCAGCGCCGTTTCCATATAATTTAGATATATTTAAAAATGGGTCTTGCCCAGCAAAAAATGATATAATTGCTG
>AMFJ01019600.1_pt1 | contig 11073 bp, 10 predicted proteins | sample 427208 | NCBI WGS metagenome assembly AMFJ01 (sample SAMN02954298, study PRJNA114691) | groundwater metagenome | biome: aquatic; feature: subsurface aquifer; material: sediment; isolation source: subsurface aquifer sediment | place: USA: Rifle, CO | collected 2008-08
GGAAGCAGCTTTATTTGCTGGAGCACAAAAATTAGATCATCTTATGGTGATAATTGATTTTAATAAATGGCAGGCAACAGGTAGAAGTGAAGAAATAATGGCATTAAGTCCACTAAAAGAAAAATGGATTTCTTTTGGTTGGGAAGCAGTAGAAATTGATGGACATGATTTCTTATCTTTAACATCTACAATGAGTGCTTTACCGAGCGGAATAAGGAAGCCAATTGCGGTTGTTGCGCATACAATAAAAGGAAAAGGAATTTCATTTATGGAAGATGATAATAATTGGCATTACCGTATACCATCACAGGATGAAGTTAACAGAGCTAAGCAAGAGTTGGGTTTAATTGAGGTAGAATATGCGGAATGCGTTTGCAGATGAAATAACAAAAGCTGCCATTATTGATGAAAGAATTGTTTTATTATCAGGTGATATTGGTAATAAACTTTTTGACTCGTTTAAGCAAGCTGCGCCAAAACGTATATATAATTGCGGAGTAGCGGAAGCAAATATGACTGGCATGGCTGCAGGTCTTGCCATGATAGGTTTTCGTCCATTCACTTATACAATTACACCATTTGCAACTGTTAGATGCTTAGAACAAATTCGAATTGACATATGTTATCAAAATCTTCCTGTTACAATCGTTGGTACGGGTTCAGGTCTTTCTTATACTGAACTCGGACCTACTCATCACTCTTGTGATGATATTGGATTATTAAGAATGCTTCCTAATATTTCAATTGTATGTCCTTGTGATCCTATCGAAGCAAGATTAGCAATTCGGGCTTCATTAAATCAAAATGGCCCTGTTTATATTCGATTAGGAAAAAAAGGCGAACCTCAAATTCACCATGATAAATTTGCTTTTCTAATTGGGAAATCAATTACGGTTCGAAAAGGAAATGACATTTGTATATTAAGCACAGGCAATGTAATGCCACTTTCATTAAAAGTGGCAAATGAATTAATTGATTTAAATATAAATGCAAGGGTTGAAAGCTTTCATACCATCAAACCATTAGATGTAGATCTTCTTATTAATCTATTTGATACTTATCACACTATAGTGACTATAGAAGAACATAGCTTAATTGGTGGGCTAGGAAGTGCGATTGCAGAATGGATGATTGATAATAACCATATTAAGACAAAATTATTAAGAATTGGTACTCGCGATGAATTTTTACCTTACGTTGGTAGCCAAGATTATGCGCGGCAATATTATGGATTAACATCCGAAAGAATTATTAATCAAATCTTAGATAAGATAAATTAAATAAATGCAGTACATTATAGGTATTGATTTTGATAATACGATTATTTGTTATGATGATATTTTCCACAATATAGCTGTTGAAAAACAGCTTATCCCAAAGATGGTGCCAAAAAGCAAAGAAAGTGTTAGGGATTATTTACGTAATATTGGGAAAGAGGCTATTTGGACTGAACTTCAAGGATATGTTTATGGTAAAAGAATGAGAGAAGCAACAGCTTATCCTGGAGTTATAGATTTTATTACATCAGCTATTAAAAAACAGTTTATTATTTATATTATTAGCCATAAAACACGACATCCATATTTAGGGCCACAATATAACTTACATGCTGCCGCTTACGATTGGCTAGATTACAATGGTTTCTTTGATTCTAATCAGATCGGTTTAAATATAAAACACGTTTTTTTTGAGCACTCATTAGATGAAAAATTGAAAAGAATAAATGACATGAATTGTTGTTATTATATAGATGATCTTCCCGAATTGTTTTTAAGAGAAAATTTTCCGAGCGATGTGAATAAAATACTATTTTATCCACATCAAACTAATTTACTTAAACATAAAAATACAAATGAATATCTTGCGTTTTCATCGTGGCAAGATATCAATTTTTATTTATTAAATAATAAATGAAACCCGTTAATTTCAAATATGTTGTCGCCAGTTTAATCGGGAAAGATGACAAAAACTCAATCCATATTGATCCAATTCATGGTGGAGGTAATAATCGTTCGTATTTAATAACTACAAATGATGATCGATATTTTCTAAAGCATTATTTTAATGACATATCTTATCGAAACAGATTACAAGTTGAATATTCATTTTCATCATATGCATGGCAAAGCGGAATAAGGTGTATAGCAAGGCCGATTGCTTACGATACAAATAACTTTATAGGAATTTATGAATATGTCAACGGAAGAAAATTATCAAATAACGAAATTAAAGAAGATGAAGTAATACAATCATTAAATTTTTTAACTGATCTCAATTCAAAAAAATCTTCTTACTTGGCAAAAAAACTTTCTGTGGCATCAGACGCAGGTTTTTCAATTTTTGAGCATATTTGCTTAGTTGGAAAACGCATCGAAAAATTAAAAAAAATTATTATAAATGATGACATAGATTCCGAAGCAAATTTATTTATTAACAAATTATTAATTCCGGCTTGGAACGAATTAGAAAATACAATCAAAGCAAATACAAAAGGCATTTTACATAATAAAATCGAACCGAATGATATAATTTTATCACCTTCTGATTTTGGATTTCATAATGCTTTACTAACTGATAACAAACAAATTAAATTCATTGATTTTGAATATTCAGGATGGGATGATCCAGCAAAATTAATTTGTGATTATTTTTCACAGCCAGCTGTTCCTGTTCCTATTAAATATTTTTGGAAATTTGCTAACACTGTTTCGAATCTTAGTATGAATCCAATGCAAACAATGGAGAGAGTCAAAATAATATTACCGCTAGTTCGATTAAAGTGGTGTTGTATAGTATTAAATTGCTTTATACCCGATTTGAAAATAAAAAAAATGTTTATTAATGATATTACAGATGAATATAAAATTAGCCAAATCAGCAAAGCAAAAAAAATATTTAATTCGATTTATGAATTAGAAAAAGGACAATAACATTATGCCAAATGTTGAATTTATTTCGTTAGTTCATCAAAAAACAAAGCGGGATTATTTAAAGAGAATATTAGAGTTTCCTAAAGCTGAAGCAGCAAAGATAGCAAAAAAATTTGATATAGATTATTGGGATGGAGATCGTAAAATTGGATATGGAGGTTACAAATATGATGGTAGATGGCGGATTGTAGCAGAAAAAATGGCTATACAGTATGGGATAAAACCAGGAGACAAAATTTTAGATATTGGTTGCGGCAAAGGATTTTTGTTGTACGATTTCACACAAGTTGTGCCAGGCGTTGATGTTGTTGGTATAGATATTTCAAAATATGCTATTGAAAATGGTAAAGAAGACGTGAAATCGTTTCTTCAGGTAGGAAATGCAAATTCATTACCATTCGCAGATAACAGTTTTGATCTTGTCATTTCAATTAACACATTGCATAACTTATGTTGTTACGACCTTGATGCAGCATTACGTGAAATGCAACGAGTGGGAAAAAAAAATAAATATCTGTGTGTCGAATCTTATCGAAATGAAGATGAGAAAACAAATTTATTATATTGGCAATTAACTTGCGAAAGTTTTAATATGCCGGAAGAATGGTATTGGTGGTTTAAACATACTGGCTATACTGGCGATTATGAATTTATTTACTTCGAGTAAACAACAATCGTACTACCATATTAAAAATTGTCTTTTAGTGAGAAAAAATAACAATTATGAAAGTTAAAGCAGCTATTCTGGTAGAACAAAATAAGCCTTTGATTATTGATGATGTAACATTTCCAGAAAGGTTAAATTATGGCCAAGTGCTGGTTAGGGTTTTTTGCAGTGGAATATGTGGATCACAAATCGGAGAAATTGATGGAATTAAAGGACCAGATAAGTTTTTACCTCATTTATTAGGCCATGAAGGAGGAGGTATTGTTGAAAGCATCGGACCCGGTGTTACAAAAGTTAAAAAAGGTGATCACGTTGTTATGCATTGGCGAAAAGGAATAGGAATCGATTCGGAAACGCCAAAATATAAATGGGATAATAAAATTGTTAATGCTGGATGGCTTACTACTTTTAATGAATATGCTATTGTTTCAGAAAATCGATTAACTGCTATTCCTAAAGAAATTGATTTTGAAACAGCTGCATTATTAGGTTGTGCTGTAACAACTGGTTTTGGGATAGTAAATAATAACGCAAAACTTAAAATTGGCGAATCAGTCGCGGTTTTTGGTGTGGGGAGCGTTGGCATAAATATAATTCAAGGGGCGCTATTAGTTTCTGCATATCCAATTATTGCGATTGATCTTTATGATCATAAGTTAGAACAAGCAAAAAAATTTGGTGCAACACATCTGATTAACGCTTCAAAAGAAGATGTTACGGCAAAAATTTTAAAAATTGTAGGTAGTAGTGGTGTGGATGTTGCGATTGATAATACAGGTAACCCAAAAGTAATTGAATTAGCTTATGATATTACATCTGCATCAGGTCGAACCATATTAGTTGGTGTTGTTGATAAGTGCAGTAAAGTTTCTCTTTATACTTTACCATTGCATTTTGAAAAGAAATTTTTTGGTTCACATGGTGGCGAATGTTTTCCTACTATAGATATTCCAAATTATTTAAAGCTAATTATTAAAGGTAAAGCAAAAGTTAAGGAAATGATAACGCATAGGGTTTCTTTAAGTAATGTGAATCATGCGATAAATGAAATGAAAAAAGGCAATATAGGTAAATGTGTGATTGAAATATCATAGTAAAAGGAGTTAACCGGTGAACTCTCTAGGACTCTTAAATGCTATTAATGGAACGGAAGGATTTTCAACGAATATCAAATTAAATGATTCTGATTTAGATGTGTTACGAAAACTGATTCGAATACAATGGCTTTATCGACTACAATTGTTAGATGATAAAAACGTCTATCAATTTGATAAGCTTGGTATTGAAAGATACCATGAACTCTGTCATTTAATCGATCATTCTAGCTCTTGGCCAAAGAAAGCTAGAGTTTTGCCAAAAGAAGCAGTATCACTAATTAGAAAATTGGATTTTTTCAAGCTACTTGAAGATGAGTTGGGCTATTTTCAAATTTCAGACGAGGAGCATTTAGGTTGGGAAGAAATTTATTGGCGATTGGTAAGGCCCGGGAACAACGATTGTGGATCTTTGCATGCTGATAAATGGTTTTGGGATATTGGTGGATATGGTAAAGTTGCTGGCTTTCCTCATACTAGATTAAAAATATGGATCCCAATTTATACCTCGCCTGGAAAAAATGGTCTTTTAATATCACCCGGATCTCATTTGAAAAAAAATTGGAAGTGGCATTCAGAATTACGTTATGGGCTCAATAAACCAATTCTTGATGAGCCAATTGAAAACATTAATCCAGTTCTTTTGTCACTCGAACCTGGTCATGCAGTTGTTTTTCATGATGAATTAATCCATGGGGGCGCACCTAATACAGCTGAAACAACTCGTGTCAGCATGGAGTTTACTTTGTTAATACCAAGTAATGGATAGAATTTTTTCTTCATCACACATATCTAACAGTTCGTAAAACGACATCTGCCGCGATTAGACATTTGCTATTAAGTAGTGGCGCATCAAAAATATAATCTTTTCGTCTAAATAAATTTTTATTTAAATCGATCACGCATTCATCACCACCTCCTGATTTTTACTTTGCATGGTTTATCCTGATGGTGAGTTAAACCACACCATTTCTCTGTTGATTCTTGCCTTATTGAAAATCGGGCCGGTTATATTTTTCCCTATTTTTATGGAATTTTTTGCGTTTTTAAACCCGACAAATTACATCTTCATAAAATCACTAAGAGGATAATTAATTGCTGGATGTTCTTCGGGAAGAGCAATAACATTTTGACATAAACCCGCGTCAATATTATAAAGAATATAATTATTTTTTTTAAAGCATTCCAAAATTGTTTTCAATGGCCCATATGTTGTTTCGCAAAAAATGCTGGGGCGAATTTCTTTAAGAATTTTTGAAGCACCAAGCAACACCCTATCTTCTGAACATTCAACATCGATTTTTAATACAGAGGGATGAGGTAAATAATTAAGCAACCAATCCAAAGAGACTGTTAATACAGAATGTGTTTCACGAATCCCACCTGAATCAGTTGTTCCACTTGATCCTGCTAAAAAACTTGTAGATCTTCCTCTTTTTGCGATAAAAAAATCAGAAATATTAACAGAATTTGAAATGGCAATCGGCAAGATATCAATTTTGGCTCTTTTGCTTTTTCCCTCTTTTACTGAACGCCTCAGTAAATCAAGACAAAAAAGATCTGGTTCGATTGCCACGACTCTCCCAGATGAGCCAGCTAAAAATGCAGATGATAAGCTAAAAAGCCCGAAACTTGCACCTATATCCCATACTATAGATGCAGGTTTAACAATTTCTTTGCATACACGAAAAAGAATTGGTTCACATTTCCTAATATTATATGACCAGAATCGTAGCGCCGAATCTGGTGAAACGAAAATATAATCAGCACCAAATTCTTTTGGTAAACGTCTTTTTAATACAATTTCTCTGCTAAAATATTCAAATATTTTTCTCACAATAATGTACCTTAAATCAAAGCTTGAATTCTGTCTGCAACATAACTCGTGAAAGGTATTGAACAAGTAAAAGCAGGTGATACGGCATTTAACACATGGAATGATTGATTATCACCTTCTAAAATAAAATCCATTTCGAGTTTACGAGTTTTAACGTTAAGTAACTGAGCCCGAATACCTGGCCTGCCCCAATGAGCATAATTTTTTTTATCTATGTTATGTACTAATTCTGCTGCATGATTTACTAAAATTTTTCGGTTATATTTTTTCATCTCACCCCATGCAAGTTGTCTAAAATCAAATCCTGCAGAAAAAAATAATCCTACTTCTCGACATAATATTTCTAACAATTCTCGATATTTAAATTTTGATAGCCACTCGTATTGCTCGCGCCAGAAAGCCGGAATGGCTGTAGGACCAATTTTGACAGATCCATTAACGCCAACTGTAAAATGTACGCCAAGAAAGGGATTTTGTAATGAAGGCACAGGGTAAACATGTGTTCTTAATGATTCATCGGGATTGGAAGCATATAAATATATTCCTTTAAAAGGAAGAATGGAAAAATCCTTCGAAAAACTAAAATCTTTTGCAATTTTATCTGCATAAAGCCCAGCAGTATTTACTAAATATCCACAAGAATAAAATCCCTTGTTCGTTTTTAATAAATTATTTTTATGATTAATATATTGTGTGCCAAAGTGGATTGAAATGCCTTCCTGTTCAGCATCTTTAACCATATGTTTTAAAACAATTTTTGGATCGACAGATGATGTCGTAGGTGAAAAAAGTGCTTGCTCAAATGTTTTAATTCTGGGTTCAATTTCTAATGCTTCTTTAGCCGAAATTAGATTTAAAAAAATATCATTTTGTTTGCCGCGTTGTAAAAGTTCATGTAATCCTTTCAGGTCTTGAGCGTCACGAGCAACAACTAGCTTGCCACAACGATTAATGGGAATTTTTTTTTCTAAGCAATAATTAGTAAGTGCGGCATTACCTAATTTCGTAAATTTCGCTTTAAGACTATCTTTTGTGTAATAAAAACCAGCGTGAAGTACACCACTATTTCTACCACTAGCATGCTTTCCTTCACGTTCTTCTTTTTCTAAAATTATAATCCGACAATCAGAATAACGTCGCTTAAGTTCTCTAGCGATATTAAGCCCGATAATTCCTGCGCCAACAATAATAAAATCTCCCACAGTAGTTGATAATGCCATGCTATTCCTCTTCGAAAACTAGACAAGCTCAATTTTATTTGCAATACTTTCGACGGTAATTTGATGGTCCACTACCTATAATAATTACGCAAATAAAATTAGCATAAATTATGTGGCTCAAGTATGGAATAATTGAGGTGAAAAGTGAAGGATGCACATGCTGAATGGTATTTGGTTTTTGCTAAGCCAAATCATGAAAATATTGCTAAATTAAATTTAGATAGGCAAGGATTTCTTACTTACCTTCCTTTATTGCAGCAGCATAAACGGAAACGTAATTTATATAAACTGATTACTGAGCCGTTATTTCCTCGTTATTTATTCATTTATCTTAATTCAGAAATAGATGATTGGAGTAAAATCCGTTCTACACGAGGGTGCGTGTCATTGGTTCGCTTTGGCGCATTTCCTGCTCGTGTACCTAGGTTATTAGTCGAGCGATTGCAACAAGATGAAGCAAATAGAATTATTCAGCAAAAAATTTGCACTCCTGATTTTAAAACAGGTGATAGAGTTCAAATAATAGATGGTGTGTTAGCTAATTATGAAGGGATTGTCGAAATTAAAAATAGCCAGGAACGCATCACATTACTATTGGATATTGCGGAGAATCATACTCGTCGGGTGAACTTATCGATACATCAAGTTAAAGCAGCAAATTAAGACCCATGGATAATACAAGGAAGTAGGCGGTGTTAATTATTCAAATGTGGAAAAACTTATGTAAAAAGCAAACCGACATTGTTAATCATTATTATTTTCGAAATTATTTTTCGGCATTATTTTCTCGATTTGCTAAATCCGCCATGTTTTCAAAAATGAGAACCCACGGTCGTGTTATTGCATCAATTTATGACTTATTCGCTGTTGTGCTTGCTTGGTTATTAGCTTATTGGATTATGATTAATATAATATCAAACCTCTCTCCTGATATTATAAATAAAAAAACAAATAGTTTATTTATAATGATCTTGCACTGGAAACTCGTATTATCTTATTTAATTTGGATTATACCATTACAATTTTTATTATTTAGATTATATGGTTTATATCGCGGATTTTGGCGATTTGCATCAATACAAGATTTACGAAAAATATTTCTTGTTTCGATGCTTGGTGGCTTGATTTCATGGATTATCTTAAGAAGAAATTCAGTTATCATGGGCGATGCTGACCCAAATTTATTTAATATATATCTTTTATCACTACCACATTATGTTGTTGCACTCCTTTATACGGGTTTTTTAGCTTTTTTTTTATCCTCAGCACGATTATTTGTGCGCCTAGCGAAGGATTGTCAGCATCTTTATCAAGATTATCAGAGAGTCATTATTATTGGGGCTGGAAATGCAGGAGAAGGGTTAGTACGTGATTTATTAAGGGATGGTAATCAACCATATAAGCCCGTTGCCTTTGTTGATGATGACCTCAAAAAAGGTGGTCGTGAAATTCATAATGTAAGAGTAGTAGGTATTACGGCTGATTTATCTAAATTAATTAAAAGTTACAGAATTGATTTAGTATTAATTGCAATACCATCTATTTCATCAACAAAAATGCGCTCGATTGTTGATATTTGTGAGAAAGCAAATGTTCGTTGTTATATATTGCCAGGCATTAAAGATTTAGCAAATGGCTGTGTCAGCATTAATTTACTCCGCAATATTTCACTCGAAGATTTATTAGGCCGCTACCCAGTTACTTGTCAATGGTCATCCATTACAACGTTCATAAAAGGTAAAACTATTTTAGTGACGGGGGCAGGTGGATCAATTGGATCTGAATTATGTCGACAAATAATTTCGTTAGGAAGTATTTCGCGTCTTATTGTCTTAGATAATAATGAATATAATTTATATTCAATTGAAATGGAATTACGTCAGAAATTTCCTTCTTGCCAATCTCATCCAATATTGCTTAGCGTGACAGATCGCGCTGGGATACAAGCCATATTAAATGAATATCAGCCGCACATGGTATTTCATGCCGCAGCATATAAACATGTCCCTTTGCTTGAGTATCAGCCGCGCACAGCTATTTATAATAATATTATTGGTACAAAGATTCTTGCTGAAGAATCTGTTAGGGCTGGTGTTGAGACATTTGTACTAATTTCTTCTGATAAAGCAGTTAACCCAACAAACATTATGGGCGCTACAAAACGCGCAGCAGAGTATTTTTGCCAAAACTTGAATGATCATGCAGAAAAAACGCGCTTTATTACGGTACGTTTTGGTAATGTATTAGATTCAACAGGAAGTGTGATTCCATTGTTTAGGAAACAAATTGAATCGGGTGGGCCAGTCACAGTTACACACCCGGAAATCACAAGATTTTTTATGACAATTCCGGAAGCATCTCAACTTATTTTGCAGGCAGCCTTTTTAGGTAAAGGCGGTGAAATTTTTGTTTTGGATATGGGCGATCCGATTAGGATCAGGTATTTGGCGGAACAAATGATCAAGTTGGCGGGTAAGGTAGTTGATCAAGATGTGAAAATTATTTATACGGGTTTACGGCCAGGTGAAAAATTATATGAAGAATGTTTTTATTCCAATGAAACACTTCAGCCTACCATGCATGCCAAAATTTTACGTGCACGATCACAACAGCGCGATTTTAGGGAAATTCAAAATATTTGTTACAAGATGTTATCTTGTTGTGAAACAGGTAATGTTGAAAAAGATAACCTTGTCATGCTCTTAAAGAAGCTCGTACCTGAATATGTGGAAATAAAAAATGGATATAAACAAACGACAGAAAATCCTAACGAAACTTGGGAGGCCGATCTCATATTAGCGACTATATGAAAATAAACTGTTAATACATTCAGGTTAACGCTATAATTTGATTCGATATTTAAAATAGTTTATGATAAGCTGCTATCTTTGGTATCTCTGTAGCCTATCTGGACGATAGAATACGTAAGGTAAAAGCAAAAAAATTTTTGTATTTCTTTTAAGGTAAAGGTATTAGGCATAAGCATAACGATTTAAAGGAGTAAACTATGTTTAAAAAGTTATTGATCGCAAGCGCAGTTTTGGCAAGTTGTTCGAGTGTTGCTTTTGCAGGTCACGCTTACAAAGGTGAAAAAGCTTATAAGGATTATAAGGATGAAATGCCATGCCCAAAATATCAATTTGCGGCTGGACCTTATATCGGACTCAGTGCTGGTGTTAGAAACAACTATACTGGTACTCCAACCGTTTATAAGGGGTTAGAAGGCATTCTTTCTCTTGGATATGGTGTAATGTTGAATCCATCGTGGTATCTCGCCGGTGAAATATTTGGCGGTGATAGCGCGCAGCTGAAAGATTACAATGAA
>AMFJ01000154.1_pt1 | contig 11071 bp, 7 predicted proteins | sample 427208 | NCBI WGS metagenome assembly AMFJ01 (sample SAMN02954298, study PRJNA114691) | groundwater metagenome | biome: aquatic; feature: subsurface aquifer; material: sediment; isolation source: subsurface aquifer sediment | place: USA: Rifle, CO | collected 2008-08
TTGTATTCAAATGAAGAAAATCGACCTCAAGACATTCCTGAAGATGCAATATAAATTCTGGCATCTGAATAATCCGCTTGCGGATAACTACAGCACTTTTCCATGAACAGATGTTTGTGAAATATTCATTTTAAATTACTTAAACTTCATAAAATCATGAAAACAATCAAAGAGATAATCTCAGAGAAACCAACCTGAGAAATCACGATATCGTGATTCATAGACACTATCCGCGATCATAAGAAATATATTTTTCTCATCTTGAGGCAGAAGACCGAATTTATACAGATATTCATCGAAAAAGAGAAATTCGAGTGAATTGAATTTAAACCCGAATCGTTTATCGAGATCACCTGAGTCCTCCAGTACAAAGAAGAAATCAAGCTTCACTCTATGGAACTGATAGCAGAAAGCATAGAAATCCTATCGCAAACACTCGAGGAGCTTCCGATTTCATGGAAATGAGAATGATATCCGTCAATGACTGAAAGACTAGACCATAGGCATATCTCTCTTCGTGAGCCGAAAATACTTCTTGCTTTCGAGATGATGTCATGCTTCGATCTTAAGGTCAGGGAATTCTTCTACAAGAGATGATTCATGGAAATCCATACCCCTAAAATCATCTGAACATCATCTGAGTGATGAGCTGAACTTTTTGAAATGGAATATTTTGAAAAAAAGGCCTATCTTGCACAATCGCCACAGATTTATAAGCAGATGGCAATAGCCGCATGATTCGAGAAAGTCCTGGAAATAGCCCCAGCTTTTCGGGCAGATCCATCTTTTACCTCAAGGCACGTTACTGAAATAACAATGCTCGATGTCGAGATGTGACCGATAAAGTCATATCATGAAATTCTAGAGATCGAGTCTGAGATGCTGGCTTTTACTCTAGCAGCCTTAAAGGAAGAATTCTCTGATAAAGTCAGGGCACTATACTGACTTGAGATTGAAGTTCCGACTTTGCCATTCCCGACCTTGAGATTCAGAGAGTGCGTAGAGATCCTAAAAGAAGAATTCGGGATTGAGATACTCGAATGAGAAGATATGAGCTCAGAGTGAGAGAAGAAAATGGCAGAATACATCAAGAGGGAATTATGACATGATTTTTTGTTCATTACAGAATATCCTTCATCAGTCAGGGCATTCTATACCATGACAAAAGATTGAGAGGCTCCTTACTCAACTTGATTCGACCTGATATATAAGGGGCTCGAGATAACATCTTGAGCGCAGAGGGAGCACAGGCACGACATTCTCAGGAGCAAAATCATAGAAAAATGAATGTGAGTCGATGGATTCTATCATTATCTGGAGGCTTTCAAGCACGGGATTCCTCCTCATTGATGATTCGGATTCTGATTTGCGAGATTATTCAAGCAAATGCTCGGATATGACACGATTAAAGAAATGATACTCATGCCAAGGGATCCGAAAAGGATTTTCCCTTAAATCAATATTGAGTTTCTAGGTTTTATCCGTATCATCCGAATTGCGACTTACTTTATATTTTTAAATTTAAAAATTATGAGTGATGTGCAGATTTTTCAAATATTCGGCTTTATGCTACTTTTCATAGGATTAAGTACCTTATTGAATAAGGATACATACAAAAAGATGATGGATGATTTCGCCTCCAGCTACTGACTTTATTTCCTGACATGAATACTTATTTTCCTGCTTTGATTCATCATGGTCTCTTTTCATAACATCTGGGAATGGGAGATGTGACTGATCATTACGCTGTTAGGTTGGATGTCTCTGACAAAGTGAATGGTGATGATCGTCTTTCCTGATTGGACAATGGATGTCACCAAGAAAGTGATGGGAATAGAGAAGTTCATAACGGCATATAAATATCTGGTAATATCACTATGATTGATATTCCTTATACTCTGATATCTTTCGTAAAAAAAACTTAAATAATCCTCCGGTCAGCCGGAGGATTATTTAAATAGATTGGATTTTGACTCATGAGTTCTTGAGGCTGAATAATAGGTCATGCCGTATTTCTCTGCTTCATTTTTCCATCACCTTGTATATGCTGTATTCTATGATGCTTCTCAATAATTCATCCTTTGTTTTGTGGAGTGAATTTCAAAGTTTAGCAATTTCAAAATAGCATCAAGCTGAGAATAATTTTCAAATTCCAAAATTAATCGAATCTCAGAATAACTCATTTCAATTATCTAAAAGCGTTTTTAGTATTAGATAGATTCTTGGGTAATCCTTCACTTCGAAAAATCTTCTGAGCAGTATGCTTATATGATTTGAGCATTTTTCCGGTCATATCTTAATGAGCTCGTTTCATAAATCAAGTAAATCGCTTCACTGGATTTTACCTGAAAGCAATTCAAGTCACTCGGTCATGAAACCGAATTCAGGGCTCTTCGCATCAATCTTATTCAAAAGCGTCACATATAACTGTGCGGATGTTTTGAGATCTTCTCTCATAATGAACTTCAAAATACAGGAATAGGCAGAAGAAAAATATTTCAATTCTCATGCTTCCATTAGGGCTATATATAATCTGTATGCGCCCAACAGTCCATCATTTGTGGAATCCATCAGTTTTTCTGCTCATTCCAGAGCGCAGAGCTTTCATTCCTCATATCCTGTCTGGTAAAGCTTTATCAGTATTTTGTTAATTTCAAATACATGACCTTTTTCAATACTTTCACGTGCATATTTGCTTAACCTTCCGATGACAGAATAATCTCATGAATCTAACATTTCAGACAATATGATCTCCGCATCTGATCTGTCCGATTCAATTAGCGCATCTGCTCATTTCAGACAAATATCTGATGATTTTTTATCCCCGTGAACATAAAAATCCTTGTAAAACCATCCAGCCTCAAAGAATTCCTCTTCAATCACCAACCTTTTTCAATGTTGCTCAAGTATGGGTATTAAACTTTTTTCTCATTTTTTGTATAATGCAACAAATATCTTCATGCATTGTTCTCGCTCTCATCCTGCATACAGCATCTCTGCGCATTTGCGTGCATTATTGTTGAGCTCGCCTCATGATTTCACAATTTCCATGTACAGTTTTCATGCGCTTAGAAAATCCGCTTTCAAATAAAATTTATCTGCGATTTTCACGGAAAGGGCTAATCATCGGCTATCTCGAAATTTAGACATTTCCCTTACGATTTGCTCGATACCCGAAAAGCTTATTTCGTCCGATCTTCTATCAATTATCAGATATGCTATCTCAATTCATTCTTTCTTTCAGCTTTTTGCACATATAGAAGCAAGTTCGACTAATGAATGCTCCATTATTCAATATATCTGATCTAATGCATTGCGAACTGAATTGAATGCCTCATAGTATCAGGACTTTATCATTTCTTTGTAAATAGCGACTGTTATCCATGGCGTTTCAGAGTCCTTGAATAATTCTGCATATCCTAAACATATCTTGATTGATTTCTCGCTCCTATGATTGATGAGCTCTTTGATTACGTCCATTATTCATCACATTGCATTGGGCAGATTCTTCTCAATTGATTCTCTGTGTATTTCTTGAATCGTCTGTTGCACAAAATCTACTGACATCTTATCTCATTTTCGCATTATTGAAGCACAGATTCCCCATATTACTTCAAGGTCTCAAATTTTATACAGAAGTTCTGCTATTATTTCCTCAAATCAGTCGAATGAACATTTCATTGCCTCATTGTATATCATTAACAGAGCTCATGTATCCCGGCTTTTTATGAATATCTCTGAAAACTCCAAAGCTTTCATCACAAATTCCTTTCTTTCAACCTTTGACATCTCTATGCAAAATGAACAAATGTCTTCATAATTTCACCCTCTGATGCTTTCCGATATCTCATTTGAGACGAATTCCAAGCTCTCAAGAGTTCATAGCCTTATCATGTCGATTGTGGAATTTTTTGATTTCGGATATTTCCTGTAGAATTCTTGAGCAAATATATTGTCTTTTGCACCAATTTTTTTCTGCAATTCTTGGAAACCTCAAATCTTAATCAATATATCTTCAATATTGAAATTTCTGATTTTGGATATATAAAGTCCGATAACTCCGCTCAATGGTCATTTTGCAGTTCATTGCTCTCGGATGACGCTTATTAAAAATTCCAATCATATGAAAAATCAATCCCCATATACATCATCGTCCTTCAAAAGTCATCATTCCCCTAAAAATCATTCTAGCTTCTTCATACTTCAGATCTTGCCTGAATTATATAGAATTTCACAATAGTTTAATAATACTGGCCTGAAATTTCTCCAGTCATTCCAGTTTCAACGCGCAAATGAATCCCTTTTCTGAAGAATACTTTTGTCTCAGTCTCTTTTTCAGGAAAAATGCCTAGCCAAAAAATATTCATAGAATGACCTGTGGATAAAGGCATATTTATCTTCTCAGTCCACTTTGAATAGCACCGAAAGGCTGGTAATGGAAGAATCAGGAATATCTTTCAATTTCTTCTTGTTGAATATTTCATAGGCAATCTTTCATAATCTGTCCATTTCAATATCAGTGTGATAAGAATCTTGTTTGAATATTCTATTTCATTTGGGGAAATTTTGCTCTGTAATGATGTACCTTACGACAGCCTCATACAATTCTGCCTTATTCTTGATTTTGGGCAAGCCTTTTGTCGAGAGCAATATTATAAAATATAAGATTAGCGGGTTATTTTTTCATTCGCTTCATATCTTTCATGATTCCAAGAAGTTGCGGATTATTTTATATTCCGCTTCGCAATCGTCTTTTTTTAGAATTTGCTTTAATCTGCTTTCGATGAAATCCTCTTTTTCCATCATTGATAATTGCTCGAAAAATATTGTCCGGAGGTTTTCATCGCCCGACTCATTGAATTCATTCTTTCTGGATCACATTATGATTTTATGCCACACTAATGCATCTATGACTGAATCCCCGGCCACATATTTCTTGTGAAAAGGACGATTCAGTAATATATTTTTAACTTTCTCCTTTATCTTTGAATCTATCTCATCTATTCAATCGGCGAAAATTAAAAAGTTTCTATTTGGAAAGTATGTATCAATTCTCTTCAATATAGAATCGATATTCTCACCATGAATATATATTGTTCACTTGGGGAATGCCTCACTATGGCTTTCTTCAATATTTCACATTGGTCCTTGAGAATCCGTTTCCTCTCTCATGCTGAAATCGCTTGCCTTCAGGAATACGATAAAATATTCCGGATGATTTTTTATCGCCTCTCTAGCCATTTTGGCCAACTGAGTGGATTTTCATTCTCAGACATTTTCAAGCAAGACAAATTTATACATTTCTTCATCCTCCAGCATCTCACTTATACCATAGCTTGTTTTTTTGAGAGTCGGAGGAATTTTCATATTGAGTTTCTTTCTCCAGATATCATTCGGATCACTTACTATGCTTAATGAGTACGTCTTTCTGCAGATAAGATTTTCCTCCCTGTGGATGGCCTTATCTATTGATCTTTCGAATATCTCTCTTATGTTTGCATCTGTTTTTTCATTTAGTCCAGAAATTTCTCTTAAATCACTCGATATTCGCTCTTCATCCTCTTCTCTTATTCTGAATTCTCTTTGAAGACTGATACTGGTAATCTTTTTCAGCTTGAATCATATGATTTTCCATAATTCGTAATTATCTCTTTCCTTTTCGGCATATGCAATCGGCAGGATTTTTTTCAGCTCCTCTTCGCTTAACTCGGATGATTCCAAGTAGCGCAAAATATCCTCAAACCATCATTTATCGATTATTCTCTTTATGCAAAACATATTCAATCATTCTATTCAAAGGTTCTGCTTGAGCAGATTTCTGCATATCTCAGGATTATCTGCTAAATACTTATTCAGTCAACTTTGCAGGTAAGTCATCGTTATCTTTCCACTGAGTCAGAACAATGCCAGAATTTTCCGGTAGTTATCTGGCGTTATGATTAAGTTTCAGTCATTATTCAAGGGAGTTCATTTGCTGTCGATATCCATGAATTCATATCCTTTTCCTTCAAATCTTTTTTCACTCTCATCGATTCATGTTTTTCTGTCTCATTTCTTGAAATCGAAAAAGTAAGCATAAGAACGGTTTCAGACCATTATCATTTCATTTCATCTTATCCTTCCGTGTTGAACCGCACTATCAAAAGCTGCATCAAAATCTCCTCAAGCTTCAATCATGGCCTTGAACATGCCCTTACTTTTTTCTGTTCATGGGAAATGGATTCATCTGAAATTAAGTCTGGGAAAATTATCCATCATCCATCTGATTGATTCTGCAATCCTTTTTTTCTGTTTCTCTGAGTTATCATAAAATACTTCTTTTCTGTCACTTCCCAATATTTCGTCAAAGGCAGATTTCAACTCATCTGAAAGCATCTCAGTGTCCTCGATTCACATATCCGAATCAAGCTTTTCGAAGAGCTCTTTTTCGCCCTTTTTGAGCTTCTGCTTCTTTGTTATCCTTGCCTTTATGCTTTCATACTCAGCATTCTTGACAACCGGCAGATGTCTAAGCAGATAAATTCTTCAAAAATCAGGTTTCTTCCTGCATAATGCTTCAAGATCTCCGATTTCATCTTCGCTTAGAATTGCACTTACATTTGCCTTAAAGGAGGATTTCATGGCGTCTATCCCATCATTAAAAAAAGCCTCTTTTCATTTGAGGTTTCATCTGGCATTTCTGGTATTATTTGTGTTGGACATTTTTTGCTTCAGGTACTGATAATTTGTTTATTGCATTGTACCAAAAAATCTCCATAAATGCAAATTTCAGAGCTATGGAGAAGGGCTCAAGGGGGATTATATTTTCTTTATTACTGAAATCTTTACATTTGACGGATTCAGCCTCAGGAAAAAATCTGTCATATTTCATTTGCATACAAGCTGCAAATCCTCTCAAGTCGACTCTTTGATGAATCTGATGAGCGGTACGATAATTTTTGAAATCATCTCATTTTTGCTTTTGGAGTAGCTGGATGAGGACAGTATTTTGTTGCTTATCTCATTTCCAAGATTCTCACAAAGCAGATTCAAGACCTCTACTGTTACGCTCTGGGAATGCACCTCTTTTGAAGTGAGTTTTTTTCAATTGAAGAACATTTTATTTGTTATAGTGTCCAGCAGCAATCAATCGATATCATTTTCGAAAATGGATTTATATTGGATGGTTTTCACTTCTCAATCGGAATCTTTAAGGATTACCTTATCTTTCTGGACATAAGGCGAATAAATTGATTCTGAGATATATTGCTCGATCTTTATTCAGTCTTCGCATTCTCAATCGAGATTTGAAGAATATTCTATGGCAATATCCGGATATCGGTTCCTGAGAGAATCTATGGAATTGGAAATGGTATTCGTCGAGAGTCATTGTTTTGTCACAACAAGGTATCATCATCAGACTTTTCCAGTGTAGATAGGCACAATTCATATCTTCTCGTCTTTATTTCATGCGTTTTTTTTGAATTCATGAATGAAATCTTCCGCAAAATCGCTCTGCTTCTCTATCAGCGCAACCGCAAATCTATAGGAATTGATGTGGTCTATGAATTCTTCGATTGTGCTCTGATTCATTCATTTTTCAAAAAGGTTCTTGAAACATTGTATGGTTAGTGCGCTCAGGATCGAAATATTGTCTATGAATTGGGAATTTATCGAGTCTTTCTTTGCGAATTTCGAAATATATGTGTTCTCTAGGCCCGCTGGGATAACTTCATCTCGGATGAATCCTGATAATTCCTTCAGCCTGTTTTCATCTGCTTTTTTATATGACTCGACCTTCTGGGAATCGGTAGGGATTCAAGTGAAAATCATCATATAATCCAGTGGAATAGAATCTGAAATCAAGGTGTCCTCATATTTTCCCACAAGATCGATATAATCGGTTTTCAGTACAGGGATTCAGTTTTCTTCTGTATTTTCAGATATCAGATAATGGGGATTCTTTGAATTGGTCAGAGTTGAAATGAGAGTCTGTCATACTGAATTTGAATATCTGGCCTTTAGCTCTTGACTGAGTCAGAATTCGAAAATCTCTTTGAATTCTCAAGAGTTCACGAATGTCCTGTAATCGGATAAAAGATTGGATTTGAGCGCAGAACTGGTCATGAATGTGGCTGTTGATATCAGCGCAAGAGCGGTTCATGAAAATCCGAATGAATGTCATCTGGTAGTTTCCGACAATATTTCAAATTCTATTCACTTCTTGCAGGATTTTCAGTCTAGGAATTCCCGGATTGCTTCCATGAGCGAACCGGCCTCCTTATTCACTTCTTTGAACGGATATGTTTCGAAATCGTTTTTTGAGACATTGTAGGATGTGACATCCTTGAATACGATAAGTGAATCTTTGCGGAACTTGACTCAAAGATAGCATTTCAATGGGATTTTACTAGTGACGAATGCGAATTGTGATCTGTGGCCATATCAACCAGGTCACCATGGAAGTGAAAAACATCAGCTTAGGACCAGATCGTTTCTGGAAAAGAACTCGGAGTAAACTTCAGCAAAATTTTTTCGGATTGACCAAGTGTTCATCTGGATTCTTTTCATATTGAGAAAAAGTTAATTTTGCCATATACTATCAAATTTTACATTAAATCAAAATGAACTTTAAATAATTGATTCATTTTTCATGAGTATTTCGCGATAAGGTCCTGGAGTCAGCTTGTGTATTTTTCCGGCTCGGAATTGATCATATCAATCACACGGTCCAAGTCTATACTTTCATGTGATACCGCTTCTAGATTATCCAGACGGAACTTTCAATCATATATTGCGAAAAAAATTGTCGCATTAAACCTTCTTTCATAAGGCGGATCATCTTCGTTTTTCGGATTAATCATTGCCCTAAGCCATTTATCATGATCAATTATTTGAAGTACTGCGACTTTATTCAAATCCACTTTTTTCAGAAGAGTGGAGAATTCATTTTCGTCTGACGCAACAACAGACTTGATTCAGAGTTCTTCTCACACTTCCCTCATTGCAGTCACGTCAGGCGATTCTCAAGGTCTGGCATGTCATCAGACTGCCTTATCGAAGACAAAAGAGCATTCGCTCGTATTTCATCTTTTGACTAATCTGATTCTTTTTGCGGTATCCATCATCAGCACTCATATGCTTCAAGCTGCTCGGGTGACTCCGGAGCACTTCATGAATTCCTCTTTCTGCTCTTCAATGAATTGTTTTCTATCAACAGTTCATAATAGCATTCATTCTCTATCATAGATGACAATCTCTTCCTTCATAATATTCAATTTAATTTTTTAATGCCTTCATTGTAAGTGAAGTTTTCTAATAAAAAAAGAAAAAATTACGAAAAATTCATAAGCTATATTTTAGCTTATTTAAGCCATAAATCATTTCAACGGAAATCACATCATAAAAATTTCATATCTTTGTCCGTTTTTTTCCTAACTGAAAAAAATATAAATCCTGCAGTTCTTTAACATGAAACACAAAAAACAAAAACAAACATTCAAAGGATCCAGTGAGTCTCTCGTATAACGACTAAATCATAAAGGAGGATACGGAAATGGGAGAAGCACTGGTAGTCATTATTTTGGTAGCAATGACATTCGGTCTGTGTTCGATTACTGAGGATTGTGAGGTTTTTTTATTCATCTGCCTATTTGCAGCATTATTTGCTTTCTTCGACTACAAGGATTTTGTCTTTGCGAAGTTTGCTCCTTGTTTCGCCTCCGACAGTGCCAAGTTATCACTAAAGATCGACGAGCTCAAGGATATTAAAGATCTGATGAGGTCCAAGTACACCGATAACAAAAAGCTTAAGGAGCGGCTTGAGAAGCAAATGGAGGAAAGGTCCGCCAGCTATAGCAATGCCCATGATGAAGATGTACGGAATTACTTGCTCAGCCTTTATAATCAAGAGAAGGAGCATTCCGAAAATATTCGTCTGCAAAATCAGGTCATCTCAAAGACAGTGCTCGAAGTAAGTTACATGATCGAGTATGCACAGAACAACCTGAACATGCTCGAGAATGATTTTGCCTGTGAGGAATTGCTCGAGAAACTAAACGACCTTAAGCTGAAGGCGAGCAAATCCATTACGGAATGAGGGGGGGTGAACTATGGAGTTCGTATTGGTTCTTTTCGGAGTGGCAATCGCCATATTCCTCATCCCGTTATTTATTTCCCTTGCGGTCTTAGCATTTCAGAATATCAGTGATTATCTGCATGGGCATGAAAGATCAAGGAGAATGAGGAAATGCGAGAAAAAAAGTTGCTCAAGCCCCAAGGAAAGGAGATTAAAGATTATGATCATATTTGAAATTATCGGATACTTAATCGGCTTCATTTTCTACGCATCAGCATACATGCTGAAGACTGTCTGCAGATTCTGGAAGACGAGCGCTTTTTTGCTTGTTGCATTTGCCATATTTTTCTGCTTTGATACTAAGCAGCCATTCTTGGTCAAAAGCCTGCCTCAGCTCTTTAGCGAAAGCACTCGTCTGTCGCTAAAGATAAGTGATCTCACCAAGCTTACCTGGTTGCTTGACACTGAGCTCAATAAGGCGCGATCCGCAAAGGATGGTCTAGAATCCAGTTACAACAGCAATCTCGAGACTTATGGCTCTTCTACTGATTCTATCGAGAGAGAATGTCTAAGGGGAGTGCTGCAACAGCAAAGGAGGCACCTCATTGAGCTCATTGAGCAGGAGAAAGCCATTCGCAATGCTTTGACCGAAACGAATTACATGATCGCCTATGCTGAAGACAATCTGAATATGATGTATAACGAAGACGATAAAAAGGAGGTAATCGAAAAGATCGAGCAGCTGAAGCTGAGAACTCAGGAGATAGTCCGATAACTACAACCAAAACAACAACAAAAAAGGAGAATCGCCATGATTGCAAAATCCATCGTACTCATCATCGGTATCGTAGCAGGCCTTTCCGTCGCAGCCTATGCCCTCGTCCGTTTGGGCATCAAGGGCATCAAGAAGGTCATCAGCCTAGCGAAGTCGATCTAGCATCGGCCCTAAGGTCTGGTAATCTCTTGCATTTGGATTGATTTCCGAAAATTTAGAACCCCCCGGAATCTTCCGGG
>AMFJ01000909.1_pt1 | contig 11057 bp, 10 predicted proteins | sample 427208 | NCBI WGS metagenome assembly AMFJ01 (sample SAMN02954298, study PRJNA114691) | groundwater metagenome | biome: aquatic; feature: subsurface aquifer; material: sediment; isolation source: subsurface aquifer sediment | place: USA: Rifle, CO | collected 2008-08
CTATTTATTTCTTCTGGCATATTCATGTCAAAAGATCTTAGTCATGCTTCTACATGAATTACCTTTATTCAATGTTGTTTTGCTGTTAGCGTACACGCAATAGTAGAATTTACATCTCAAACAACTAGTACGTAATCTGGTTTTTCTTGAGTTAATATTTTATCAAAATCAATCATTATTTTTCCAATTTGTTCAGAAACTGATCATCAATTAATATTAAGATTTATGTCTGGATAAGGTATTCTTAGGTCCTCAAAAAATGTATCAGACATATTTTTGTCGTAATGTTGACCGGTGTGAATAAGTTTATACTCGATATTTTGGTTTTTTTTAATCTCATTTATTATTGGTGCAATTTTCATAAAATTTGGCCTAGCACCAGCTACAATAAATATTTTCATTTTAAAAAATTTACTTAATTAAATATTCCTTAGCTATTTCATTCCAGGAAAGCTTATTTTCTACAAGCTCTCTTCATCTTTTTCACATATTAATCATGTCATCTTTATTTTCAATAAGATACTTGATTTTTTCATATAAATCATCTATATCTCCTTGCTTATATAATAAAGCATTATCATTTGAAATCCTTAACTTTGTTCAAATTTTATCATTAGCAATAAATGGTAAATTACATGCTGCAGCTTCTACCATACTTACAGATTCTTGTAATGGCCATATTCAAATATCACTGGCTGAAAAATACTTATATAATTCATCATTTTTGACAAAATCTATAAATACAAACCTTTCCTTATAATTTTTTATATATTCATTCATCTCATTAATCAAATTTTCAGGTCATGATCATATTATAAAAACATAAACACCATCAAAATCTTGAATAATTTTTGAAGTTGCTTTTATTAAAATATCATATCATTTATCGATAATTAATTTTCCAGTATATATTAAAACAATAGCGTTTGCTGGTATATTATATTTTACTCTAATATCATTTCTCTGAATTTCATCAAATCTGAATTTATCTATATCAGTTCAAAGTGGAATAAATTCGATTAATTCTTTTTTTATTCAATAAAATTTATTAATAATTTCACAGGTTTCTTCTTGTACTCCTACAAATTTATCTACTTTTTTTTCTAGAAATTTAGAGAAAAATATTCTAAAAATAAAATAAAATATTTGCTTGATTTTTATTCACTGGTTTATTATAGACATTAAGTTACTATCCCAGCTAACCAATTTGAATCCAAACTTTCTTTTTAGAATTGCAACAATAATAACTGTAATACTTGCTATTCAATTAACAATTACAATATCAGGCCTAAAATCATCTATATGTTTATTGATATTTTTAAAATATGCCCTGTTGAATATTTCAAATACTAATTTTTCTCTTTTAGTTAGAATTCATTCTTCAATTTTTAATCAAATTTCTTGTTTTCTTGATCATAGCATCTTTCCTGATGTATTTTCATAATCAGGAAATGGATAATAATGATCAGAAGTTAAAACTAAAACATTATGTCATTGTTTTATATATTCTTTTGCTATAAAAGTTTCGCTGTACCCAATTATTGGTTGAAAATAATCAATAATTATTAATATTTTCATGTTTTAGTATTAAAAATTAAAATTTATATTTTCCAAAATTTTCTTTATACTAAATTGTTTAATAATCTCAATAGATTTATTTTTATTAATAAGATTATTATTAAAAATAAATTTTAATCAATTATAAAATTCGTTTATAGTATTTTCTTTCATTATATATCAGTTTTTTAATTCTTTAACAAGATCAACTGACGCTCAAACGCGAAAAGAAGTAATTATAGGTAATCAGAAACTCATTGCTTCATTTATAACTAGTCACCATACTTCTTCTCTGGACGGTAAAGTAAATATATCAGAAATTGCATAAAATTTTGGTAATTCATCAAACTGAACAAATCAAGTAAAGTGGACATTTTTTATTTCATTATTCTCTATATATTTTTTAAGTTTTTCCTCTTCTTGTCCAGATCCTACAATAATTAATGATATATCAACTTTTTCTTTCTGAAACCTATCATATCCATCAATCATCTCCCATATTCACTTCCTTTCTATCAGTTGACCATTAAACATTAAAACATATTTTGTACTAATTCATAACTCTCATTTTATAATTTCTTTATTTTTCTTGTATTTATCGGATTTGTCTGTGAAATATTCTACATCTACTGTATTGTAAAATTCTTGAATTTTAGATTTTTCTGCTCATAAAGAAATTAAATATTCAGTAGCTCGTGTTCAATAAGAAATATAATCATCACAGCTTTTTATTAACCATTTTACATATGGTAAAGTTATGATCCTTTTTCAGCTTTTTTCAAATTTAGTACTTCCTGACCATAGCGTAAGTCTTTTTCTATTTTTCTTTGCCCATATGACTGAATAGAGCGACGTAAAGCTGTCCCATCAAAGTATAATGATATGATCCGGATTTAGCTTTTTGATTTTTTTAGGATATTCATAATTTATATTGAAAGTAAAAATATCCTTTCATTTTAATCTTAACGGAACATTCCTAAGAAAATCGTGCTCGAAATTCATTTTTGGAAATGATGTCCATTTCCTATTTATATCAGTAAATGATTGAAACCATACATGAAATTCCCCATCGATCTTGTCTTTTATTGCATTGAATCTTGTGATCGCATAAGGGGATAATACTGTATCTATTAAGAGTGTCTTTTTCATAATAATATTTATTTCATATATACAAAAACAAATTATTTCAAAATATCAAAAATAAAATTAAAAGTATCTAATTTTGTCTGTACGGTTTCATCCAAAAAATTCAGTTAAGCAGTTTCTGAAAATGCCTATTGCTGTAACCAAAGCTCATTTATATAAAAATAATTGCTCATATAAATTTCCTGCATATATTCAAATCGCTTTCACGTTAATTACCGATCAATAAATTTAAATTTTTTCTAAAGATATTTCAGTTATATTTCAATAATTGATTTTGAGTCAAAAAAATTCTAGACTTTTCCAGGCTTAATTCATATTATTTTTTGCTAATAAGCAGATCTTTACAATCCATAATTAATTTTTGCTACAAATATATATTAAGTCACCACAAAGCAAGCTAGGCCACCAGTTTCTAAATTTCCCAAAAATTCAAGTTCAGGTTATTTTTTTTACTTTAAAACCGAATTTCTCCAAATATCACTTCAAATCATTTTTAGTAAATGAATGGAGATGATTATCATCCCAAGCTTCTCACCAATCTCATGTAATAGGAGTATTTCAAAATAAGAGTCTAATTCTATTTGGTAAGAAAGCAACATTGGGTACCTCAAGAATAAATGTTCAATTATCCTTAAGTACCTTGTATGACTCTAACAAATGATGTTCAACACTGAAAATATGCTCCATTACCGCCATAGATGTAATTATATCAAAAAAATTATCTTCAAACGGAAATGTCTCGTCAAGATCTCATTCAACAATATTATATTTTCATTCGTTAATCTTTTGTAATCTTACTCCTGCAATATCAAGTCAATACAAATTATTATTTCATTTCAATAGCTTAAAAAAAGCTCATTCTCAACATCACAGATCAAGAATATTTTTGTTGTCTAATCATAAATTGTTAACATAATCAGCAATGAAATCATGTCTTGAAAAATTGTATTTTTGAAGATATTTAAACAATTTTCATTCAAAACATGAATTATCATTATATAATCTTTCCTTTCAGTAATATTTATTGTAAAATTCTTTGTTTTTCATCTTTATTTGTAATTATTAAATTATAAAAATTAAATAGTATTATTCCTACAGCGATAAAATTTTTCTATTATGTCTACTATGTATTGCTGATCTTCATGCTTCAATCAGTAATACATAGGAAGTCTTACTATCCTCTCACTTTCTTTTGTTGTATAAGTATCTCCGTAATTGAATGTTCAATATTTTAATCAAGCTGGTGACGAATGTAATGGAATATAATGAAATACTGCTACAACCCCATTTTCCTTCAGAAATTTTATAAGGTCTGACCTTTCATTGATATCTTTAGTTTTTATATAGAACATATGTCAATTATGATTAATATAATTTTGGACAAAGGGCAGTTCTATATGTCATTCATTTTCAAGAAATTTAAGTAATCTATTGTAATTTTCCCATAAATCTAGTCTATAACTATTTATCTCATTTGCCTTTTCTAATTGTCACCACAAATAAGCGGCTTGAATATCACTCATCAGATAGCTGCTTCATATATCAACCCACGAATATTTGTCAATCATTCAACGAAAGAACTGACTTCTATTGGTTCATTTTTCTCTAATAATCTGGGCTCTTTCGATAAATTTTTTATCATTAATGAGAAGCAGTCATCATTCTCATCAACTAGTATAGTTTTTTGTTTCATGAAAACTAAAAGTTCACATATGTCAAATAGTTCACAAGCTTTTATTCTTGTATTTACACATCATTCATTGAGCTGCATCTTCTAAAAGATATAATCCATGTCTTTTTGCGATAGATGAAATGACATCCATTTCACATCATACTCATGCATAATGAACAACAACAATGGCTTTGGTATTTTTTGTAATAGCTTTTTCAATTATTGTCTCATCAATATTCATTGTATCTGGCCTTATATCAACAAAAATAATTTTTGCTCATCTTATTGCAAAAGCATTTGCTGTGCTTACAAAAGTATAACTTGGCATTATTATCTCATCTCAAGATTTTATATCAAGCAATATAGCCATGATTTCTAAAGCATGCGTGCAAGAGGATGTTAATAGAGTCTTAGTATGCCCATTTTCAATCTCAAATTTATCATCAAACCATTGCTGACATTTTTTTGTAAAGAAATTATCTCATGATATTTTTCAACTATTCATTGCTTCAATGACATACTTTTCTTCATTTCATGTTAATGTAGTCTTATTAAAAGGAATCATTTTATATTAAATAAATGTTAAATATTTTTATTTACTTATCAAAATAAGTACTTAAAAAATCATTTTTTATAACTCTTACGTCAAAATGATCTTTAATCATATTTATGCAATCTTGAGAATTCTTCTCCTTCACCTTTAATAATGCATTAACCAACTCTTCTTTATCAAAGTTCACAATATATCATGCATCATAATTTTCAATAAAAGGAATCAAAGATTGTTTTGTTCATACAACAGGTGTTCAACAGGCAAGACATTCAAGACTTGCGGTGGGAGTTCATTCCCAATGATTAGGGGCCATGAAATATACATCTGCATCGATATAATATTTTATTGTTTCTGGATAATAAATTGCTCATTGGAATGATACTTTATCGGCTATTCAAAGTTTTTTTGCATATTTCTTCAAATTATCCTCAAATCCATCATCTCTTCATATGATTATGAAATGGCTATTAGGTATTTTCTTTTGATAGTCGTAAAAACAATCCAAGGCCATATAAGGCATTTTATATCTATGTATCCTTCATACAAATAGTAGGACTTTTGCATCCTTATCTATGTTCAATTTTTTCCTCACTTCTCATGGTTCAGACAAATTAACAAATTTTTCATAGTCAAGCATCAAGGGAATTATCCTTATTTTTTCTTTTGGAACTCATAACTCATTTTGGCATTTTGCTTCATTCTCATTTTCAGATGTTACAAATTTTGCCTGTTTCATCATCTTCCGTGCCCAAAAAAAATCGAAAAGCTTTTTAATAATCATTTTGAAATCGAAATTATATGCAATGCTTCCAAATGAGGAAACTATATATGGTATATCATTTTTAATACATTCCTTATAAGTGAAATAATTCATAAGGTTTCTAAAGTCGGCAATATGAACAATATCATAATTTCTTATATTTTCCTTAAGCCATTTTCTCAATCAGATTGGAATCGGAAATTTTCATTTATTTGCAAGTACATGGCTTACATTTTTGAAGTAATATATATTCATTCAATCGATATTGTCTTCAGTTTTAGGATTCCTGCTATTATTATCAAAAACATCTGTCGATATGCAATCAACATGATGTCAGTCTTTAACATATTCCCTTGCTAGCTCAAACATAACTCTTGCAATTCCTCAATAGCTCCATGCAGGAAAAAATGTCCAAGAAACAATAAGTATTCTTTTCTTTTTCATAATAAATTTATAAAAATAAATTGTTTTTCTTTCTAACCACAAATAGTCATTCTCAATATCAAAACGTTTCTGAAAATAATTTTCAAACCGTATTTATCATGAATCTGTCAATTTTTTGCATTAATATGGTATTCCTTTGATTTTCTCAAAAATTTCTCATTATTGTTAATCACAATAAAGGAACAATTGGAGATGTTTCACCAATAAAAAAATCAATATGTCAAACTTTATTGAGTTCATCATTTAATTTATCAAAATCTAATCTAAAAGAATGTATGCTTTCTTTTAGTCAGAATAAAACAAATGTTTTTCTAAAAACCTTTCCTAATAATGATTTTCTTTCTTTCGGTTCATTTAATAATAGAAGTCAATTTGATTTCATTTTCTCAAATATTACTGGAATAGCTGCATGTAATTCAGGTATTTGGAGTAAAACTCAAAATACAATTATATAATCAAATAATTCTTTTTTAAATGGAGGATCTCATGCAATACAAACAATAAGACTAAGGTTAATTTTAATACAATTAGACTTAGATCGTTTCTTTATTCATCTTAAAGCATTATAAGAAAGATCCGTGGATATATAATGATTTGAGTTTCTGAATTTATCTATATTCTCAAACATATCCTGTCAGAATCATGCTCCAAGTTCAAGTATATTGTTTTTACCTTGTTTTACATAGTCAAAAAGATTTTTTCTTGATAAATATCGAAACCAATTTTTTTTAGGTTCTTTTAAATATTGTATATCGTCCCAAAATTCCATTTCTTTATTTTCAATTCGAGAAATATCTTTTTTAAAATTCAAATTCTTAGATGAGTAATATCTTGAAAAATCAGTATCGTTGGTATATCATATTTGTATTTTTTCAAAATCAATATCTCTTAAACTTTTAGGCGAAAAAATCAATATTTCTTCTATAATAGGAAATATTTGACTGCATTGATTACATTTTAAAGTTGCGTTTATAATTTCGTTTGTATTCGATAAAAAATCTCTATCTAAAATAATTTTTTCTGATTTACAATCAGGACATATAAGATAATCTAAAATATTTTTTTTCATGACTTGTACTTTAACTTTTAATTATCATTATTCTATATCTTTCAAATCTTTAATAAAATTGGAAGCTACCAGCATACTATCAAATGTACCGGTATCAAACCATCTTCAGCTTAGTTTTATTGCATTTAGATTACCTTCCATTCTATAAAGTTCATTTATGTAGGTAATTTCAAATTCTCATCTTTCAGATAAAGGCTGTCATATGCTTTTTTCAAAGCAGCTATTATCATATATGTATACTCATGTGACTGCAAGATTTGTTTTTGGATTTTGTGGTTTTTCTTCCAGCGATAAAACAACCCCATTTCAATCAATCTCAGCAACCCCAAATCTTTTAGGATCTTCAACTTCCTTTACGAATATTGTAGCTCATCATGAGAAATTCATTATTTCTTTCTTGATCTCAATCGAATTTTCAAAAAGATTGTCTCAAAGCATTAGAACACAATTTTCAACTCCTACATAATCTTTTGCAATCCATAGTCCATGCGCAATTCAGGTGGGTTTTGGCTGTATAGCATAAACTATCTGAATGGGTCTTTTATATTTTTCCCTGAATTCCTCTCAGGACTTAAGAAGATCAATGAAATTGGAAACATTTTCAGGATTAGTTATAAGCATTATCTTATCTATTCATGACTCTATAAGTGTTTCAAGTGGATAATATATCATTGGTTTGTTATATATTGGCAGCAAATGTTTGTTAACTGCCTTTGTTACAGGATGAAGTCTTGTTCAAAATCAACCCGCCAAAATTATTCATTTCATATTTTTAATTATTTAAATAATAATTTAAGGTTTTTTTGATTCATAGATCAAATTTTATTTTAGGCTCCCAATTTAACTCTTCCTTAATTTTTTGTGCATTAATTGCATAACGTTTATCATGTCAAGGCCTATCTGTTACGTATTTTATATATGAAGAGTCTTTTTTCATTTCTTTTAAAATAATATTTGTTATTTCAAGGTTTGTATATTCATTATTTCATCATATATTATAAATACTTCAATTTTTTGCGTTGTTAAAAACTTTCCATATCGCATCACAATGATCTTCAACGTAAAGCCAATCTCTAATATTTAATCAATCTCAATACAACGGAACCTGTTTATCATTTTTTAATAAATTTATAAAATGAGGAATAAGCTTTTCGTTATCTTGATTTGGTCAATAATTATTAGAACATCTTGTGATTACTGCGTTTATTCAAAAAGTTCTAGCGTATGCTTTTACTAACAAATCAGCAGCTGCCTTTGAAGCACTATAGGGTGAACTTGAATTTATTGGTGTAGTTTCTTCAAAAAATCAAGAATCGGGAATGTCTCAATAAACTTCATCTGTTGATATTTGATGAAATCTATTTAGAGAAAATCCTCTATATAAATCTAATAAATTTTGTGTTCAGATTACATTTGTTTCTATAAAAATTTTAGGATTTTTAATGCTATTATCAACATGGCTTTCTGCTGCAAAATTAATAATATCAGTTGGAGAATATTTTATAAATATTTTTTTAAGTTCTTTTTTATCTCTTATATCTACCTTTTCAAAATAATAATTATTTGCATTAGTAACTTCACTTGAAATATTTTTTAATTTTCATGCATAAGTCAAACAATCAATATTGATAAAATCAATTTCTGGGGTCAATAAAACAAATTTATTTAAAAAATTTGAACCAATGAATCAGGCTCATCAGGTAATAATAATTTTTCTTTTCATTATATCTTTAAAAAACTTAAAATTTTATAAATAAAAACAATCTTATAATAATTAAAACTATGCAAAAGCAAACTAAATTTATATTTTCATCCAGCATATTTTTCAGCTAATCTCAACTCATCTTTAAATTGAATTTTAAATCTGCTTCCACTTTTGCTTGTCTGATAAAATCTAAAATTTGCTATATACTCTGAAATGTACACAGGATTATATTTACTTCATAATCTTAACCAATATTCATAATCCATACAAAGATGTTCATTCTCATTAAAATATCAAATATCATCCATTATTTCTCTCTTCCAAAACACAGTCATTTGAGAAATATAATTTTCTGTCAAAAGTTTTGAATAAGAAAAATTTCTTCCCAAAATGTTCTTGTACAGAGTTATTCATTTTCTAATTTCAATATCAAATTTATCTATAATTCTACATTTTCCATAACTCCATTTTTTATCCGAATTTCACAAATAATCAATTACTTTTTGTAGTGCTCATGGAATATGAGTATCATCGCTATTCAAATATGCAACGATATCTCAAGTTGCTAATTTTAATCATTTATTTATAGCATCACTTTGTCATTTATCTTTTTCAGATTTCCAAATAAAATCTATCTTAGTACAATTTATTTCAATTTTTCACCTAATTAAGAGATTTTCATATTTTTTGATAATTTCAAGACTTCAATCATTAGATCATCAATCCATAATTATATACTCAAGCTCAAAATCTCAAGATTGACTGATAACGGACAAAATTGTTCTTTCAATAAATTCTGACTGATTGAAAGAGGGTGTTATTATTGATATTTTCATATTACTTATTTTTTTTATCTACATAACATATAAAATTATTTCACCAATATCAAAAAAGGAAATTGAAAATATTCAATAAGATTTTATAGATAGTCAACCAAATCATTCAGCTTAATTTAGGATAAATTTTGTTTGATAAATATGGTATATATTGATAAAAATAAGTTTTAATTTGTGGTTTATTTAAAAACATGCTTCTGCATAATTTATATATTTCTCTTCTTGTGAATGTGTATACATAGTTTCATGAAGGTTCTATTTCTAACACTAATCAACTTTTTCTTAATATTCGCATTACCATACTATCTTGAGCTTCCATAAAAAGGATTCATTTTTTTGCAACCCTTAACATTTCATATATTCATAGTATGGGCCTTGGCAAATGATGCAATCATGCTCTTACAATTACATAATCAAAACTATTATCATTGTAAGACAAACTCTCTGCATTTTCGATCTTTACATTAATACTCGAATTTCTTTCCTTAATTTTTTCACATGCAATTTCTGATAAATCTGTAGCTGTAACAATTGCTCATTTCTTATGCCAGAAGTCTGCATCATATCAGCTTCATGCACAAATAATTAGTAAAGTTTTTCCAGAAATATTAGTACTCAATAAACTATTTCAAGTTTCTAACATAAGACTTCATAGATATCTTTGAAGCGTATTCTCTTTTTCATTAATGACCGCATTTTTCCAATCGTTGTTCATTGCATTTTTTTGCTTTTCAATAATATCTTTAACTTCCATAATTTATTTTTTAAATAATCAATATTTTAAAATACAATAAATAGCTCTAACTCAATCTTTCCATCATATCTTCTTTCATTCTTCATAAGTTCTTCAATAATAAGATATTCATACTTCATAAATTCTCAAATTCTTTATTCTAGAGATTTTTGCAGTCACTTCTGGCTCAAATCAAAATCTATTTTCAACTAAATCAATATTTTTTATTATTTCAGATTTAAATAATTTATAACATGTCTCCATATCTGTGATATTCAAATTTGAAAAAAAATTGGACAAAAAAGTTAGAAATTTGTTTCATATAGAATGGAAAAAAAATAATATCCTATGAGGTTTTCATCAAACGAATCTTGATCAATAGACAACATCCGCAAATCAATCAAGAATAGGCTTGAGAAGTATATTATATTCATTTGGATCATATTCTAGGTCAGCATCCTGAATTATTATATAATCTCATGATGCCTGCTTGATTCAAGTATGTAGGGCTGCTCATTTTCATTTATTTATCTCGTGTTTATGATACGAAATATTTAAAAGGGGATTGTTGCTTATATAAGT
>AMFJ01007694.1_pt1 | contig 11056 bp, 14 predicted proteins | sample 427208 | NCBI WGS metagenome assembly AMFJ01 (sample SAMN02954298, study PRJNA114691) | groundwater metagenome | biome: aquatic; feature: subsurface aquifer; material: sediment; isolation source: subsurface aquifer sediment | place: USA: Rifle, CO | collected 2008-08
AAATATATCCAAATAGATGCCAGCCAAAAACCCTGACAAATATTGAATTTCCAGAAGTCAAAAAGGTGCAAAACAGGTGCAAAAGAGTTGCAAAAACAAGATTAATAAATATATGTGCTATCAGGAAGGCTTATTAACTTGAGAATGTGGCTTTGCCACTTAACCAACTTAACAAGCCAAACTTATTTTATTGCTTATATCTCTGGTTATTCCTATAATGTTATAAACCTAGTACTAATCATAAGAAGGAAGTAAAAATGGTCATTAAAGAAAAAACCAGTGAACTTTTAGAACTTTATAATCTGCCAGTTGAAGAATTAATCTCAATCTCATCCAATATAACACGACAAAATTTTGATAATAAAGTGGAATTTTGCAGTATTATTAGTGCAAAAACAGGAAAATGTCAGGAAGATTGCAGATATTGTGCTCAAAGTTCGCGCTATAATACCAAAATAGACACGCATCCGTTAGTTTCATTAGAAACAGTTAAAAAAGCTGCTCTTAGTGCTAAAGATAACGGAGCTTCAAGATTTTGTATAGTAATATCAGGCAGAAAACCTGAGGATAATGATTTTGGTCAAATTTTAAAAATGTTAGAAACTGTTTCTGGCACTGACCTTCATTGCTGTTGCTCACTTGGTATTTTAGATGAAAAAGAAGTCAAACAGCTAAAAGCTGTCGGAGTTGAACGATATAATCATAATTTAAACACTTGTAAGTCATATCATGAGCAAGTCTGCTCCACACATAGTTATGAAGATAGAGTAAATACAATTAAATTAATACAATCTTATGGAATAGAAGCCTGTACAGGCGGTATAATAGGCATGGGTGAAACTAGAGAACAGAGAATTGAACTGGCTGTTGAACTTGCTGAGCTTAACCCAAAATCAGTTCCTATTAACTTTTTACATCCTGTTCCAGGAACTCCTTTTGAAAATTATCAAAGTGCCATTGATGAAGATGAAATTTTAAAGACCCTGGCAATATTCAGAATTGCCTTACCAAATTCCTTAATCAGATATGCAGGAGGAAGAGCAACAAGATTTTCCAAGGAATACCAGTCAATGGGTATAAAAGCAGGTGTAAATGCTTTGCTGGTTGGAAATTACCTGACTACAACAGGTATATCAGTTGAAGAAGACATGGAATTACTCAAAAATAACGGAATGATAATATTAGAATGATTAATTACTTAAAAGGAATATTAATATCAAAAATTGAAAACCCGCCGGATTTCAATATTACGGTGGAAGTAAATAATATCGGCTATTTGGTATCAACCAATAAAAGGGTTATTAATACTCTCCCTGCTATCAATGAAATGGTCACTGTCTATACATCGTTGATTCATAGGGAAGATACCATGTATCTTTGTGGCTTCTTAAGCAGAGAAGAAAGAGATTTATTTAATGTATTGCAAAGTGTGTCCGGTGTAGGAACAAAAGTTTCTCTTTTGATGCTGGGAGAGTTAGGAGCGCATGAGCTTATTAGCGCAGTGATCCGAGGAGATGCAAAGGCTCTGTCAAAAACTAAAGGGGTAGGCCCAAAATTAGCGCAAAGGGTAATACTGGAATTAAAAGATAAATTAACTAACTGGCGTGATAAAATTGCGCCTGAAATAGTGGCATCACACGAATTTGAATCAAACGAGGAAAAAGAGAGCTTCCTCGAAACTGAATCAGTACTGTTATCACTTGGCTATTCAAGAGAAGAAATAGAAGAAAGTTTACAAAGCAGCTTATCACAGGCTAAGAATAAGAATGATTCTGAAGAGTTGTTGAGATTAGCTTTACAATGGCTAGCAAATCAATAAAGACCAGCTTTTGCCGGTCTTTATTTGAGAAAATATTTTCTGAAAACTAATATCCCTGACCTTCCATAGGTCTTTGTTCAGTTTGAACAGGTTGATCAGTTTCATTTCCTATTGGGCAGGTTTGTCGCTGTTGGTCCTCAGGAGCAGCACCACCCACAGGCTCGCCTGTCTCTTGCTGCCTTGCACAGGAGGTAACAGCAGATAATGCTCCAATTAAAACAAAGGTTATAAACAATTTAGGCAAACTTTTTACTATCATATCAAATCCCCTTATAGTGTAATTTTTCACCTATTACATGAAAGAAATTATCATAGCAGAACTCAAGTAACAATTAATCACCAGACTATAACCAGCATTCATAAGTACAAGACAATTAAAAAAGCGAGAGATTAATCTCTCGCTTTTCTTTATCAATCGGTTAAATTTATGCTTCGTATTTTTTAAATACTAAAGAAGCATTATGTCCTCCAAATCCAAATGAATTTGATACTGCTACATTCACTTCAGCTTTTCTTGCTTTGTGTGGAACATAATCAAGATCACATTGCTCATCAGGATTATCTAAGTTAATAGTTGGAGGTACTATACCTGTTTCAATAGCTTTTACACAGGCTGCAGCTTCAACTGCGCCAGTTGCACCAAGTAAGTGACCGATCATACTTTTGGTAGAACTTACGAGAAGTCCATTCTTGGCATAATCACCAAATACCCTTTTAATAGCAAGTGTTTCAGCTATATCACCTAAATGTGTACTGGTGCCATGGGCATTTATGTAGCTTACATCTGTTGGCTGTAGATCGGAATTTTTAAGTGCTTCTTCCATTGCTCTGGCTGCACCATCTCCATCAGGACAAGGAGCAACTATATCATTTGCATCGGCTGAAGCGCCGTAACCAACCATTTCAGCATAAATTTTTGCACCTCTGGCCAGCGCATGTTCTAATTCTTCTAAAACAAGAATTCCAGCACCTTCTGACATTACAAAGCCATCTCTGTCCTTATCAAAAGGTCTGCTTGCTTTAGCAGGTTCGGCATTTCTTGTGGATAGTGTTCTTGCAGCAGAGAATCCAGCTATTGCTAACTGTGTAAGCGGTGCTTCACAACCTCCAGCTAACATAACATCAGCATCACCATACTGTATTGTTTTAAATGCATCACCTATTGAATGTGAGCCTGTAGCACAAGCTGTAACTATACACTTATTAGGTCCTTTTGCATTAACCATAATGGATATTCTACCTGCAGCTATGTCTACAATCATCATTGGAACTGTAAACGGACTGCATTTTGATGGTCCTTTTTCCATTATTGCACGGTGATTTTTCTCAATTGTATCAATTCCACCTGCGGCACTACCAACATATACGCCAATTCTGGTAGGATCTTCCTTACTCATATCAAAATTAGCATCTTTGAATGCTTCAAGAGCAGCTACTACTCCTAATTGAGTATATCTATCCATTCTTTTGGCTTCTTTTTTGTCCATATACTGAGCCGGATCAAAATCGGTTACTTCACCGCCTATTCTTACAGAATGTTGACTTACATCTGTAATTGAAATAGATTTAATCCCACTCTCACCTTTTGTTAATTTATCCCAGAATAAGTCAAGGCCGACACCGTATGGACTTACAACGCCCATTCCGGTTACAACAACTCTTCTGGTATTTTTATTTATCATAACTACCTATCTACTATTTTTTCTCTTACGCAGAATGACTTTCAATATAGCTTACTGCATCTTTAACTGTTACGATTTTTTCTGCTTCTTCATCAGGAATTTCGATACCGAACTCTTCTTCAAAAGCCATTACTAATTCAACTGTATCTAATGAATCAGCACCTAAATCAGCAGTAAAACTTGCATCAGAAGTAACTTCTCCTTCATCAACGCTTAATTGTTCTATTACTACTTTTTTTACTCTTTCTAATATTGCGGACATTTCTTTTTCTCCTTTTGATTCTTAACTACTAACTACTAGAACATATTTTTGAGTTTTATTTATTTTATCACAAAACATTTTGTTAAATTCGCAACTCTTTGTCTACTGAAAAGTAATTATTGTAAATCTTTATTAAAAACAAAACTTGACAATGTTACTATTACGTTGACTGAAAAACATTAAATTATGTCTAAATAACTACAATGCTTCAGTCGTTAACTTAAGATAGGTGATAATATCACCCAAAACTTGACTTATATTACCAAACCACCGTCAACACCTATAACTTGACCGGTAATATATGTTCCTTTAGTTACAAGGAATGTAACAACTGCTGCTATGTCTTCCGGTTGGCCGAGTTTACCAAGAGGAACTCTTTCAGCAATTTTATCTGTATCTAAATGCTGAGTCATTGGGGTCTCGATAAACCCTGGGGCGATTGCGTTAACTGTAATTCCACGGGAACCAAGTTCTTTTGCAAGGGTCTTTGTCATTCCGATAGCACCAGCTTTAGCTGCTGCATAGTTAATTTGTCCCGGATTACCATTAACTCCTACTATACTAGCCATATTGATAATATGACCTGTTCTTTGTTTCATCATAACTTTTGCAACAGGTTTTGTTACATAAAATATGCTGTTTAAGTTTGTATTGATTACGCTTAACCAGTCTGCATCTGACATTCTGATTAATAAATTATCTCTTGTAATACCTGCATTATTAACGAGAACATCAATTCTGCCATACTCTTTAACAATTTCATCAATCATGACTTGTACAGCTGCACTATCAGTAACATCAGCTGCAATTGCTTTTGCTTCTCCACCTAGATCCTGGATTTCTTTTACTACAGCATTTGCATCATCTTCACAGCCTGGATAATAGTTAATAACTGCAACATAGCCTACTTTGGCAAGCTCTACAGCACAAACTTTACCTATTCCTCTTGATGCACCTGTAACTAAAGCAATTTTTTTTATATCACTCATCACTCAAACCCTTATACTATACTGTTACCTGACTATTTAACGCATTGATTACTTCTTCTAATGTTGCCATATCTGTCACATTATATGTTTTTGTCTGTCTTGATATTTTTTTAACCATACCGGATAAGACTTTGCCGGGGCCGATCTCTATGAAAGTATCAACACCCTGTTCGATCATATAGCTGATGCTTTGCTTCCAGTGCACTGAAGAATAAATTTGATCAACCATCTTGGCGGTAAACTCTTCTTTTTCTGTAGTCGGCTTTGCATCAACATTTGTTACAACAGGCACTGTAGCATTATTAATATTAAAATTAGCTACATGATCAGCAAACTGTTCTGAAGCATTTTTCATTAACGGTGAATGAAAAGCACCACTTACAGGGAGTGGAATTACTCTTTTTGCACCTAATTCTGAAGCTATTTGATTTGCAGCTTCAACAGCTTTAACCTCACCTGTGATAACTGTTTGATCAGGAGTATTATAATTAGCTATGCTAACAATTCCACTAGCTGATGCTTTTTTAACCATTTCAGCCAGCTTTTCATCATCAAGTCCAAGAATAGCAGTCATACTACCAGCTTGCGCCTGACTCATTAGTTCTGATCTTCTTTGTACAAGTTTAATAACATCTTCTAATCCAACTACATCAGCTGCATATAAAGCCGCATATTCTCCGAGGCTATGACCTGCAACAAAGTCAGGTGTTATGCCAGTTTTTTCTTTTAATAATGAATATGCTGCGATAGAAACAGCTAGAATACCCGGTTGAGTATTAACTGTTTGTTTTAAGTCTTCTTCGGGTCCTTCAAAGCATATGCCTGAAAGATTTCTGTCTAAAACTTCATTAAACTGACTAAATATATTTTTTGCAGTATTTGAAGAATTGTAAAGTTCCAGTCCCATGCCTACATATTGTGATCCCTGTCCGGGAAATATAAATGCTATTTTACTCATTCTCACTCACCTAAGTTCACTATTTGTTTAATCTTTTATCTGCCGCTCTCCAGTTGACAATTGCAGTTCCCCAGGTTAAGCCTGCACCAAATCCGCACATTACCAATTTTGAGGGAAGGGCTATTTTATCTTCCAATGCTTCTGTTAGTGCCAGAGGAATAGAAGCTGTAGATGTATTACCATATTTATCAAGGTTAACAATAACTTGCTCTTCTTTAAGGTTGAGCCTTTCAGTTATTGCCTGTACTATACGCATATTAGCCTGATGAGGAATTAAATAATCGATGTCATCAATACTTAATCCTGCTGCATTAATTGCATTAAGAATTGATTCTGGCACAACTTTTACTGCAAATTTATAAATTTCACGTCCATTCATGTCCACATACTGTTTTTGCTCAGTCTTTGGCTCAACTAATGGACAATTCTTGCCGTTAAGTGGTATTTTTAATTCGCCAGCTTTGCTGCCATCGGCATGCATATCTATTGCTAAAATATCATTTATTTCATCTTCAGATCTTTTAACAATTAATGCACCAGCACCATCCCCGAATAATACACAGGTTCCTCTATCAGTCCAGTCTAAAAATCTGGAGTGCACATCCACTCCAATTAATAAGACCGTTTTATAGGTACCTGCCATTATAAAATTTCTGGCTATATTTAATCCGTATATTAAACCGCTGCAAGCTGCAACTACATCGAATGCTGCTGCTTTTGTAGCACCTATGGAATGCTGGACTTCACAGGATATTGATGGATATAAAGAGTCTGGCATTGAGGTTGCAGCTATCACAAGATCAATTTCCTGTGGGTCAATACCTGCAAATCCTATCGCATCTTTTGCTGCTTTTATAGCTAGTGATGCTGCGGTCTGATCTCCGCTTACTACTCGTCTCTCTTTTATACCTGTTCTACTAACGATCCATTCGTCGTTTGTATCAACTATCTTGGATATATCATCATTTGTTATTACTGTTTCAGGAACGTATTTGCCAATTCCAATTATACTTACAGGGTTTAATTCATTATTATTCATATTTTATTCAACTCATACATATTTGCTATTTTACCGTTTATATCAGTTTCTACAGCTTCTTTAGCAACTCTTATAGCATTTTTAATAGCATATGCTTTGCTGCCGCCATGGCTGATTACGCATACGCCTTTAATGCCTAAAAGTAAAGCTCCGCCGTATTCTTCATAATCTGATTTTTTCTTTAGCTTTAGAAATGCCGGTTTGGCAATTGCTGCGCCTAACTTTGTCCATATAGATGAATTAAGCTCGTGCTTTAGTATTTTAAGTATCATATTTGCAACGCCTTCTGCAACTTTTAATGTAATATTGCCAACAAAGCCATCACAGATAACAACATCAGAAACACCCATAAATAACTCTCTGCCTTCTACGTTGCCTATGAAATTAATATGGTCTTGATGTTGTGCTAATAGTTTATATGTATTCTGGGTTAGCGTATTTCCTTTACTGGATTCGCCCCCTATATTAAGTAAGCCAACACGTGGATTTTCAACGCCATATATAGACTTTGAAAATATGCTTCCCATTGCAGCGAACTGATAAAGCATATTAGGTTCACAAGTGCTATTTGCACCTGCATCTATTAGTATGGCAGGTTGTTTAATTGTTGGCATTGTAACTGCAATTGCAGGCCTATCAATTCCGGGCAATCTTCCTAGTCCAAATAAGCTCGCAGCCATAGCTGCACCTGTGCTACCAGCAGCAACTAAAGCTTGAGATTCGCCTTTTGCAACTGCATCTACGGCAACAACTATTGATGCATTTTTCTTTCTTCTTATAGCAGTACCAGGTGCTTCATCCATCTCAATAACTTCATCAGCTTGAGTTATCTTGATATCAAGCCCGCTGGTATCATATTTTTTAAGTTCTTTTTCTATTATATCTATTGGTCCAACCAATTGTAGTGCAACGTTATATTCTTTTGCGCCGATTATCGCCCCTTTGATTGTTTCAATCGGAGCGTAATCTCCACCCATTGCATCTATTGCTATCCTAATTGACATTTTTGTTTACTGTTCTTCTTTCAGCTTTTTACTTGCAGGCTCTTTGCCATAATAACCACATAAGCCACATACTGTATGAGATAATTTTGGTTCTCCACAGTTCTGACATTTTGCAATTGTTGGAACTTCAGCTTTCCATTTTGATCTTCTGTGCCCTTGTGCGCACTTACCAGTTTTCTTCTTTGGAACTGCCATGACTTACACCTTACTTTCTATTTATTACTTATTTTTATCATTTTTTTCCTGAGGGTTGCCAGTTTCTTGTTCGGATAATTTTTTAAAGACTTCTAATCTAGGATCAACTGGTTTTTCTACTTGTAGATTCTGAAATTCTTTAGTACCAGGACATTCTTCCTGACACAATTTTTTGCTTGGTAGATTAAGGAGTATACTTTGATATACCAAGTCTGTTACATCAATCTCATTCCTACCTTTTAATTCTTCCACAAAATTTTCTTGAGTCAACTCGATTTCTTTTGCAGAAGATAAACTACCTGTAATGAATACCTCCTCAATATCAACATCAGCATGATAGGGATAATTAACTATACATCTATCACATTCCAGCATCATGTCTGTCTCGGCATGCCCTTTTATTTGAACACCACCAGAAATTAGGCTGGCTGTTATCTTGCCCTCTACGGTTTTATTATTGCTAAGCTCACCTATGACCTCACTAAATTCAAGTGTCATCTGACCTTCAGGTGTATTCATTAATTCTTCAATGTTTATCTTCAACTTTGCTGTCTTTCTGCTTTTTTGTTTATGCCGTTTTCAAGCTGGTTTTTGGGTCGTAAAGCCTATATACTTTGTTTTATTATTCCGATATCTGAAAATATTGTGCATCTGGAATAAAAAAGCCAAATTTTAGACTAATAATTCACCAACCTTTTGACTATTTCATTCTATTTGCAAGAAAGATTTTGTCAACTTGCATTTTTATTAAGTCAATTTACTTAACTTAATAATTTTTCTGAAATTATTGTTTGCTTGATATTTCTACCAGAAAACAATTTAATTAATTTTTATTTAGATTTTTTCTTAAGTCTTAATATTCTTTGCTTTACATCAGAAAATCTTTCAGCCCCAGGGATTTCCTTTAGGAATTTTTCATAAGCTACTATTGCTTCTTCATTTTGGTTCATATTTTCAAGCACAATTCCAAGATTGTAATATGCCTGATAATAGGTGGGGTTCAGTTCGATGACTTTATAAGTCGCATCTGATGCTTCTTTATACCTGCCGGATTCTTTATAAGCAATTCCTAATCCAAGATATGCGTCTGATGATCTGGGATTTTGTTGGATAGCAAGATTGTAGAAGTGTATTGCGCCGTCAAAATTTCCAGCAACCAGCATTGAATTAGCTTTGCCATACAAAGTCCTGTAATCAGCTTTATTCTGTGATAATACGGGGCTTAGAAATAAGGCTGATGAAATTAATAAAAGACCTAAAATTATATATCTTTTCTTATTCATAATTACATTATAAGTCATTTTCTTAAAAAGTTTCCTTAATTTAAGAAAATAATTGTTAACTTAAATTAGGTGATTTTATCGCCAGTTATTTTAAATTTTTTCAAACAGTCATATAATTTATTAAAGAGAGTTTATTTTGTAGGAGAAAAAACATGGATACAGTTAAAAAAGGCAGAGCCTGGGTCTATAAAGATAATGTTGACACTGATGTAATCATACCGGCCAGATATTTAAACACTACTGATCATAAGGAACTTGCTTCTCATTGCATGGAAGACATTGATCAGGATTTTGTAGTCAATGTTAAAGCAGGTGATATTATGGTAGCCGGTGAAAATTTTGGTTGCGGCAGCTCAAGAGAACATGCCCCGATAGCAATTAAAGCTAGCGGTGTTTCAGTAGTAATAGCAAAAACTTTTGCAAGAATTTTCTTTAGAAATGCTATTAATATTGGCTTGCCAATTATGGAAAACGCTGAGCTTCCTGATGAAATAGATCAACACGATGAAATCGAAGTTAATCTTGAAACTGGTGAAATCAAAAATTTAACAAAAAATAAAACCTATCAGGCAAGTCCATTCCCAAAATCAATTCAGGAACTTATTTCTGTTGGAGGTTTAGTGAATTATACTAAGCAGAAATTAAGCAAGTAAATTAAACGGATATAGAGTGTGACTAGAATAAGGGGCTATGAATGGCACAAGAGTTTAAAATTGCAGTATTACCCGGTGATGGAATCGGGCCTGAAATAATTGAACAGGGAATAAAAGTATTAGACGCAGTATCAAAGAGGTTTAACCATAAATTTATTTTTACTAAAGGCTTAATTGGTGGCATTGCCTATGATAAAACGGGTGTGCCATTGCCTGATGAAACATTGGAATTGGCAAAAAATTCAGATGCGGTATTTTTAGGTGCAGTAGGCGACTGGAAATATGACACACTTGAGCCAAATCTGCGCCCTGAAAAAGCATTGCTTGGAATTAGAAAAGCATTAAATCTTTTTGCTAATTTACGTCCAGTCACTGTTTATGAAGAATTAGTTTCAACCTCGACGTTAAAGGAAGAATATATTTCCGGCGTTGACATTATGATAATTAGAGAACTTACCGGTGGATTATATTTTGGAGAACCAAAAGGTATAGATACAGTCAATGGTCAAAAAAGAGGCTATAATACAATGGTTTATACTGAATCCGAAGTCGAAAGGATTGCTAAAGTGGCCTTTGAAGTAGCTATGAAAAGAGGCAAAAAACTATGTTCTGTAGATAAAGCTAATGTTCTTGATGTATCCAGACTCTGGCGAGAGGTAATAGAGAAGGTTGCTAAAGATTATCCTGAAGTAGAATTGTCGCATATGTACGTCGATAACGCTGCTATGCAGTTAATTAGAAATCCAAAGCAGTTTGATGTTATGGTTACTGAAAATATGTTTGGCGATATATTATCTGATGAAGCTTCTATGTTAGCAGGGTCTCTTGGCATGCTGGCTAGTGCAAGTCTGTCTGATAAAGGGCCTTCTCTGTATGAGCCTATTCATGGAAGTGCGCCTGATCTTGCGAATCAGGATAAGGCTAATCCAATAGCAACAATTATGTCTGCGGCAATGATGCTTAAGTATAGTTTTAATCTTGATACAGAAGCAGATGTGATTGAAAAAGCAGTAAAGTCAATTCTTGCAGAAGGATATAGAACCGGCGATATAATAAGTGAATCTAAAATACTTGTAGGAACTGCCAAAATGGGTGATTTAATTGCTAATAAAGTTTTGCAAGTGTAAATAATACCTTTAATCTAAAGAATTCCCCGACCTTCTAGGTCGGGA
>AMFJ01017169.1_pt1 | contig 11054 bp, 11 predicted proteins | sample 427208 | NCBI WGS metagenome assembly AMFJ01 (sample SAMN02954298, study PRJNA114691) | groundwater metagenome | biome: aquatic; feature: subsurface aquifer; material: sediment; isolation source: subsurface aquifer sediment | place: USA: Rifle, CO | collected 2008-08
ACACCGACGCCGCAACATGGGCAAAATGGTGTTTATTGATTTGCGTGATCAATCGGGGACATGTCAGGTCGTTTTTTTGACGAACCATGCCGAAGCCTTGGCTGCAGCCGGTGGACTGGGTCATGAAGACGTCGTCACTATCACGGGCCAAGTGAATGCCCGGCCAGCCAAACAGGTTAAAGCCGATCAAGTGTGCGGCAGCGTTGAAATTGAAGCCTTGGACTTATCCATCTTAACTAAAGCCGCTGTTCCGCCATTTGAAGTGAATAAGGATACGTTGGCAGTTGAGGAAGACTTGCGCTTGAAATACCGTTACTTAGATTTACGGACGGACCGCATGCAACGCAATCTTCGGTTACGCAGTGCCTACATTCAAAAATGTCGGGAGTTTTTATACCAACATGATTTTACAGAGATTGAAACCCCATTGCTCACCAAATCCACTCCAGAGGGTTCACGAGACTTTTTAGTGCCGTCACGCAAGCATCCTGGTTCATTCTACGCCTTACCGCAATCACCCCAACAATATAAACAATTGCTAGTCGGTGGGGGATTTGAGCGGTATTTTCAACTGGCACGCTGTGTGCGTGATGAAGACCTCCGCGCGGATCGGGGATACGAACATACCCAGCTCGATATCGAACTGGCCTTTGTTGAATATAATGATGTCCTGAATTTGGTCGAGGGCATGGTGACACAGGCCGCCGAAGCTTTGGGTTTCACCATCAAACAAAAACCATTTCCTCGTGTCACCTACGAGGAAGCTATGCAAACGTATGGCGCCGATAAATTTGATCTGCGCACTGATGAAGATAAAGCCAAAGGGGTACTGGCGTTTGCCTGGGTAGTGGAGTTTCCTTTCTTTGAAAAAACCGATGATGGCAAATGGACTTTCACGCATAATCCCTTCTCCATGCCGAAACCAGAGCACCTGGAATGGTTGTTGGCTGGAAAAAACATTGATCAAATTGTGACGCAGCAATATGATCTCGTGTGTAATGGGCACGAAACCGGTGGCGGCAGCATTCGAGCCCATCGCCCAGATATTCTCAAAGCGACGTACCAAGTGATGGGGTATACTGATCAAGAAATTACCGACAGCATTGGCCATATGCTAGAAGCCTTTAGCTATGGTTTCCCTCCACATGGCGGCATTGGTATGGGTATTGAACGGATGCTGATGAACTTAACCGGAGAACAATATCTGCGCGAAGTCCAAGCCTTCCCCATGACCACCCACGGACGCACCGCCGTGATGGATGCCCCGGGCCCTGTACCCACTAATCAATTAACCGAGTTAGGTATAAAAAAATTATGACGCTCAAACACACATTAATCGCGCTTGGCTTAGCTAGTCTGCCCGTTGTGGCCAGTGCCGACGGCGCCATTATGTCGGAGCCAGATTATTACATGTATGAAACAGCGCAAACCGCGGCTATTTTTTACGAGGCGGATACGCAAACAGAGACGTTAGTGGTTAGCATGACCTATCAAGGCACAGCCAAAGACTTTGCCTGGATTATCCCTACTCCCGGCCAACCAGAGGTAGAACGTGGTTCACGCACATTATTTACTGAAATTTCTGATCTCATCTACGGCGACAGTGATTATGGTTACTATGGCTACCCAACCAGTGGAGCGCTAGAGGAAACGGCAGTTGATAGCGGAGTAACTGTCGTTGAGGAGAAACAAGTCGATTATTATGATGTGACCGTATTAGAAGCCACTTCCGGCCAGGATCTACTGACTTGGTTAAACGACAATGGTTATAGTTACCCAGAAGAGAAACAGTATATTCTTAATGACTATGTTAGCGCCGGTTGGTATTTTACGGCAATGAAGATTAATGCTGAGAGTGTTGATAAAACGGTAGCTGAGGCTTTACACACTGGCCAAGCCGTGCCCGTGCAACTGACCTTTACCGCTGCCAACTTGGTGTACCCGCTCCGAATTTCGGCTGTAACTGAAGATACCACAACTTACCAAACTATTGATTTGTACATTTTTGACGATCACAAAGTTGAGGCCGGTCAGTTTTCTGAGAATTACGGTGATTGGGTGAAAAAAGATGATATCACGACATTAGCTCATGATACCAATGGTAACCCGTGGGTTGAACCAACCGAGAAAAAATATTTTCTCACTCATCTATCAGCTAGTCTCACCCCTGCTGCCATGACAGACGATGTCTTTCCAAGTGATGCTGAGGATAATGATGCGACTGATTACTATAGTTCAAACTGGGATGCCGAAGAAATTGCTCAAGTTATTTTGTTAACCATCGTGATTGCACTGTTCATCATGGGAGGCGTGATCATTTCGCCGATCGGTTGGGTGATGATTGCCGCTACGGTTATTCGGGTAAAAACCAAAACGGCTGGTTGGCGAGCAGCTACGCACACGCTGCAATGGCTCACTGTACTCTTCACGGCACTGATTTCCACTCTAACCGTCGTGGCGATGTGGAATGACGTGTTTGATGATATCGCCTATGAGTGGAATTATAGCTATGACAAATCGGAATTAGGTGTCGCCTTTGGTTTAGTCTTAGGCATCTTTTTGGTGAATGTACTCCTACTGGCTGTGCCGGTTATTCAAAGCATTGTCCGATGGCGACGTACCAGATCAAGTTAGAACAATATCAAGGGCCGCTGGATGTCTTGCTGCAGCTGATTGAGCAGCAGCAGTTGGCTATTACCGATATTGCGTTAGCTGACATTGCAGAATCGTTCATTGCCTATATTGATAAGATCGAAGAACTCTACCCAGAAGAACTGGCTGATTTTTTGGTTGTGGCCACGCGGTTACTCTATATTAAATCCCGCGAATTATTGCCGTACTTGATCACCGACGATGATGAGCCACTGACCAATTTGGCTGATCATCTGAAGATGTATAAAGAGTTCCGCGATGCTGCCGAGGTATTAGAGCAACGCCTTGCCACTGGCCAATTTGCCGTACCGCGCCCGGTATCATTATCACGGTTGGAAGTGGTTGAATTTAATCCACCGCACCGCATCGAGGCCCATCATTTACGCGAATTGTATGAAGGGGTGGTAGCACAATTGGAAACGATCATTCGCATTCCGCAAGCCGCCATTCGCAAAGCCGCTAGCCTCAAGGAAAAAATCACCGCGCTGCATGCCATTCTCCAACAGCGGCAACGGGTACAGTTTTCCGATTTGTTGCATGATACCACCGATCGCATTCACATTGTTCTGACATTTTTAGCCATTCTCGAACTGGTGAAGCAAGACACGATCACCGTTGAGCAAAAACACAGTTATAGTGATATACTGATTGTATGCAAATAATTCAGCAACTTGAGGCCATTCTGTTTGTCCTGGCCAAACCAGTCAGCTTTACAAAATTAGCGAAATGGACGAACAGTACACCGGAAGTCGTTCAAACTGCCTTACAGCAATATGCTAAAAGCTCGGTTGATCGTGGTGTTCAGGTAAGCCTAACGGGCACTGAAGCACAATTGACGACGGCCCCGGCTATGCATGACATTGTCAGCCAGGTCGTGAAAGATGAGCGCAGTGGAGAATTAACCAAGCCATCGTTAGAGGCGTTAGCCATTATTGCGTATCGTAGTCCCATCACGAAAGCGGAATTAGAAGCTATCCGCGGCGTGAACTGCAGCTTGATTTTGCGCAATCTCCTGATTCGCGGACTGGTTACAGAAACTATGGATAAAACCAAAGCGGTTGAAGTGTACGATATTACTCCCGAGTATTTACAATTATTGGGCGTGCAAAGCGTGGCAGATTTACCAGATTACACTCGGTTACATCGTGACATTCAGATTGGTGAACGCTTAGCTGTTCTGGAGAAGCCCGGGGATTTTTTCAATGTTCAATAATCCACTGTTCTATCTGGCCTTATTCGCTGCCACGTCTGGCATGAGTTTGCCGCAGACGTTAGCTGAGGAGTGGTATTTTGTTCCTACCCATCACATCGCTGAACCAGTCAATGTTGGTTTATTACCTCGGCCGGTGTTTCGCACCGTTCCAGCTAAAGTAGATCAGGATACTGGCCCGGTTGTGCAGGCGAAATCTGCCATGGTGCTGGATCAAACCTCAGGAGCAGTACTTTGGCAGAAAGAACCAGACATGGTTCTTCCCATCGCCAGTATCAGTAAGTTGATGACCGCCGTGGTGGCGCAAGATTTCATAGACAACTGGGAGGAAACCTACACCCTGCAGTGGTCGGAAGTGGCGTTAGGCGGTTCGACATTTTCGGCGGGAGTAGGGGACACCTTTACCAAACATGATTTATTAAAATCCGCTCTGGTTGGTTCAGTGAACAGCGCTGCCGCTGCCGTAGCCCATAGTACCGGGTTAGCTGAAGCGGATTTTGTCGCTGAAATGAATAGTATGGCTGATCGTTTAGGTATGCTCCAGACAAATTATGTTGAACCAACCGGTTTAAGTGCCAATAATACCTCGACGGCTCAGGATATCGCTCTATTATTTCGGACAGTGACCGCTGATCCTCTGCTGATGGAGCCGCTCGGTCAGGCTGAACATCGCCTGGTGAATGGTGATCAAGAAATGATTGTGAAGACAACAAACCGTTTAGTGAAAAATGGTGATCCGTACGTCTTTGCCGGAAAAACGGGCTTCACCTATGAGGCCGGGAATTGTTTAGCGGCGGTGGCACGCGATGCAGCGGGGCATCAGATTATTGTGGTGGTCCTGGGCGCTCCAGATGAGGATAGTCGCTTTGCGGAGACCGCTGAACTGGCCAAATGGACGTTTGACCATTACCGCTGGTAATGTTACCCTATGCGGGTATGAAAACACGAATTGCCATTAACGGATTCGGCCGCATTGGTGCCGCCGCTTTCCGCATTGCCATCGAGCGACCAGAGTTAGAAGTAGTCGCTTTTAATGGCCTAGGCAGCTTGGCCATGGCGGCTCATTTATTAAAATATGATAGTGTCTACGGGCGTTATCCTAGAACAGTGACCACAGAAGGTGAAGACTATTTAGTGGTGGATGGAAAAAAATATCGTCGTTTTTCTGAAAAAGATCCAACGAAAATCCCTTGGGGTGAAGTAAAAGCGGATATTGTATTGGAATGCACCGGCGTCTTTTTAACTCGTGAGCTAGCCAGCCAACATTTAACCGCCGGCGCCAAGCACGTCATTTTATCGGCTCCGGCCAAAGATAAAGATATTGGCACCTATGTGATGTCGGTCAATCAAGCAGATATTGGTACAGATACTATTTCCTCTAATGCCTCCTGTACCACCAATTGTATTGGTCCAGTGATGAAGGTGATGATGGATACCTTTGGTGTAGAAAAAGCCATGATGACCACTGTTCATTCCTATACGGCGGATCAAAATTTAGTTGATGGTACCCACAAAGGGGATCTGCGCAGAGCCCGAGGTGCCGCTTTGAATATTATTCCCACCTCCACCGGTGCGGCCAAAGCCTTTGGTCGAACCATGCCAGCCTATCAGGGTAAGTTTGATGGCTTTGCATTACGGGTACCCACGCCAGCTGGGTCATTATCCGATATGTCGATGCTGCTCAAAAAAGATGTCACTGTTGAAGAGGTGAACCAGGCATTAACCCAGGCTTCACAACAGACAGAATATCTAGGTATCTTAGCGGTAACGAATGAACCTATCGTGTCGCATGACATTATTGGTCGATCTGAATCATCCATTGTCGATTTATCACTCACCTTGGTGGTCGGCGGAAACCTGGTGAAGGTGGTCAGTTGGTACGATAACGAATGTGGTTACGCCAATCGCTTAGTCGATATGGCAGTAGAGGCTGGAAAAAAATTGTGAGTCGATTACTTATTTTGCAGCTGGCCACCTCGTTCATCGTCGGTGGGGCGTTTATTGCATTGTTGAGTTTTTTGGCCGAGCGGGCTTCGGAAAAAACTGCTGGCATGATTATTTCACTGCCATCAACAGCGGCCATCAGTTTGTTTTTTATTGGGTGGACTACTTCACCTCAAACTATTGCTGAAATTGTCAAACTTACGCCGCTTACCGCAGCTATTACGATTGTGTTTGCGGCAGCTTATCTTTACTTGTCGAAGCTACGCTTAGCGAAAATACCATCCATCATCGTCTGCACTCTAGGTAGTTTGTCTGTTTGGTTAGTGTTAACCCCACCACTGGCCATTACCAAATTTTCTCATTTGCCGATCGCTCTGGTTGTGTACGGCATAGTGTTGTGTCTAGGATATTACAGTATTACTATTCGATCGCCAGTGGCTGCCCTGTCTCAACCAATAACTTATTCCACAGCGCAAAAAATTGGCAGAGCCGTATTTGCCGGCAGTATTATTGCTTTAGCAGTTTTATTATCTAAAACACTAAATCCATTTTGGGGACTCATTATTAGTTATTTTCCGGCTGCCTACATCAGTACCTTTATTATTTTGCACTGGCACCACGACAGTCAGTTTTTGTTCAAGGTCTGGAAAAACAGTCCACTAGGCAGTGTGGTTTTTTTATCCTATTCTTTGTCAGCTATGTATACGTTTCCTGCCTTCGGAATCGTCTTTGGTACCATCTCGGCCTATGCCGTTTCCATTGCTGTATTTATGCTGCTGCAGCAACGTCATCGCCTGCTGAATATGCTTTATCCCGCGTAGCTACGTACTCGGCTAATTCTTCGGAAGATGATGGAAACAGCCGTTCAATATCCCAACTGTCTACTCCCGCTTCGTGCAAACTGTGTTCGGAAACAACCAGCACTTTCTTTTCTGGTCGAATAACAATAGAAATTTCATCACCACTGCCTGACGTGCGATACAGTTCAATATCACCGTCGCCATAGTTGCGGAGAGTGGAGTAATCTTTTAAGCGTTGGAGACCTTCTTTGATACGGGAGGCAGCAAAACTAGCCTCGGCACTGTCATGGAGTGAATGATCAATCGCCGGACCAGGCCCGAGCTCAGCCCGAATTTTTTCTACGATCGTAGAAAACTTAGCTGGTGTAAACCGACCAGTCAGTAAACCTTCGAACGCTTTCATCTGAGCGCGTAGTGATTTCGCGCCACGTTGCACTTGTTCGCGATAGAGTTGGGTAACCGGTAATCTAGCTTGCTCAATTTCTGCGGCTACAGTGCGAGCGGTACCAATGTTAAACCAACCAGCAATCACGGGGTCAACCATACGTTCACCAGCAGCCACTTCCATATTGGTTACCCGTTCTTTTCTCTCTTCTTGCTTCAGCACAGCAATTTTATCTTCAACCGTGCTTTGCGTGGCGGCCAGTTTTTCGCGGTAGGCAGCAACATTTTCTTCACGCGCTGCTGTTTCCAGTTCCGCTTGTGTGTTCATGGCATCACCTTCTGCGAACCAGCGCGCTTCCAAATCTTCCTGTTCTTTGAGCACTTGGGTAGCCTTACGTTGAGCCTCATCTTCCGTAATTCTTTTTCCTGATTCAACGGCATCGGCCATAATGGTATCGGCCAACTGCTCGTGGTGCTCCACGGGTCGATCAGACACGGCCAGTAATTCATTGGCATGGTTCAATTCTAAATAACGCTTGGCACCCGTGATTTGTGTAGGATCACGCTGCACTTTTTCGTGCCATGACTTCAACTGATTCATTTTTTGATCAAGCAACGTTTCGGCGGTACGGTTACCTTTAATTTTTTCTTCAAAGAAACGAGCAAGGCGACCAAACCGGCCACGTTCTTGTGTCAGTGTTTGCAGCTGTCGTTTGACCATGCTTTGCACATGATCAATTTGATCAAGCATGTGTTCTCGGCCTTCCTCTGGATTTGAGTTGGCCGCTGTCTCTGGTTGTGGCAGACGTGATTCGAGTTTATTCATGAGTAAAAACTACCATTTTTTTGAGCATTTGTCAATGATGATGACGTGATGAACACAGTGTAGTACAATAGCCGGACATTTGGCCTTATCGTCTAACGGTTAGGACGGAGCGTTCTCAGCGCTCAAATCGGGGTTCGATTCCCCGTGGGGCTACCAATTAGACACTATTTTTTTCGAGTTCGAATGATGATATAGAGTAGTAGTATAGTGATCACGAGAATGGCAGCAACAGCAAAGAGATGGACAGGTAGAAGCAGGATAATTCTGTTATATAGTGAGAGTTTGAATGTTTCAATGGTGGCTTCACGCGCCACGGTGTCCAGGTTTTCAATATCCTCATCAGCTTGTGCAAGCTCTCGTGTACGTCCACACAGGGCATCACTGAGCTCCCATCTGCCGTCAGTAGTTTTTTCGGCATACACTAAATACTCTTGATCCAGCTTCAGCGTCTTACCAAGACATCCCAATAGACCACAGCGAGCATCATATGTGTCAATGGTTAGGTTATCGGTAGCTGAACCTTTCCATGTTTGCGTGAGCTTGAGTGTGACAACGGCAAGATTGTCCTTTTTTTCCGTTTCACTGCCTTGATACTCCTTAGTAATGACTGTGCCCACGGCGACAAGATCTGCTGCATCAAAGGCCTCCTGTATTGTAGGTGTGTCGCAATCGAATGCTTCGGCAGTTGTAGTGATTAATAAACCCGTCAACAGGGTTATAATCAAGATAGGCTTTTTCATAGAGTGATGTACTAAATTATACCATGCATTAAGTTATGATAGACGTCCGTGTTGGGTATCTGTACAATGGGGTTGAATTCACTTATACTAGCTTCGTTATGGAAGACAAGGCGACCATCAAAATTCCACGACCGTTATATAACAAGTTACACACCATTGTAGACCAAACTGGCTTTGATTCGGTCACTGATTTTGTCGTTTATTGCATGCGCGATATCGTCACTTCTAAAGAAAAAGGGGATATCAAAGAGCGTTTGCGCCAGCTCGGCTACGACGTTTGACTTGTAGTGCTATAGGAGTGTTATGAGACTCTCCGTTATCTTGTTGTTTGGGCTGATTTTGTTCATCGGCTGCACGAACACAGCTTCTAATGAGAATCAGGTGATTCGGGTTGGATATTTTCCCAATATCACCCATGCCCAACCATTAGTTGGTTTAGCGGATGGGACGTTTCAGAAAGCCTTAGGAGATTTTGCCATTGAGCCCTATACCTTTAATGCTGGGCCGGCCGAAATTGAAGCGTTGTTTGCTGGCCAGATTGATTTAGCCTACATTGGTCCGAGCCCTGCATTGAATGCCTATGTGCAATCGGAAGGTGAGGCGATTCGTATCATCAGTGGCGGTATGTCTGGTGGTGCAGCCTTCGTGGTACAGCCAGAGTTAGCGGCAGCGTATCGTACGCAAGGTGATAGTGTCTTCACCGGAAAAACCTTCGCGTCACCCCAACAAGGCAATACCCAAGACGTTGCCCTCCGGACGTATTTCCAAAATAAAGGCATGCTCGATCAAGTGACGATTAGCCCAATGGCCAATGCTGATCAGATTTCACTATTTGCGCAAAACAAATTAGATGGTTCCTGGGTACCAGAACCGTGGGTCAGCCGATTGGTAGCTGAAGCTGGTGCGGAAGTCTTGTGGGATGATCCAGCCGTGACTACGGTGGTGATTGTCAGTACCGATTTTTTAGAGCAACGTCCCGAGGTGGTGAAACAGTGGTTGACGGCACACGTAACCGCAACCGATTGGATGACGACACATCCCACTGAAGCTCAAACTATTGTGAATACAGAGATTGAAAAGCTGACAGGGGCTGCCGTAGATGAGACAGTGCTAGCCAACGCGTGGGTACGTTTGAACCCCAGCGTGGCGCCAGATCAAGCCGGGATTGAAACCATGCGTTCCCAGGCGGAGGCCCTTGGCTTTATTGATTCAACCGGACTTGATTTTAACCAATTGTATGACTTCACCATCCTCAACGAAATTACAGGTCAGCACTATTAGTAAGACCTTTGCGTCGAAGCAACAACGCACGGAAGTTTTACACGATATCTCATTCTCGGTTGGCCAACACGAAGTGGTGTGCGTAGTTGGGCCATCTGGCTGTGGGAAGTCGACCTTGTTCAATGTCATTTCCGGGTTAGATGAACCATCCAGCGGCAGTGTGTCTCGGGATGGTCGATTGGCGATGATGTTTCAAGATCCGGCGCTATTGCCGTGGCTGACTGTTGAAAAAAATGTGGGCTTTGGTCTCACCAACCAGCAACCGGACAAGGTAGAACAGTATTTGAAGATTGTTGGCTTAGAACAATTTGGTCGAGCCTTTCCACATGAACTATCTGGTGGGATGAAACAACGCGCCGCTTTGGCCCGCACCCTCATTATTGAGCCAAACATTATTTTGATGGATGAACCGTTTTCAGCGCTTGATGCCCAAACCAGAGAACGATTACAACAATTTGTCCAAACCTTGTTGCAGGATTATCCAGTATCGATTGTATTTGTCACGCATGATATTCGCGAGGCAGTCTTGCTGGGGGACAGAGTACTCATCTTATCCCAACGCCCAGCCCAGGTTGTGCGTGAGTACACTATTGCGTTACCACGTCCCCGACGCAGTTTTGATTCTAATCTCGATAGCTACATTAAAGAGATTACGCATGAAATGGCTTAAACCCCTAATCGGCTGGATGAGCCTGTTTGCCCTGTGGGAAGTGGTGGTGCGACTGAACATCTGGCCAAAGTATATTTTTCCTTCACCAAAACGAGTGGTCACCGTGTGGTATAGTTTGTTGTCTGATGGTGAGTTATTGCCGGCAGTATTGGTGAGTTTGCAACGGCTGGCGATTGGTTTCGCTATTGCCGTGGTGGTGGGTACCCTGGTGGGGTTGGGTTTGGCACGTAATAAGAACTTAAAACAAATTTTTGGTGGATTGATTTTAGGGTTACAAACTCTACCGAGTATTTGTTGGCTGCCATTGGCATTACTATGGTTCGGCTTAAACGAAACAGCTATTCTGTTTGTGGTGTTGATGGGCGCAGTGTTAAGCATCACTGTGGCGGTAGAAGGCGCTGTGCGCACCATTCCACCAACGTATGTACGGGTTGGTAAAATGTTTAAGCTATCGCGACTTAATCTGTATCGCCGGATTATTCTACCCGCTATGCTGCCCAATTTTGTGACGGGCTTGAAGCAAGGCTGGGCCTTTGCCTGGCGCTCG
>AMFJ01017260.1_pt1 | contig 11049 bp, 10 predicted proteins | sample 427208 | NCBI WGS metagenome assembly AMFJ01 (sample SAMN02954298, study PRJNA114691) | groundwater metagenome | biome: aquatic; feature: subsurface aquifer; material: sediment; isolation source: subsurface aquifer sediment | place: USA: Rifle, CO | collected 2008-08
GGCTGCATACCACAAAAAAGGACTATACATGATCAAGGCGCCAATACTAAAAGCGAGCCATTTACGCCGTAGGCCATAGCATACCAACGGAATGATTAAAATCAAGTTAGTCTCTCGAATCGCCACGCTATAGCCAAATAACATCCCGGCCAGTGCTAACCAATACCATTGTTTTGTTTTGATCACCAGGAACGCAGCCAGCAAAAAAAACAACAAAGCTGGGATTTCACGCATCGGTTGCGCTACGCTATAGGTAAAGAATAACGTGCTGCCCATCACTACACAAGCCGCGCCAATTCCCAGCACGCGCTTCCACGGCGCAGGAGCAGGGAGCAGCCAGACAGCGCCCAGATACGTGGCAATCACTACGGCGACAGCAGTCAGTGGCACAACCAGATACATGGCCAGAGCATTGCCAGTAGCTTTTACCGCACCGGCCATTAGAACACTTAACCCAATTGGATAGCGCGATGCCGTCCAACCCTCTGGCGATATAATTTCATGATGCGCCGGGGCCACGAACCTTGCCCATGGTTCATAACCAAACCACGTCAGTGCATCTTGCACCAATGGATCTTGCTGTACTAATGATTCCCCGGTGATCAACTGGTGTGCCGCGTAGATATATCCGGGAGAATCGTCTCCATACGCGCCATAGGCATGATGCCAAGTAAACCAGATCCCGCTCACCACGGCTAACAACACCACGATCACCGCATCGATCACCCACCACTTCATGAATGTGCGAGATAGTTGCGCTCACGCAAGGCCTGCACTAGATTCGCCAGAGCTTGTTCTACGGTCTGTTGTTCGGTATTGATGGTTATTTCCGGATGGAGCGGTTCTTCGTATGGTGCATTCACACCCGTAAAATCTTTAATTTCACCGGCTCGGGCTTTAGCATACAGTCCTTTGACATCACGCTGTTCACAGGCCGCCACAGAACATTCCACATATACTTCCACAAATTCGTCGCCAGACAGCATGGTGCGTACCATATCGCGATCGGCCCGATACGGAGAAATAAAGGCCGTCATGACAATAATACCGGCATCGACAAACAATTTGCTCACTTCACCGATCCGTCGGATATTTTCCGTGCGGTCAGCCGGTGAAAAACCAAGATTATTATTTAAGCCGTGACGAATGTTGTCACCATCCAGCCGGTACCCGTGATACCCCTGTTCAAACAAATATTGCTCAAACGCCACCGATAAGGTTGATTTGCCTGATCCGGACAACCCAGTGAACCATAACACGAAGCTGCGCTGCCCTAATTTGGCTTGACGCTGCTCTTTCGTTATGGCACTGGCATGCCAGGTAATATTGCTACTGGTGGCCATTGGCGAGTGTGATTAACTGTTGTTGTAGCTGCGGAAACACTTCAGCTAGTTGATCACTCGGAATGATCACTCCGGCGACCTCTTCTTTGCCACCGCTGTTTAACCCAAGGGTATGGGCATAGGCAATCAGCTGGCGAGCATCAAATTGGACGTTCCGTTTTCGGGCATAACAGGTGTACTGACTATTTTTTAATTGGCGCGTAAAGATGACGACATCCGGATACTGGCGGGATAAAGCGCGGGTAACGTGCGACAAGATATTAAAATGCGTCTCAATTTCCCAAAACCAGACATGATCAGATAACTTCACTGGCGGCTGTTCAATTAGGCCGGCAATGGCTTGATCAATCTTGGTCAAATTCGTCCGTAATCGGGTATCGGTGAATATGGCTAATGGATCATCTTGCAATAAACGAATGGTTTCAATAATGCCATCATAGTCATCCACAATATAATTGGAATCAATCAGTCGACGCGCTTCGAGCAATTGGCTAAAGGTTAAACCATGCTCGGCCATTACCGCCTGCACGTGCGGATAATACAGTTTATCTTGCTGAATCCCTTCTTCACGGTCTCCCACCATGGCAATCACAGGTAGTACGTCAAACGGCAATGCTAGACGTTCGGCAATATGGGAGGCGCAGGCCGGATGCTCCATATTGTAGTAGTGCACATTGGCATGCGGTGCCGGATGGTGATGATGATCAAAAAAATACACTTGGCCTGGCCAACGCTGGGCTAAGCCTTGCACAGTGTCGCCCGGAAAATTCAGATCGCAGGTGATAATAAATTCATATCCCTGAGCTTGCAAGTAATCGTACTGGTCGGGCGTCAGGTAATAATTGGTGATGGTAGGCATGAATAGATCGACCGTGATGCCAGGATATTCTTGCCGAAAATAATTACGCAGAATGGCTGCAGACACAATCCCATCCGTGTCCCAGTGATGAATGACGACCCCTTTATTCCGTGCACCGATATCGGCAAAGACATCCATAGATTATTGCACAAAGATATTACCTTGTTGAATCAACAACTGAGAAATTTCTGGACGCATAATCGTATCCGGCACCACTTCCCCTTTCTGTAATAACTGCCGAATAATCGTGCCCGATGGCCCAGTCCGCTGATCATCTGGATGGGCGCACGATTTTGCCGTGGTTACCGTTTCACATCGTTTACAATGGAAGCTATTTTCTAACTTCAAAATCGTAATACCAATATCTTCAATGGTGTCAAAAATCTCTTGGGCGGCATACGTGCCATAGTATTTCCCGACTCCGGCATGATCTCGCCCCACAATAAAATGGGTGCAGCCAAAATTCCGACGAATAATCGCGTGTAAAATCGCTTCCCGTGGCCCGGCATAACGCATTTGCAACGGTAAAATGGACAGGACGGCTCTATTTTTTGGAAAAACGTCTGTAATCATGTAGGTGTAAGCGGCTAAAATGGCATCATCCGTAAAATCGCCGGCCTTCTTCTTGCCAATCACCGGATTAATAAACAATCCGTCAGTCACTTCCAGACCAATCCGTTGCAAATACTCATGGGCTCGATGTGGAGCGTTGCGGGTTTGAAAGCCAACCACTGTTTTCCAACCCTTCTCTTGAAAAAGAAAACGTGTCTCTTGTGGATCCAAGTTATAATGATTATACGGTTCCTTAGAATTATCTAACAACTCAATTGGCCCACCTAATACCCAAGCTGCGCCGTCATACAACAGCTTCACCCCAGGGTGCGCTTCATCGGTCGTACCGAAAATAAGTTGGGCCGCTTCTCGCTCATCAAAGGTATATTTATCTTCCACCGCTAACAGCGCCACCGGCGTATGATCTGCCGCGACCAACATGACTGCTTCACCGATCGTAATATCATTGGCGACAGCTTCATCTACTGTGAGCACAAACGGAATGGGCCACACCGTCCCATCAGCTAATTTCATTTCATGAATCACCCGGTTAAAATCCGGCTCGGTCATAAAGCCAACCAATGGACTATACACTCCCCGAGCGATATTCTTCACGTCTTTAATTAATTCCTCGTCAATGACGATTTGACGCAAACTACCCGCCCGATCTCGCCAGTGTTGGGCATCCACCTCTCGTAATACCCGATTGACTAACATACCTAATCAAGGTAACCGAGATTCTTTAAACGTTCGCGAATTTTATCTTCGTCTTCTTTGGAATAGGCTGTGGGAGCGGCGGCGGCTGGAGCTGACTGCTGTTTCTTGACAACCACCTGCTCCAAAATATAACTGGCGTACGCCGACACATCGGCGAATTCTTTACTCTGCGACACAATGGCTTGTAAATCGGCCATCAACTTATCGGATATCGTGAGATTTGCCATACACTGTGATTGATTGATAAATAGTTTGATAGTGTCGTTTAACTTGGTTCCAACTGTAGTGTTGTTGTACTCGCGAACGAATGTCTTGAGCAGATAATGGGGTAGTCAGAATGCGCTGAACAGCTGCCACCCACGCTGCCACGTTCCCGGATTCTACCAGAAATCCGGTCTGTCCGTCAATCACGGCTGAACGAATGCCTTCGAGGTCTGTGGCAATCACGGGAAGACCACAAGCACCCGCTTCCACGGCCACAAAACCAAAGCCCTCCATGTCGCCAGGAATGACGATATTTGGCATGATCAAGGCTTGCGCATTCGTATAATGCTTACGTAAATCACCAGCTGATACCTGACCGTGAAAACGAACACGGTCATCTAACTTTAATTGCTTCACCAGTGCCTGAATGTGAGGTAACTCTGGTCCTGTTCCAACAATATGGAGATGAATATCAGTGAGTTGCGGTAAGACATGTTCCACAAACCAGGCGCATCCTTTCCGTGGCACTAATCGCCCGACAAATAACAGGCACCGATTTTTACCAATCTCTTGGTTAACTGGCCACTGCTCAACATCAACTCCATTAGGAATTATTTCGAGACGTTGCGATTGGATGCGTTGTTTGACTTGGTCAGCTGTGGCCGAACTAACGCACACCACTGCATCCAGTTTTGGTAGCGCCCATCGAATATACCGTTGATACCAACCTGGCCGATACGTCACATCCAGGCCGTGTACCGTAATCACCACTGGTTTCCGAAAGAGCTTTTTTAGAACGACACCCAAACCAGCCAGGACCCCATCACCTATGTGGATCACGTCATAGTGCTGCCACTTACACCACGGTTTTTTCAAGTTCAATACGGTGCACTGATCAGCGAGCGCCTGGGTCAGGCCGTAACTAAATGTTTCCATCCCGCCGATGGCTGGCGGATACTTGCGAGTAATAAAGAGAATACGCATACGGAAAATAACCTCACACTTTATGTGTGTGGGTTATTTGGTTTTTGTAATTCCATTTTTTTGACTCGATATAAAATATCTTCACTGACTTTGCGATGCCAGCCGATGGCAGAGCCGAGCAAACCAAGTACCACATTAACGTATCCTAAAATAATGCACATCGCCCCTATCACAATGGATTGGAGATGGCCTTCGCCACTGCCGGTCATATACAAATAAATGAACCGACCGATCGGGATTAAACCAATCAGTGTCAGGCTTATGCCAATCAACCCAAAAAAGCGTAATGGCCGAAAAATGACGATATTACGAACGATATTCCAACCCGCTTTCCAAATATGACTGGGAACATTTTTGATTAAGCGCGATGGACGATCCACTTTGCGATCAGCAATGGGTAATTCCAACATTGTTAAACCTTGATCCTGTGCCGACAACAAGGTGGTATGGACATAGGTATGAGTGGAATAGACTCCTAACTTCAAGGCGGCTTCACGGCTATAGGCACGAAAACCGGTCGAAACATCATATTTTGGCAGACCCGCCCACTTAGTCATCACTAAACTACCCAGTTTATTCCATACGCGATGTTTGGTTTGCAATAGCTTGCGCGACCCAATCACGATATCGGCGCGATTCGCCAAAATTGGTTCAATCAATGACCCAATTTTTGATTGATCATAATGGTTATCACCATCGGTATTCACAATCACATCAGCGCCTAAGGCAATAGCTTCCCACAGAGCGCGCTGAAACGTCCGGGCTAGGCCGGCATTTTTTTTGTTCATGATCACATGATCCGCCCCAGCCTGCCTGGCCACCGCTACGGTTTGGTCAGTGGACCCGTCATCCACAATCAGTACTTCTACTTTGTCTACACCGGGTAATTGCCGTGGAATTTCATGAATGACCGCTGCCAGCGTATCCGCCTCGTTATAACACGGAATGGTGACAATGAGTTTCATGATGTTGGTCGACCAATCGAGTAGTACTGAAAACCTAATTCTTGCATCGTTTTGGGCTTCAGTAAATTGCGCCCATCAAACACCGCCGTACCAGCCATCAACGATTTAATTTTAATCCAGTCGAGCTCCTTAAACTCTTTCCATTCCGTCACCACTAATACCGCCACAGCATCACGTACGGCTTCGTAGGGATCACCGGCAAAGGCGACTGTCTCGGGCAACACTTGGCGAGCCAGTTCAGTGGCCTGATAATCAAACGCCGTCACAATCGCACCGCCCTCAACTAACTGCTGAATCACGTCGATGGCGGCTGATTCGCGAATATCATCGGTATTATCTTTGAACGCCAGGCCCAACACCGCAATCCGCTGCTCCTTCACATCAGACAAGACCCGGCCTATCCGATCAATAAAATGGCGACGCTGATTGCGGTTCACTTCAATCACTGATTTCAACAAACGAAAATCATACCCTGATGCCCCAGCCATTTGGTTGAGAGCAGAAACATCTTTAGGAAAACACGACCCACCCCAACCGATACCGGCTTTCAAAAATTTTGGTCCAATGCGGTGATCCAGACCAACACCGTAAGCGACTTCTTCAATATCGGCCTGCATGCGCTCACACACTTGAGCGATTTCATTGATAAAGGAAATTTTGGTCGCCAGAAAAGCATTCGAGGCATATTTAATTAACTCCGCCGATTCAACAGTGGTCACCACTTTTTGGCCACGAATATCCTTGAATACATCCAACATCACATCACTGGCTCGATCGGTGCGTACACCAATCACCACGCGATCCGGTGAAAAAAAGTCATCAACGGCGCAGCCTTCACGTAAAAATTCTGGACATGAAGCATAGGCAAAATCGCCCGAATACAGCTGCTGAATAATTTTTTCCACCTGTTTACCTGTGCCCACTGGAACAGTTGATTTAGTCACGATCACCGTATACTTCTGTAGCAATTTTGCAATGCTTTCCGCGGCCGCAAACACATACTGCAAATCAGCCGTGCCATCGGCCGCCGACGGCGTACCAACGGCAATGATGGCTACATCACTGGTTGGGATGGCTTCAGCCAAATCAGTCGTAAATCGTAATCGACCAGCTTGGCTATTGGTATGCACCACTGACTCTAAGCCAGGCTCATATATGGGAATAATCCCCTTGTTCAACCGACTAATTTTTTCCTGACTAATATCAACACAGGTCACGGTATGGCCAACCTCAGCTAAACAGGCACCAGTGACTAAACCAACATAACCCGTACCGATTACACTAATATTCATCGCGAGTACTATAGGGTATGGGCAGCATAAGTCAAGACCCGGCTGCCTAACATATCAGCCACGGTTTGCTGCAACCCTTCGTCTAACCCAATCACTGGGAACCAGCCTAAACGCTGCTTAGCCTTGCGAATATCAGCCACACCAGGTTTGTTCAAGAATGGAATAGCGTCTGTAAATTGAATTTTGGATTTTGATTCCGTCAACGTCACAATTTTCTTGGCGATTTCGAGCACAGTGTAGCGTTCTGGACTGCCTAAATTCACCGCCCCATCAATTTTATAATTCATTAACTTGAGTAAGCCATCGACCGCATCTTTCACAAAACAGTAGGTATCGGTTTCTGAGCCGTCACCATAAATCGTGATATCTTTTCCTTCCGCCGCCGCCACTACAAAATCTGGAATCATCCGGCCAGAATTGAGGGCCATGCGTGGACCGTAGGTATTGAATAACCGAGCAATTTTGATATCGACACCAAATTGCTTGCCAAAACTCACCACAAAGGCTTCGGCGAAACGTTTGCCTTCATTATAACAACTGCGTTGACCAATCGGATCAATAAAGCCCCAATAATCCTCTGGGAACAAATCTTGTCCATCAATTGGATCCCCATACACTGCGGAAGATGATGCCAGGAGATATTTGGCCTGATACTGCCGGGCAATTTCTAAGGTGTTGCGCACAACATAGGAATTGGCCAGTAATGTAGCAAAGACATTTTGCTCAAAGGCATGTTTGTTGGTGGGCACCGCTAAATTATAGACCTCTTGGACACCTTGAAATTGCACTTGAAACTTTTCTAACTCCGGAAACAGCGTTAAATCAAGTGGTGTGCTGGCATCATGCTTAATGAAGATGAAGTTTGGATTACCGAGTAAATGTTCTATGTTCTCTACCCGACCGGTAATGAAGGTATCAACACAAATCACCTTGTTGTGCTTGACCAATTCATCACAGAGGTGCGAACCGATAAATCCGGCACCACCAATCACTAAGACGTTTTTTTTATCAAAAATGGCGTGTTGTACCATATCACCGTACAGTATACACCCACCACTTATTCCCGACAAAATTCCACGCCACTAAAAACCCGGCCAGCACTATTTTTACAGCGATATCGCCGAAACCAAACTGGATGAACGTTGAAAATAAAAAGGTATAGAGAATAAAGCCTGACACGGACACCACTAAAAATTTGCTAACCATCACGCCGTGGTCGGTGCGTTTGGTGCGAAACGTCCAAAAGGCATTCCATAGATAGCTATTTACCGTAGCGCAGGCCATGGACAGCATGGCCGCCACCACCAACCAATCGTTAAACCAATCGGTTAAGCGAGTCAGGGCAAGATACACGCCAAAGTCGACGACCGTATTCAGGCCGCCGACCAGGCAGAACTTAATGAACTGGCGCAGGCTGGTGGACACGCTGTCCAGTGTAGCACTGGAGTTGCTGTTGATACAATATGGCCGTTGTGTCTGCAATGGTGTCCCACAGATAGTTGGCTTGGATCAAAGCGCGAGCACTGTCGCCTAAGTTTTTCGCCAACACTGGATTGTCTAACACATTCTGCAAGGCGTTGCGTAGAGCAGGTACTCGACCCACTGGAACCAAGATACCATGACCATCCACCACTTCACGATTAGCTGGAATATCACTGGCAATCAGAGTCTTGCCGTAGCTACCGGCTTCCAGTAAGACAATCGGTAACCCTTCGGACTCAGACGGTAAAACGAAACAATAGGCGTTGGAAAATAACTCTTGCAAGGCTTTACCCGTTTGTAAACCGGTAAAGATAATCTTGGGGTTATTATCCGCCAAGGCTTTGACCTCGCGCACATATTCATCGGTAAAGGCCGCATCGCCCACAATCACTAAAGGCTTATCGGTGTGTAACCCTTGGTAGGCGCGAATTAAATGATGCACACCTTTGTGCCGCACTAACCTGGACACCATTAAGATGTACCCATCTTTCTGCAAACCAAACTGCTGTTGAATAATGCTGGGTGCAACTGCTGGCAACAGACTGGCGCCATTCGGAATATATTGAACGATCCGATTATACACCTCGTAAGCATAATCCTGCAGCGTACGCGATACGGTAATCACCTCATGGGCAAACTTCATGGCGGACCATTCACCTACCCATAACATCAGTTTGGCAAAACTACCCCATTTTTGATGCTGGCGATCGATACAATGGAACGTCACTATCACTCTGGCTTTCGGACGTAACAGCCGTGCGACCCAGGTCAATAAGGCTGGCCCAACCGCATGAATATGAATGATATCAGCTTTTTCAATGAGAGCAGCGTGAAAAATTGCGAATAGCGTATGGCTGATCGCATCTAAATGTTTGCTATAGATACTCGGTAAGCTAACCAAACGAACACCTTTGTAGAATTGCTTCTGCTTACTGGTGTACCACGGACGAGTATAGACAACCACCGCTGTATTCGGCCGCTTGGCTAAACGCACAGCCAACTCTTCCACATGCCGTTCCACACCGCCAGCTTGCGTTGGAATACCCTTTTGTCCAATGAAGGTAATTTTCATAACGCGCAACCTTATCATACCCTGATGATAATGTCAATACCTATGACAAAAACACGCCACAACCCGTAGGGGTAATTCATGAATTACCCCTACGGTTATTTGAAAATTGCCTTTATTTCACCTATAAATTCGTTTCTATACCTTTTTGAAATAATGCCGCGAACCGCATTAATGGCGATCAACCAGCCGTTGGCCCACCACATGCCTAACCAATAGTCAAGCCGTTTTGGCCAAAATTTCCGGCGCAGATAGGCTCGATTTTTGATGCGCATGTAGCCAAATTTCTCCCAATCCCGATTCAGGCTGGAGTGATGATGCTCAACCACAATGGTTGGATCCGCTACTACCTTACCTACTCTGGCCACCCGATAGCTAAAATCAAAATCCTCACCTAACCCATACCCAGCAAACCACTCATCAAATTGGGTAGCTTTGACTTTGGCCCAGCGATAACACATAAATGCACCCGGTAACCAATCCACTTGTTGTCTCTTCAGCACAGGGTTAATGATGTTAAATAAACCAAATGAAATGCCATATGGTTTTATGGTATAGGTACCAGTCATTGTACCAATGATTTTTTTAGTCAAACCAAAAGTTGGTTCACCACTAATACTTCCAGTCACACCAATGATCGATTCATCGGTAAACGCTGCCAGGACTTTCTCTATAGTATTGGGCGGAAACACGACATCGTCATCACAGTAGATCACGATATCGGTGTCCAGTGGTACATGCTGACGCGCCAGATTGCGTTGTTTAGTAATGCCCGGTGCAGATTGGTAATATTGATAAGGAAATTTTTGCACAATAGCTTGTGCTGTGGTCGATCCATCAACTACAATACACCGAGCAGTGACCGTTTGTTCCTGGATGCTGGTTAAACAGCGGCTTAATTCACCCGGGCGATCTTTCGTAACGACAATAACGGTGACGTTCATTGTTCGGCTTGAATAGCTTGATCAGTGCGTAAGGCTCCCACTGTGCGAGACAATACAGTACCCGTAAAACTGTCCCGCGCCGTGAACCGCAAATCGTTGGTGAGATTGATGGTCTTGCCGACCTGATCACTGTTGGGCAACACTCGTACTTCAAAACTGGCACCCTGGGCATGGGAAAAACTGGGAATCGCTGAGGTGTGCCAAGTGACTGTGCGGGTGGTGGCATCATAACTCATGGCCCCACCTTCGGTCACGGCTGAATGTCCAGTCCATTCGACTTGTGATGGTAAGGTCGTCTGCAACGTCACATTGGTGAGATCATTGGTAAAATCTTCGACTTGCCAGAAAATCCGCACAGCACTCACGTCCCAAGCACGCATGGGATGAGGCCCATAGCCTAAATCGTAATTGGCTACTTGGGTGACAGCTAAGGTGGAATTGAACTTACTGGCCCAGGTGACCGGTGCAGTATACGTAGTGACACCAATGTCACTGATCGTGGCTGTGGCGGATGCGGTGTATCCAATCGATAAATTTTTTTGCCTGGTGTTGGCCGGCATAGTTAAAGTTAGGGTTTTGACGCGCCGCTCACCGGGGACTAAACTGCCATCTTGCCAATAGAATTTCTCGCCGTTGGT
>AMFJ01033872.1_pt1 | contig 11042 bp, 6 predicted proteins | sample 427208 | NCBI WGS metagenome assembly AMFJ01 (sample SAMN02954298, study PRJNA114691) | groundwater metagenome | biome: aquatic; feature: subsurface aquifer; material: sediment; isolation source: subsurface aquifer sediment | place: USA: Rifle, CO | collected 2008-08
ATCGCTCTCAGGTGCGCAGGTATGGCAGAGGTAAGATCGAGTTCCACACCCAGCACATCATTTTCCTCGGATAGTCCAATTCTCCGCGCAACGCGAAAAACATGAGTATCCACAGCTATAACCGGTTTATTGTATATTACTGATGCTATAACATTTGCTGTTTTTCTTCCTACTCCGGGAAGTTTTTGCAGTTCTTGAGGATCGTCAGGAACAATGGAATTGTACTTCTCCGCCAGCATTTTTGACATTCCCAGAAGGTGACGGCTTTTGTTGTTTGGAAAAGTGACGGAACTTATAAGTTTGAATATCTCCTCCCCGGAAGAGAGAGACATGGAAAGAGCATCCGGATACCGCTCAAACAATGGAGGTGTAACAATATTGACCCTTTTGTCGGTACATTGTGCCGAAAGTATAACTGCTACAATTAATTCGTATGGGTTTTTAAACTTAAGTTCGCTCCCTGCCAAAGGCATATTTACTGAGAACCATTCAATAATACCTCTGTATCGCTCCTGCCTGTTCATAATATTTCCCCTGAATTTTATTCAAGAATACCTTCGTCCATCAACTGAGTAATATCAAACTCCTCAACTGCCTCAATTTCGGTGCAGGAGAGGTTTTCGCAAAGCATGACTCTGCCGGGATAGCGCTTAATGAGAGAGCGGTTGTGAGTAACAATAATGATTCCCGGATTATCCTCTTTGTGAATCTTCATTAAAACATTCATGATTTCGTTTGCGGTATCAATATCCAGGTTTCCGGTGGGTTCGTCGGCAAGGATAATTTCGGGATTATTTAGCAAGGCTCTCGCAATTGCTACCCTTTGCTGTTCTCCGCCGGAAAGCTGGTGAGGCATTTTATGTGATTTAAGCTCCATGCCCACGCTATCCAGCTTGGATTTTATTACTTCTTCAATATCTTTTTCATTTCTCCATCCTGTTGACTCCAGAACAAATTTCAGGTTGTCATAAACAGATCTGTCGTTCAGTAAATGAAAATCCTGAAATACAACGCCAATTTTCCTTCTTAAAAGAGGGATGTCCTTTTTGCGGATCCCTATTAAGTTAAAGCCGGCAACCTTTGCTTTCCCTTTGTAAACAGGGAACTCTGCAATAATTGATTTTACTATTGAAGTTTTTCCGCTCCCCACCCTTCCAATAAGATAAAGCAAATCTCCTCTCATAAGCTTAAGGCTCAAATCGGAAACAATAAGGCTTTCTTCCTTTATTATATCAATTTCCGACAAATCAATCAAGGGTTCGTTGTAGTCGTGTGGCATAAGTTTTGACTGTTAATTCATGCAAAATTACTAAATTTGGTGTTTAAACCATCCTGTTATTAATATTTTATCCTATGGCCTCAATATTAAAGACTTTGAAGTTCTTCACAATATCGATAATTGTTTTTACACTGTGCCTGCCTCTGGCGGCCCAAAACAGAGAAAGGAGTTTCCGGGACAGGATGAAGGCTGCAATTCAGCTTTACGACAGGGCTCTTTATCCTGCGGCCATTAACGAAATAAACGATGCGGTTGCTTTGTCCGGTACACTTTCGGAATCGGAGCTTGCCAAAGCAGGAGCACTCTCTCTGCTTTGTTCAATTGAGCTTCAGAAGCCAAATATCGAAGGTCTTGTAAAAGAATTTCTTGACAAATATCCCTTTTCCAGCGAAAAGGAGACTATTCGGCTTAAACTGGCGGGCTATTACTTCCGGCAACAGGATTATGTTACTTCTCTGGACATTCTGCAAAAAATCAACAGCAAATACCTTGCAAAAGAGCATATTACCGAATACAACTTTCAGCTTGCGTATTGCAATATGAGAACCGGCCGCCTCGTTGAAGCAGAAAGGCTTTTTGAACTGGTTCTTGGAGCAAAATACAGTACTTTTTCAAATCCCAGCCAATATTACATAGCATATATCCGTTATATGCAAAAAGACTTTAAAAAAGCGATTGAGCTTTTCGGAAAAATTGAAAAAGATCCCCGCTTTAGCACACTTGCGAGATACTATTCTCTGGAATCTCAGTTTATGTTAAAGAATTATGAGGTTGTAACTTCAAAAGGTGAAGAACTTTTCCTTACTCTCTCCGGAGAGTTTAAAAACAAATTGGCCAGGATTCTGTCTGAGGCTTATTTTGCAACTGGAAATGTAGAAAAGGCGAACTTCTATTTCGGCCAGTTTTCATTTACAAACAAGGAGCTGAGCAGAAAGGACATTTACTACTCGGGAATTATTGCCTATTCAATGAAAAACTATGAACTTGCAATTCAATCGTTTGTAAAGTTGAATGAGATGGGCGATACTCTCTCCCAAAATGCCCTTTATCATATGGGGCACAGTTACATTCAAACAAAAAACAAACAGGCAGCTCTCGTTGCTTTCAGAAGTGCGTCCAGATTCAATTTCGACCCTTTAATAAGGGAAGATGCGATGTTTAACTACGCCAAACTTTCGTTTGACATTAATTCCGATATCAATGTTTTTCGTCAGTACCTGAACGAGTTCTCCCCTGTAGACTCAAAATACAATGAAATACAGAACTATATTGCAACATCATTAATAGTTTCAAAGGATTACAAGGGTGCATCGGATGTGTTGAAACTAATCAGGTTTCCACAGCCGGAAGATATTATCAATTTGCAAAAGGTATCTTTTTTGCGAGGGATGCAGCAAATGGAAATTGGGGCATTCAGGGATGCAATTCCAAACTTTGAACTCTCTGTGACAAACGGAAATTACAATGTTCCTCTCCAAAATCTGGCAAAATTCTGGCTGGCAGAAGCTCTGTACCGCGACAACCAGTTTTCCCGGTCCGTAGAAACAAATCTTTCACTTGTAAACAACAATATAAAGTTTAAAAGCAGCGCCGAGTACCCTACTGCATTGTATAATCTTGGATACGGCTATTTTAAACTGTCAAACTTTTCAGCTGCCGAACTGTGGTTTACGAGATATCTCTCTGCTGCAGGACGGGTTCCTCAATACGGAACAGAAGCAAAACTAAGGCTGGGCGATGTCTTGTTTATGCAAAGAAAATATGCGGCTGCAACAGACCTTTTTAGCCAGGTTTCGAAGAACGACATAAATGCTTATGCCTATGCGAACTACCAAATGGCTATTTCACAAGGTTTGCTTGGCAACGATTCAAAAAAGGTAGAGTTTCTGAAGTCTATCCTTCAATCTACGGAAAACAGCAAAATGTATCCGGAAATATTGTATGAATTAGGCAGAACCCTTGTTCAAACAGGAGATAACATTCAGGCTAAAAAATATTTCCGGGAACTGGGAGACCGTTATCAGGAGAGCAGTTATTACCCTAAGGCTTTGCTGGAGCTTGGACTCATTGCCCTCAATCAGAATCAAAACGATGAGGCTGTTCAGTATTACAAACAGATTCTCGCAGTGAGTCCACAGTCTCAGGAGGCTCAGAATGCAATAGCAGGTTTGGAAAACATATATCAGGAGAAAGGAGAGACAGAAGATTTTCTGGATTATCTGGACAAAAGCGGACTTTCAAAATCCAGGAGCACCGACGACCGTGAACTTTTGATATTTAACTCTGCCGAGAAACAATATCTTTCCGGCAATTATACTTCTGCAATTAACTCATTTACATCATTTTTATCCCGCCACCCGAACAGCTCTAAAAAATCTCAGGCAAATTTCTATTTGGGCGAGTCCTACAACAAAACGGGAAAACCGGAACTTGCGATTGATCATTTCAAGAAAGTTATGGAGAGCGGAGAGGGATCATTCCTTGAACTTGCAACTCTAAATTACTCCAAAATTTCTTATAATCTGGAAAATTACAAACAGGCGCTTGAAGGATACTCTTCTCTTATGCTCATAGCTCGTCTTGATAACAACCGCACCGAAGCACAATTGGGAAGGCTAAACTCTTTCTTTATGGACCGTCAGTGGGAAAATGCAGTTGCCGAGAGTAAAAGAATTGACACACGATCGTTCTCCGAAAGTGCTAAAACAAGAATTAACTATATTACTGCCAAATCCCTTTACTCTCTGGGAGAGAGGTCTGCAGCACTGCCTATACTTAAAGAACTTTCGAAAAACAAGATAACGGCAGAGGGTGCCGAAAGTGCCTATTTACTCATTTCAAACTCATTTGACAATGGCGATTTCGCCAGTGTGGAAAAGGAGACTTTCGCATTTTCGGATTCAAACACTCCCCAATCTTACTGGCTTGCAAAATGTTTCATTCTTTTAGGCGACACTTATGCCGAAAAAGAGAACTGGGAACAGGCTAAAGCTACTTATGAGAGTATTCTTGAATCCTATAATGCAAAAGGTACCGACGACATCGCAGACCAGATAAAGATGCGTCTGAGTAAAATAGAAAAGATGAGCCCAACCAAATAATTCAGCAAATCAAAAAGAAGATCATGATACACTTAAAAATAATATTAAAGAGTTTCATTACATCAGCAGTTGTTCTAACGGCCGGTAGTTCATTTATTGCTTCGGCACAACAGAAGATTGACCCTACACTTGAGGTTCGCCGGCAATTTGACGGAAAACTCACGGAAATTCAAAAGAGCAAGCTGAACACAAACTTTAACGATTCGATAACAAAATTCAACCTCAATTTCAACTACTCTCTTTTCAACAAACCGGCAAAAGACCTTTATGAATTTTCTCCGCTGCCTTCGGCTCAGATAGAGAGAACAGGATTGCCCGCATTCCCTGTTTTCTATGCCGATCTTGGACTTCAGATGCCGTTCAATCCTCATGCAGACATATTCTTCCAGCCAAAGCTCCCACAGGGAATGTCGTTGCTCCTTTCCGGGAAGCACAACTCATTCTGGGGCAAGCTTCCTTTAGAAAATGAGATGTATTTGCCTCAGGCCGGAGATAATTTAAAAATGCCTGCGCCACAATATAAAAACAGCCTTGGAGCAGACTTTGAGTACAGCTGGAAGAAGGGGAAAGCCGGTGTAAATATTGCTTACAATAATCATTTGAGCAGCTATTACGGATTCCCTCAGTACCAGCTTCAGTTGCCTTCAATTATGTATGTCCCCGTAACTGAATCAAATCTATTTCCAACCAGAAATCCGGATGATTTTACAAACTCATATATGCTGGATTCCCTCTCACATACCTTTAATACTGTAGGCGGAGGTGCCTTTTTAAAATCGGTTAACTCTTCTCCCAGGGCATTTAATTATGAACTTCGGGTAGATTTCAGGCAGCTTTCCGATAAAAGCAACTATTACAAAAACTACCAGTCCGATCCTCTGACAGATATGATGATTTCGCCCGACGTAAGTGAAAAATATCTAAACATAAAAGCAGACTTTGGTCCCGGATTTGGAGAGTATCACAAGTTTCTTGTGGGAGTTGATTTTGAATCGGCAAATACATTGTATTCGACATCAATGGATCGCAGAAACCTTACTGTAAATCCCAGATATCTGTTTACTAAAAACAGATGGATTTTTGAAGCAGGTATCAAAATTAACAAGTGGTGGGAATCCAACACCGAAGGGTTTAACTTCTTTTTCAAAGGTTTGGCTTCAATTGAACTCATCAAGGAAAATTTATGGTTCTACGCAGGTCTGGATGGGGACAACGAGTTTTCGACCTATGGCGATTTTCTTAATATTAATCCATGGATTGCTCCCGGTTCCGAAATTAAAAACGTAACTATTCCGATTCTGGGGAAATTTGGTTTTAAAGGGCAGGTTTTTGACCGTTTCTCATATCATGTATGGGGTGGTTATACTAAATACACCTCCCAAATGTTTTTAACCGCATACGACGATTATGCCCTTTATGGCATTAGAAATGGTTTTAAAACTTCATATGCAAAACAGGAGAAGTTTCATGCAGGGGCAGAGCTGGCATGGAGTTCAACCGACTTCGAAAGCGGTCTTAGTTTACAATATAACAACTACGCAAGAGCAGATTCAATACCTTCATACCATTATGCTCCATTTGAACTTAAAGCATTTGCCAGATACAACTGGAGAGAAAGACTAATATTTGAAGCAGACATTTACTTAAGGTCAAAAGCACCTGCCCTGCCAAAGGGTGTATCTCCATTCGTTCCAACCGGAACAAACGGATATTTTATTAAGTCATTCGCTCTTATCGACCTGAATGCCACATATGTATATGATAAAAAGTTTTCTTTTTACCTGAAAATAAACAACTTGCTAAATGCAAGCGAAACATATTTTACAAATTACAGGGGGATGGGTATAAACATAGGCGGAGGAGTGATTGTAACTCTTTAATTTTCTGCTAATTGTATCCTCTAAAAAACCTAATAATTTATTCGGAATTATTAGGTTTTTTTATGCTTTTTGATTAACTTTGCCTTCTTTAAATGAGAACTCTTTAAGATGAAGGAAAACGAATCCACTTTTGACAGCAGTCTGTATTCTGCAGACAGCATTCAGGTACTAGAAGGTTTAGAAGCAGTAAGAAAACGCCCGTCGATGTATATTGGCGACATTGGCAGCAGGGGTCTCCACCACTTGGTTTATGAAGTTGTGGACAACTCTATTGACGAGGCGATGGGAGGCTTCTGTACACATATAGATGTAGTAATTAATCCGGACAATTCTGTTTCTGTTTCCGATGACGGACGCGGTATTCCCACCGATATGCACGAGAAAGAGGGGCGAAGTGCCCTTGAGGTTGTTTTAACTGTTCTCCATGCGGGAGGAAAGTTTAGCAAGGATTCCTACAAAGTTTCCGGAGGTCTTCACGGAGTTGGGGTTTCTTGCGTAAACGCATTGTCGTCCCATCTTACAGCCGAAGTTTACAGAGAGGGGAAATATTTTATTCAGGAATTTGCAAAGGGAATTCCAATGTATCCTGTAAAAACTGTTGGAGAATCAGACAGAAGAGGTACTGTAATTACATTTAAACCCGATGTAGAGATCTTCAATCTCGGAACAACATACAATTATGATATCCTGGCTACTCGCCTGAGGGAACTTGCATTTCTCAACAAGGGAGTAGTACTTTCTCTCACCGATTTACGCGAAGAGGGTAAAAATGACGATATCGATACAGATATTGAAACCGAAACAGGAACTGAAATCACAGCTCGCCAGGAAACATTTGTTTCCCAGCTTGGGCTTCTGGAGTTCGTTCAGTATCTGGACGGAACACGTGAAAAACTTACTGAAAAACCAATTTATCTCGAAGGAGACAAAGGCGGAATTCCTATTGAAATTGCCATGCAGTACAATACCGGATTCTCGGAAAATATTCACTCCTATGTAAATAATATCAATACAATAGAAGGTGGAACTCACCTTTCCGGTTTCCGCAGGGGACTTACGACAACTTTAAAAGCCTATGCCGATAAAAACGGTTTGCTGTCGAAATTGAAGTTTGATATTGATGCAACCGACTTCCGCGAAGGCCTCACTGCAATTATTTCTGTAAAAGTAGCAGAACCTCAGTTTGAAGGACAGACAAAAACAAAGCTGGGAAACTCCGAAGTAATGGCAGCTGTTTCTCAGGCAACTACTGTTGCTCTTGAAAACTATCTTGAGGAGAACCCAAAAGATGCCAAAAACATTGTAGACAAAGTAATTCTTGCTGCAACAGCCCGTCACGCTGCACGCAAAGCGCGCGAAATGGTACAGCGTAAAACAGTGATGTCCGGTTCCGGACTTCCCGGCAAACTTGCAGACTGTTCAGACAGGGACCCTTCAAAATGTGAGATATTTCTGGTTGAGGGGGATTCAGCGGGTGGAACAGCTAAAACAGGAAGAGACAGAGCTTTCCAGGCAATATTGCCTTTAAGGGGTAAAATCCTTAATGTGGAAAAGGCTATGGAGCATAAAGTATTTGAAAATGAGGAGATAAGGAACATATATACTGCTTTGGGTGTTACCATAGGAACCGAAGATGATTCAAAAGGACTGAATATTTCAAAACTCCGGTATCACAAGGTAATATTGATGACCGACGCGGATGTGGACGGAAGCCACATCGACACATTGATTCTTACTTTCTTCTTCAGGTACATGCAGGATCTAATAAAGAATGGTTATGTATACATAGCCACTCCTCCTCTCTATCTGGTTAAAAAAGGAAAACAGGAACAGTATTGCTGGTCCGAAGACGACCGTAAAGAGGCGATTGAGCAGATAGGAAGAGGAAAAGAGAGCGGTCTGCATGTTCAGAGGTACAAAGGTCTTGGAGAGATGAACGCCATCCAGCTCTGGGATACAACAATGGACCCGGGAACAAGGCTTCTAAGGCAGGTTACGATTGACAATGCAGCCGAAGCCGACAGAATTTTCTCGATGCTCATGGGCGATGAAGTACCTCCGCGACGGGAATTTATTGAAACTCACGCAAAATACGCAAATATTGATGTTTAGGAAATCAACGAAAGTACTGCTACTGGTCGCTGCGCTGTTTCTGCTTAATGGTATTATCTATGGAGATAATAACACTAATGTGTTGATATTTAAGCTTAAGCTCCCTCCTACCGTAGTCAGGTACGACAGTGAAATTTTCAAACCTGCATTTCTGAAGTCTATTCCGCAAATAATGGACTTTACACGCTCAATAGAGTTTTCGGACTCACCTGAAGAGTACGATATATGGAGCGACACAAAAATCAATCCTTACCAGATAGACCTGATAGATATGACCGATACCGTAAAGATTGATCTTTCCAGCTTTTCGCCGCCAAAATCCAGGCACATTACTTCCGATTTTGGTTTTCGCAAATGGAGGTATCACTATGGCATTGACTTAAAGGTAGACAAAGGAGACACTGTTGCCTGTGCATTCGACGGAGTAGTGAGGATTACAAAAAGAGCCAGAGATTACGGATACTATGTACTGGTGAGGCACTTTAACGGTCTCGAAACACTATATGCCCACCTTAGCAAAATTCTCGTAAACCCGGGAGATACTGTTAAATCGGGCAATTCACTTGGGCTTGGAGGAAGTACCGGAAGATCTACCGGCAACCACCTGCATTTCGAAACTCGCTATCTTGGCAATCCAATCAATCCAAACGATTTAATTGATTTCTCTTCATACAACATAAAGAATTCAATTTTTCAGCTCCATGCCAAACATTTTGAATACAAAAAAGAGATTGCCAAAATAAGATACTGGACAATCCGAAAGGGCGACACTCTTGGACGTATTGCAATGAGAACAGGCATATCGATATCTAAGCTCTGCTCTCTTAACGGAATAAAAAAAACATCTATTCTAAGAATAGGGAGAAGATTAAGATACACATAAATAATTTTTTGTAATGGATATTTTTGAAAGAATCAAAAACGATGAAGGTGGTCCATTAGGACAATACAGGGTAAGGGCACACGGTTATTTTGCTTACCCGAAACTTGAAGGACAAATACAGCCCAGGATGACATTCGACAACAAAGAGATGCTCACCTGGACATTCAATAATTATCTTGGACTGGCAAACCACCCGGAAGTTAGAAAGGCCGATGCAGATGCTGCTGCAAAATGGGGACTTGGTTACCCTATGGGTGCCAGGATGATGTCCGGCCATACAAAATTGCACGAACAGCTGGAGAGAGAACTTGCCGGGTTTGAAATGAAAGAGGACGCATACCTCTTCAATTTCGGATATCAGGGAATGGTTTCAACTATCGATGCTCTTGTAAACCGCCACGACATTATAGTTTATGATTCAGAGGCACATGCTTGTATTATGGATGGCGTAAGACTCCATATGGGTCAGAGAATTGTATACCCGCACAATGATATTGAAAGATGTGAAAAGGTACTTGCCAGGGCTTCAAAACTTACAGAAGAGACAGGTGGAGGTATTCTGCTCATCACCGAAGGTGTTTACGGAATGACCGGTGACCTTGGAATTCTAAGCAAGATTGTTGAACTCAAAAAGAAATATAAATTCAGAATTCTCATTGACGATGCACACGGTTTTGGCGTTATGGGCGACAATGGCAGGGGTACTTCTGAATACTATAATGTTATGGACGAAATAGACCTCTACTTTGGAGCTTTTGCAAAGGCAATGGCCGGAATCGGAGGTTTTGTGGCCGGTCCTAAGTATATAATCGACTATCTGCGCTATAACCTTCGTTCACAGATTTACGCAAAATCGCTGCCTATGGCAATGGTTGAAGGCTGCCTGAAGAGACTCGATATGATCCGGACTATGCCGGAGTTGCGTTCTAAACTCTGGACAGTAACCCGTGCAATGCAAAACGGACTTCGCGAAAAAGGGTTCAACATTGGAAAAGCTGAGGCTTGTGTTACTCCTGTTTTTCTGGAAGGCAATGTTGCAGAGGCAACAAATATTCTGGTCGACCTAAGAGAAACACACAGGATATTCTGCTCGGCAGTTATTTACCCGGTAGTTCCGAAGGGAGTTATAATGTTCCGAATTATACCAACGGCAATGCACTCGCTTGAAGATGTTGAATATACGGTTAATGCTTTTGGCATAATTGCCGAAAATCTCAAAAAAGGAATGTACAAATCCGATCAGATTCAAGACAAGGCTTTGAATTCATAATGCTAAAAAACAAGGTAGTAATCATTACAGGAGCCAGCTCCGGAATTGGTCTCGCAGCCGCAAGAGAATTTGCAGCAGAGGGAGCAAAACTGGTTTTAGCTGCCAGAAATGCAGAGCGCCTTAAAGAGATTGAAGCTGAACTTTCACTTATTACGGAAGTATTGCCGGTTAAGACCGATGTATCGGTTGAGGCCGATTGTAAAAATCTTATTGAACACGCCGTGGCCAGATTCGGCGGTATTGACATTCTTGTAAACAATGCAGGAATTTCAATGAGGGCAATGTTTAAAGATCTGGACCTCGATGTAATTCGCAGGCTAATGGATGTAAATTTTTGGGGCACAGTGTATTGTACAAAATACGCTCTGCCCCATATTTTATCTAAGGAGGGATCGGTTGTAGGAGTTATATCTGTTGCAGGTTTTAAAGGCCTTCCGGCCAGAACCGGATACTCGGCATCCAAGTTTGCCATATACGGTTTCCTCGACACGCTTCGTATTGAACACCTTAAGGACAA
>AMFJ01000453.1_pt1 | contig 11035 bp, 6 predicted proteins | sample 427208 | NCBI WGS metagenome assembly AMFJ01 (sample SAMN02954298, study PRJNA114691) | groundwater metagenome | biome: aquatic; feature: subsurface aquifer; material: sediment; isolation source: subsurface aquifer sediment | place: USA: Rifle, CO | collected 2008-08
GGGGGGGGGTGAAGGGCTTGAGGGTCGGGGTGAGGGTAAAATCACTCCAATTTTGCAAAAAAATAAAATTAATGTTAGACTGGATTGGATTTTTAAAAATTAATAATAAACCTATGACAACGAATACGCCTAGTTCTGGACCAATGCCTATACTTACGGTTGATGAAATCAGAATGCTTGATGAGAAGACAACAAGGAAAGGACTGAAGTCCCCTGCTGAAATTGTGGATGAATTATGAGTGGATCCGAGTAGCGATGAAGCCTGGGCTTATATATATCTTAATGAGAGAATAGAGGAAATGATAAGAGATAAGGGGAGCATAATGAAGGCAACTGCCGCAAAGGTCGAAGAGGTTGTGAAATGAGAGAAAAACGACGCCAATGCTGTGCCAAATGACTTCAAGAGATTTGTCGATTTGCTTTGTGATAGTTCTGTTCATAAGCAATATGAGGCGCTTGAATTATGCATCGAGAAATTGGCAGCTGAAATAGCAAGTGAAAATGCCAAACTTAACGGAAGGCCTTTTGCTGAACAAGAAGTATCGGCATATAATGTCTGAAATCTGAAAACGGATAAATGAATGAGATGGAAATATAATGCGATTAAGGCATATAAGAACATCAGAGATAAATTAAAGCAACACGCGAGCATCAGGCTCGAGGAATCTTTGAGATAATCAGTAGTTAAAGGTAAAATATATCATTAGTTTTTTTGAGTCGATCCTGACGCGGTATCAATCTTTTCTATTGCGCATCAGCACCCATTTTCATTAAAAAAATTAAGCGTTCATTTGGGGCATTCGTATGTTTTATTGAATTTTATATCAATAGCACAATATTTCCGATCCCTGGATAGATATCAATAATTGTCAACAATTGCGCATCAGCAGGCAGAGCCCTTGTCCTCGTAAAAGTTTATCTGTCATTCGGGGCAGCTAAATGATAGCTGCGTGCATTGTATGGCTGTAGTCAGATGGTATTTCTTATAAGGCGTATCCTTATATTTTCAACATGAAACCAGCATAACTGTCGAAAGGATGATTAGGATTATATTTTTCATGGATAATAAGTTAAGTTTAGTAATCATATTTAGTCCTAGTCCATAACTATGACCTCTTCAAGGCTTAAAACCTTATTCTCAAATTTGAACTTATAGATTTCGCCTTGCTTATTTTTGCATATCGGATCATTTAAAGGACAATCATGAGCATGAGAAAGGAGTGAAGTGATTCAGCCATGATGAACGACTAGAAGGATTATGCTTTCCTGAGAATCTGATAACGATCCGAGAAATGAGATAATCCGATCTTTCATCTGAATTTGGCTTTCGCCCTCAGGTGGGGCCGCATCGATGTCATCTACATCAAACAGAGGTATAACAAAACTTTTTTCTTTGCCATTATAGATTCAAAAATCCCTCTCCCTCAATTCTTGCCTGAGGATTGCAGGCACGTCTGTGAAAGCATTGATTATGCCAGTAGTCTCTATGCATCTGCCGAGATCGCTTGAGAATATTTTTCCGATATTCCTATCTTTTAGCGATTCTCAAAGTTTATGGGCCGTTTCTCTTCAGTGTTCAGTGAGCGGAGAATCCAGATGTCACTGAAGGATCTTTTCGACATTCCAAACTGCCTGCGGATGTCTGATTGCATAAATTATCATATTTATTCTGGTTTAAAAATTTTAGAATTGAGACAATATAATCGAAATCGGAAAAAATCAAAGTCAGAATTAACTGTTGTATATGGGTAAAAAAAATCATTTTGAGGAAAAAAATAGCACTTGATTGAATATCCCCCCCTCTCATTTCTCTCTTATCAGAAAAATATATGACCGATGCTTCTTATCCGGGAAAGTGATATAGAATGGATGTAAAGATTAAAAAATTAAAATAAGTTTGAAATTATCAGAAATTATGCTAGCATCTCTTTGTTCACGCGAAATAAATCGGCTTTCTGATTATGTTCGCGTTTTAATATGCCTTTAACTTAAAAAAACCTATGATCAAAATCAGACGCCAGAATTCGAAAAATGCCTTTACTCTAGTCGAACTTATTGTAGTCATAATAATCCTGGCAATTCTTGCCACAATAGCTTTCCTGTCATTCATGAATCAGTCTTCCTCTGCAAGGGATTCTACCAGGCTAAGCGACTTGAATAATATTACAAGATGAATTTGAATATTTCAAGTTTGATCTTCAAAATTCCCTATGCCAGATAGGAATGTTAAGATTTTTTCTTCAACATGAACTATGATCTGATATCAATGAGAAGCATGACAGAGCGTACTCAATATTGCCAAAATGTCAGATTGAGGCTGAAAAGATCCGCTTGATAAGAGATATTACACTTACTCCACAAATCAAGCTCAGAGCAAATACCAGATAATGTCGTTTTTGGAAAATAGGACTTATGTAACCTATAACCCTTTTTCTTGAATCGATTACATTGAAGCTTTTGAATATGCAGACAGATATCCTTTTGAAAAATGAGATCAGATGTGAATAGTATTATCCGCCTCTTGAAGCTCAAGCTGATCTATCACATATACTCCGATCCAAGACATAACATCGATTCAGGCGTCTTCATCTGGATTCATAATCTCAGATCCGACAATCAACACATGAATGGTTGCAGTCAAAAGCAATTTGCTACTGGTCCCTGTTACCGTTAAAAACCTTGAATGATTCACCACACCTGTCAATCCTGTGATAATTGCAACGGATCCCGAGCTGGCTACTTCAGCGCTGTATTCATCCTCAGATGCAGCACTGAAAACCGTATTCAGTTCTTGAAGCGAATATACTGCATGATGGAAAGCAAACTGATGCAGCACAACCCCTAGTATCGTAAATATTACAGATGCATCGACATTCAATACTTATTTGAACTGAAAAACGCTCACGACGAATAGGATCTATAAAATAGCGAATGGAGATTATAATCTTGATTGAGGCATCAACATGACTAGCTGTACTGCTATCATCTGACAATCAAGATGATGAGTTATAATCAAAAGAAATTACAATGATACAACTCCGGCATGAATGGTGAATAAGAATTATAATTCGAATTCAATCTTAACTTCAATTACCCTTGATTGAAACAAGGCAAATTTCACATATGCGAATAGCTACTGAATTTATTGGTATTGAGCAAAAAACAGCACCCTTAAGAATATAAGCATTACAAATAACAAAAGCCATTGAGTAGCATTCTTATCATATGCGGATAATAATATTCTTGATGATTTCATAATAAACAATAATGTGGCAGGGTTCTCATTATGAAGCAATTTGAATACCTTAAAGAACTTCCAGATATATAATAATTCAAACAACTGAATCCAATTGAGCTATGCAACAGGAAATATATTGGAAAATTTTAAAGTATATAACAATACAAACCATTGAATCCATCTGTTTCCTAATAACTGCATAGGAAATGTAATCAATAATACAATGGTATTCAATAATAACGCTAACTGAATATATCTCCAATGAAGCGCGCAAAGCCATAATTCTTTTAATAATTTACAGATTTTCAATAACGCCAGATGAATCGAATTTGATAATGCAGGCTCATATAATCATTTCAATAACGTAATGATTTATGGTAATTGATGATGGTCTGCAGAGATGCTATATTGAACTAATCAAATATTCAATGACAATTATGTATTCAATAACTGAGCCTGACTGAAACTGACTAGCTCGACTTTGAATAAATATTATTGAATCTCAAAAATATTTTCCCAGACAACAGTTACAAATCCATTCGATATCTGAACATGAGCTTATCTATGATGGAGCGATTGAGCACTGGATAATACATGAACAGCTGATTGCAGCTGGCATGCCAAACCAGGAAACAATAATGATTTCTGAGCGACTTGTACATCTAGGTGACGAATCACACTCACCTCAACACCGATTAAAACATACAGTTTCTGATCGAATATCATAAATCAGAAAAGGCCAGTAAGATGGAATTGAACAGCATTTGAATTATATTGAGATGATTGAACTGACTATTTTTCTTCAAAGAAGATAGGTGAGTAATGATCAGGAATATAAAATCCCGACTAAGATTATCTTAATCGGGATTTTTTGTTGAAGGATTAAACTCGATATTTAAGCGCTATAACGCGTCATAGCCACTTATTGTTTCTTGAACCTAATTTAAAAAATTATTAAAAATAATTTTTTATTTATAAAATAATAGGCTATACTTGCTCCCGTTAACATAAATTTTTAAATTGGCTGATTCATAGAAATTAGTAATTTTTTTATATTTAATTTATTTAAGCATGCATAAATCAAAAAGACATAATACAGGATTGTGATTCACTCTCGTAGAACTGATCGTTGTAATAGTAATCTTAGCAATACTTGCAACTATATCATTCTTATCATTTAGCAATCAGTCTTCGGCAGCCCGCGATTCCACTAGGATGGCCGATATGAGCAATATCGCAAAATGATTATGAGTGAATCAGACAATATGATGAAACTATGCTTTGCCTGACAAGAATATCAGGATATTCTCAACAACCGGAACTCTTATAGGATATCAATGAGAGGCGTGATCAAATATGCTTAATGTCATAAGATTCTCAGCAAACGGCTGAAAGGATCCGCTAGACAAGACTTATTATACTTATTCGACCAATGCCCCTAAAAATAAATATCAATTGCTTGCCTTCCTTGAAAACAACAATAATTTTGCTTTCGATTATAATCCTTTCGGCAAGATCGATGAAGCTTTCTCATTAGACTATACAAGCAGATATCCATATGAGAAATGAGATGGAATGTGAATAATCCTATCAAAAACGATCTGAACATGAACTTCGACTTGAGTCACAACATATACTCCTATACAAGACATTGTTGCTCTTCAGACATCTTCAACAGGATTCGTAATCTCCGATCCGACCATAAACACTTGAATGGTTGCGGTAATAAACAATGAAACAATCCTGCCTGTAACCATATCAAGCCTAAGCTTATTCACAAGCACATGAATATCATTGCCAATCACAAAATGATCAGATATCACTCCAGCTACGGATATGTACTATAAATCCAATGATGAGCTCAAATACATATATGATACATGAAGCACATATGTATACAATTGGTCAGGAAGCACATGTAACATGAGCACTTTAAAAATTGATACCACCACATTTGTCCCATGAGATTTTGCTGCCAGAACCCTTACATGAAACACGATATACAAGGTGCCGAATGGAACTTATAATTTCATTTGAGCTGCAGGAGGACAAGGAAATATACACATTTCATGAGACTGTACGGCAATAATTTGAGAAAGTGAATGATGAGTATTATTCAATAATGCGATGACTTCCGGATGATGATGGTGAAATCCATGATTCATAAATGTCAACACGAGAAAAAATATAATATTGGCGAATTTCAAGATGGACTGAAATGAATCCACAAATTCGAACCGCTTCAGTAATAACATATATATTGCGAGTTCCTCTAGCAATGTCACAGTGATGAACGCTGAACTATATGATAATGGAAAATGAATCAACTGATACTGATCTATCACAAATGTTAATATCAGGAATATTAATGCCCATCATTTCTCTTATGCATGAATCTTGATTAACTGATTGAATGGGTATTTATCAGATATAATTTCAAATAACAGCACTAACTATTGAGTTTATTTGAATTGAACAGGCTTTACAACACAGAATTTGACCACATACAGCAACTGAAATTGACTATCAGCATATGTTTCAAACAGCATGTTCAATAAAACAATAACATATAATAATACGAATTATTGAATAGTTTTTCAGTGAAGCAATAATGTTATAAATAATGCAAACGCATTCAACAATGCAAGCTGAATATGGATGCATTTGGCAAACAACAATACAATCAATAATATTCAATCATACAATAATGTGTATGATTGAATCACGACATACAATAATCAATCAACAGGAAATGCGTTTAACAATGTACAGCTATACAATAACTGACAGGCTTGAATAAATAATTGATGGAACAATGTCTACAATAACATATACACATATAATAATACAGCTTATTGATTCTTTCTTGTTGCATCTAGCTCAAATACATATTACTGAAATAATCTGAATTTCGGGAATAGTGCATGATTATCAACTTCAAACTTCTACTGAACAAACTGAACAGATGCAGCGCTTAATGCCTGAGCGGCCATGCTTTCTTGGTGAGCTGGAACGATGGATCAATCGCCTACAATGTCATGCGATTATCATGCGAAACCCTCAGGCTTGAATGTATGATGAACTTGCTCCACCAGAAACAAGCTATCCTTGACTGCCCCGATTGCAGGATTCTCATTATGAGCGAATATAGCCAATCAGAAGCGTCCTATAAGATGTCCAATCTGACAAACTTGCCTGAATTGAGCAAATCTTATCGAATATGGAATCAATTGAATCGATTATTTTTCTTCAAAGAAAATCGGAGAATAAGCAAATTTATCTTTAAATCCCAATTAGTCTTAATTGGGATTTAATATGATTGCCGATCTACTGAGCAAAAAAGACATATGTTTTCTTTATCCGTTGGCCCGATAGCTAGTTCTGACTCAATATCTTAGGCAACAATAAAAACCCATTGCATTTATAATAATCATTTATCCAGGCAAAAACATACTTCTTAAATTTAATTTAAATGTTTTTAAAAAAAGATTTTTTCCTATAGGAAAAATAGGCTATAATTATCGGGTTCAACATATTAACATTAATGCTTAAAATTGACTGATTTAACAAAATTAGTAATTTTTTTTATATTTAAATTTTTTAAAACATGCATAAATCAAAAAGACATAACATGGGATTATGATTCACTCTTGTAGAACTGATCGTTGTGATAGTCATCTTGGCAATACTCGCTACAATAGCATTCTTATCATTTAGCAATCAGTCTTCGGCAGCACGTGATTCCACTAGAATGGCTGATATGAGCAATATTGCAAAGTGATTATGAGTAAATCATACAATATGATGAAACTATGCTTTGCCCGACAAGAATGTCAAGATATTTACAACAACCGGAACCCTTATATGATATCAATGAGAGGCAGGGTCAAGCACGCTTAATGTCATAAAATTCTCTTCAGACGGCGGAAAAGATCCTCTAGATGAGACATATTATACATACACGACAAACAAGCCTCAGAATAAATACCAATTGTTAGCTTTTCTGGAAAATAACAATAATTTGTCATTCAATTATAATCCTTTTGACAGGATTGAAAAAGTTTCCTGATTTGAATATTCTAGCAGATATCCATATGAGAAGTGAGATGGGATGTGAATAATCCTATCAAACTCAATTTGAACCTGAAGCTCAAGTTGAGCTACGGTATATACGCCGATACAAGACATTGCAGCGCTTCAGGCCTCTTCAACAGGATTCGTAATCTCCGATCCGACCATAAACACTTGAATGGTTGCAATTAAGAATAATACAGCCTCAGTTCCGGTTACAATTAGCAGCCTTATCGAATTTACAACGCCTTTAAATCCCGTGCCAGAAACTTGAAATGTCTCATATAAATGGACCAAGACTTTTGGATGACCCTGGAATGATTCATGATTAGCAATAACTACGGACTCAGCATGAAACATATATGTAGTTTGATCTTATCAGAGCACAGTTGATTTCAATCCTGAAGCATGAGTTGACAGCAAACTGGGCTGGTGAGTCGGTACGTTCATATCAAAATATGGTCCTGAATGAAATTATATTAAGACGAAAGCAATATTGTGACAAAACACATATTGATATTCAGTTGCAACTGATAGTAGCGATAATGTCTATGTTACTTGATATTTCAACTGAACCGTTGATTTCTGATGAGGCGACAACAAAACAAGCCAATTATGAACTGACTGAGATATCTTCATTACAAAAATCAACTCAGATTGGAGTTACGGATGAACTAAGACATTCTGATGATCTGGCTGGGATTCAGGAAATTCTTTAGCCATAGACAAAGATAACAATATATATATTACATGAAACTTCAGATGAACTTCAAATTTCAATACAGATGGGTGAACGGACAGCAAGACTAGCAGCGGATGAACCAATTCTGATGTCTTCATCACTAAGATCAATTCAAACGGAAGCTATTGATGGACTAAGACGATATGATCAACTAATGAAGATTCTTGAAATTGATTGAGTACAGATGCGACGGGGAATATCTTTGTGACTTGAAATTTTAAATGAACTGTGAACTTCAATACCGATGGCTGATCTGATATCAAAACAAGCAATAGTGCGACTTTTTCTGATGTCTTCATCACTAAGATCAATTCAAACGGAAGCTATTGATGGACAAAGACTATATGATGAGCATCTGACGATGTTTGAAAAAAATTAAAAGCTGATTCAAGCGGGAATATTTTTGTGACTTGAAATTTTAAATGAACTGTGAACTTCAATACCGATGGCTGATCTGATATCAAAACAAGCAATTGATCAAGCGAAGATGTTTTCATCATGAAAATAAGCGCAAGTTGAAATTACTTATGGACAAAGACAATATGATGATCATCTGTTGATAATTCATATGGAATAGGGACAGACACGGGCGGCAATGTTATGGTGACTTGATATTATAAGGGGCCATTGAACTTCAATACCGATGGCTGATCTGATATAAGAGAAAGCAATTTATGAAGTTCAGATATATTCCTGATAAAAATAAATTCAAACTGAAGCTATTGATGGACTAAGACCATATGAACGGCTAGCAGTGATAATTGATATTGAATTGCAACAACTCCGAACAATGATATCTTTTTGGTTTGATATTATATGTGAACGGCAAATTTTGATACCGATGGCTGAAGCGATATAAGAACAAGCAATTGATCAGGCTCGGATATATTTTTTACAAAATTCAAATAATCTTAAGCAAAATAAAGAGCGCATTGCACTCTTTATTTTGCCCGTAAGGATTAATCCTTATCCTGCTTCATCGTGCACCTACTCAAAACCCTTTTCGACTTGATTCTCCCAGAAGCTCTTGTAGACATTTTCCCTCTCGAGAAGCTCATTATGGGTTCAGGAATCTGATATCTTTCAATCATCGATGCAGTATATCAGATCAGCTTTTTTGATTGTTGTCATCCTGTGAGTGATGAAGATGATTATTTTATCTTTTTTATTCTTGAGAAGCTCTTTCATGACCAAGAGCTCATTCTCAGCATCTAGCTGATTTGTTCATTCGTCGAATATGATGATTTGCTTATCTTGAAGAATAGCCCTTATGAGCGCCAAGAGCTGCCTTTGTCAGCCAGAGAATTCAGATTCGAATCATATTTCCGAATCCAATCATTTCCTGAGAGACCTGATTTTCTTCTCCATAGAGAATTTATCTAGATAAGAATAAATCTCATTGTCGTTTAATTCTTTTTTCACTCATAAAAGGAGGTTTTCTTTGATTGAAAAATTTTCCATCAGATATGGGGATTGGCTGACATATGAAATATGCGAATCGAAAAAGCCATTTTCAATCGTCTTTATGTCTATATCCGAATATGTCAATCATCATTCGAATTCATCGAAAAATCACATTATGAGATTTATAAGGGTGGTTTTTCAGACTCAATTCCTTCAGACTATTCAGTAAATCTTTCACTTTTCAAAAAGCGCATTAACTCACTTAAGGATATACGGATTAGGTTTTTTGGATTCTGCGATAGCTTCATTGATGAAATGAATATCTCTCTGTATCCACTCTTTTTTGCTGTCTCACATCTTTTTGAGCTTTTCATTCATCACATCATAAATCTGGAGCTCTTCCTGGCTCACCGAAGGGTACCTGAACTCTAGATTCTCAATTTTTATCTTTTCGATTTTTCAAATGCCTTTTATTGCCTTATCGTTCTTTGAAGTCAGAGAAAAGATGATTCATATTTTCTGGAGGCTTGTCTTAAGGGATAGGTATGAGCTCAGATACATCTGCATGAATCTATAGACTATGCTATTTATGTTTCAGACATACATTATTGTCATGCTCATGAGACCGATGCTTGAACTATAATAGAAAACCGAATATCATACGACTACCTTTATAAAAGTTGTAAGCAAATGATTGGAAAAAACTGTAATGAAATTATATTTTATATCATTTTTCAGATAGATCAGTTTCTTGCTGAAGCTTTCTTCAAACACATTTTTGATATAATTTTCAACAAATTCGATTCATCCTGAAATCTGCAACAAATGACGATTGGCAATGAGCTCATTCTCTGATTTCCACAATTTCCTGATAATTTCAAATTTATCATCCATATCCATCTGCTCCTGCAGGATGCGCCTTTTCCTTTCTGTGAACCAAGTGATGAGACCGATTGCAATCAGCGCCAATCAAATCTTATAATCTATGAATGAGAAAACTAGAAAAATTCAGACCGACTCCAGAATTGACCTTAAACAATCAATCACAAAAGACATTGCCCTATCCAGAATATTTCCCAGATCCCTGAATTCCTGGAAGAAATATGAATTTCTCTTATTTAGGAAAAATCAAGGTTTAATATTTCTCATCCTTCGATAAAGATCATTTTTGAATGACATTTCCAATTTTTTTCAATAGTAGTCCTTAAGCGCGCTCGAGATGACGGACAGTATCTGGTTTAGGAAATTTGTAAGAAGGACGATGAGGACTATGAAGAGGAAAATATTGAATGGTGAATTCTTTATGAAAGAAAGATAATCATGCCTATTCGCAAGCTGGTCAATCTCCAATTTTGCAAGGTATGGTATTGCGACTTGGATTGCACTCGAAAAAACTGTTACAGTTAAAAGCAAAAACCAGTAAAGCTTGAATTTTTTGGCAAATACCAATAGATATTCTAGATTCTTGTACATAGCTAGATAGATAAAAAAATAAATTTTTTACTGCCTTATCATCGCCGATCAGCCCCATAAAGTCAGAAAACCCGCACAAGCGGGGCTTTGAAGAATATGTATTTCGG
>AMFJ01029240.1_pt1 | contig 11034 bp, 12 predicted proteins | sample 427208 | NCBI WGS metagenome assembly AMFJ01 (sample SAMN02954298, study PRJNA114691) | groundwater metagenome | biome: aquatic; feature: subsurface aquifer; material: sediment; isolation source: subsurface aquifer sediment | place: USA: Rifle, CO | collected 2008-08
TTTTAATGTATGCTAAAATAAAAGTTGTAAACTAGGTGTAAACTAATATGAATATAAAATTGCTAATATTAGACAAAATTAGAGTTCAAAAGCAGATAAAGGCCACTCAAATAGTTAAAGAGACTGGTTTTTCGCGTGTCTACGTAAACCGCATTTTTCGAGAATTGAGAGATGAGGGAAGGATAATTCTAATAGGCAAAGCCAACCGCGCTGTCTATGTTTTGGCTGAAAAGAAAGCTCTGGAAGAAGCTAAGGGTCATATTTTAAGCTTTAGAGAAGTGTTTGTGAATAAGAATCTTTCTGAAGAAGATGTTCTCAAAAGAGCAAAAGATGAAAGTGGTGTACTGCTCGGATTAAAAAATAATGTTTCAGAAATATTAAATTATACTTTTTTAGAAATGGTAAATAATGCGATTGAACATTCAGGCTCAGAAACAGTGGTGGTTGAATTGGGAAAAGGAGAAGGCATTATCACTTTTATGATTGCGGATAGTGGTGTTGGTATTTTTAATAATATTAAAAATAAATTCAATTTACCAGATATTTTATCTGCAATCCAGTTTTTATTAAAGGGCAAACAAACAACAATGCCAGATAGTCATACTGGCCAAGGTATATTTTTTTCCTCCAAAATGGCTGATTCATTTATGATTATTAGTTCTGGAAAAAAAATTAGATTTTTTAATACTAATGATCTTGATGATGTTTTTATAGAAAATATAAAAGATGAACCTGGTACACAAATTCATTTTATTATTTCTCTAAACAGTAATCGTAGTGAGCAAGAAATTTTTGAGAAGTTTACTAACCAAGATACTTTTGAATTTTCCAAAACTCATATTTTGATTAAACTTTATGAGATTAGTAAAAATCCTTTGTCTCGTTCGGAAGCGAGACGAGTGATGATCGGACTGAATAGTTTTAAAGAAATTGTTTTGGATTTTAAAGATGTAGAAAGTGTTGGGCAAGGTTTTGCTGATGAAATTTTTAGAGTTTGGCAAAATAGTCATCCGGATATAAAAATTAGTTATGTGAATGCGGTGGAAAACGTGGAGTTTATGATTAAACGTGTTTAAATAATTTTAAAACAAAAAACCGATTGCAATTCAATCGGTTTTTTTGTTTCTATCAATTTGAGCCTATAACACTTTCGTATGCATAAAAGTCATAAAAATTTCGGTTTGGTGATGATCCTACAAATTTTGTTTCGTTGATATTTTTTAATTTTGTAGCAATTAATGCGTGCTTAGATTTTCGTCCGACTATCTTTATATTTGATTTGAATAGTTTGATTCGGACTGTTCCATTCAGCAACTCACTGGTTTTTTCTATATATGCATCGAGCTGTTTCCTAGCCGGATGATACCATAATCCAAAGCAAGCTAGCTCTGTCCATTCAGTGTCAATAATATTTTTTATTTTTAAAGTTCGCTGTGGCAAAACTAATTGTTCCAAATCTTGGTGAGCATAAATTAGAATCGTCGCGGCTGGTGATTCATGGATTTCTCTCATTTTATATCCGATAATTTTGTCTTCAAGCGCGTCGTGTCTGCCAACTCCGTGCTTACCGCCAATATAATTTAAATGTTTAATGATGTCAAGTAGAGATATTTCTAATCCGTTTAATTTTATCGGCAATCCATTTCTAAATTCAATTTCATAGTAAGCTGGAATATTAGGTGTTGAGTTAATGTCGGATGTTAGTTTGTAGATATTTTCGTCTGGCTCACTGTACATATTTTCGAGCATGCCGTCTTCAATCTCACGTCCCCAAATATTATTGTCACTAGACAAGAGATTGTCTTCCTTTTTACCAATTTCAATACCGTGTTTTTTTAAATAATCATATTCATATTCTCTGGATAAATTATTTTCCATTACTGGTTCAACAATTTTGATATCAGACAGGCATAAAATGGCAGTATCAAACCGAGCAGAATTGTTTTGCCAGCCGTTTGATCCATGCATAATTCCATCACAATTATTTTGTTTGGCAATGTCAGCCGAAATTTTGGCCATCAATGGCCTAGAAAGAGAACTTGATAACGGGTGTCTGTTTTTGAATAAGGCATTTGCTTTAATTGCCAAAGAACAATATTCATCAACAAATATTTTGTCAGCCTTGATATTGAAATGTTTTTTTGAACCAAGAGCCATAGCACGCTGTTCAATCACATCAGTTTCATTTTTGCAACCCCCTAAATCAAAGGCGACTGTCAACACTTCTACTCCGAGCTCGGTGCTGAAATACTTTAATAAAAATGATGTGTCTAAACCGCCAGAGTAAAGTAACAAAATTTTTTTATATTTTTTATATTTCTCAAAATTCATAAGATAATTTTAAAAACTCCAAATTATATAGCATTTTTAGACCAGTGTCAATATTTATAGGATAAACAAGCATAAGAAATATGCGTTTGTCTTAAAACTTGACTAATTTTAGCCAAAAGTATATAATAAATCTGTCGTCGGAAATTATCGACAAATATATGAAAATAGAGCAAGTATTATCAAATCTAGGATTATCAAAGAATAAAGGATTAATATATCTGACTTTACTTCAAGTCGGCACTGGCAGTGCGCAAGAAATCGCCAATAAGGCCAATTTACCGCGTACTACTGTTCATGAGATCCTTCAACATCTTTTAGTTTTAGGTGTTGTTAATTATTCTGTGAATGGTCGAGGGCGCATATATACAGCTGAGCCGCCAGATAAATTAAAATATCTATTGAAGGACAAGGAAAAACAATTAGAAAATGTTTTGCCTGAATTGTTTTCGATGTTTAATGTGGGAGGTGTAAAACCAAAAACCAGATATTATGAGGGAATAGCAGGTGTGAAAACAGTTTTTGAAGATACTCTGACAGTTAAAAATAAAATTTTATGTGGCATTCTTTCAATGTCTGATCTTTTCAAAATTCCTGGAAAAGAATTTATGACAGACTACACCGTTAGACGCATAAATGCCGGAATAAAATTAAAAGTTATTCGTTCGGAAACAAATGAAGTCGAAGAAACTTGGCCTCATAGTGTGGCTGAAAACCGCGAACTCCATTACGCGAGTCGTGAAATGGTTTTTCCAATGACAATGTATTTTTATGACAATAAAGTTGCATTGATTGGAACAGAAAAAGAAAATTTTGGAATGATTATCGAATCGGCGGATTTTTATAAAAATCAGATGAATTTTTTTGAAGTGATGTGGCAGGTGACGAGGGTCGCCAAGAAGGTGGATTAGAACATGACAAAATAGATTTAACAAAAAACCGATTGCATTCCGCACTCGGTTTTTCATTCTGTTTGCGCACAAAATGGAGTGCCACTTTGACGTGTGTGGCGCACTGCTGAGGTGTAAGTGTTCAGCACACTTTTTGTTCAACACACGAGTCTACAAGATTCTAGACCCCTGTGTTGAATGAGGTTCAGGATCTGCGTGGCAACCGGATCTTGGCGTGGTGCCGGCCCAAGCGTTCCGTTTCACTGTGGTCGCACATCCATCGGCCGCAGATTGGGCACTTCCCCTCCATGAGATTGCTCGAGAACTTCATGTATTCCTCCGGTATGGGTGTGTTATTGTTTCCCATACTGTAAGTTAGTATATAGAAAAATAATTAATGTTTAATATAAAGACAGGTTGTGATAATTATTTCACAAATTGCAGTATATCTTGATGTTTTCTTTATTTTTATATATAATAATATAAATACATAGTTATTAAATATTCACATATGATTTTATCTGATGTTTTTAAAAGACTTGGTTTTAATGAAAATAAGCGGAAAGTGTATCTTTCTTTGCTTAATTTTGGAGAAGCTACTGCTCGAGATATTAGTCACAATTGTAAAGTAGAAAGAACAAATGTTTATAAAATTTTAAGTGAATTGGTGGAACAAAATTTAGTGGAAGAATTACCTGGGAAAATAAAAAAATATTCTGTGGTAAACCCCACTAAACTTATTGATATTCAAGAAGAAAATAAAAAGGCAATTGAGGCGGTTATGCCAGAACTATTGGGGATGTTGGGCATAGGAGTTGCGAAACCAAAATTAAAATATTATGAAGGTGAAGAAGGTGTAAAAAAAGTTTTTGAAGATCCATTAAATATGGCACCTGGGTCGGTGGTAAAAAGTTTTTCTTCAACGGAAAATGTGATTGGTAGGTTTGGTAGTATATATACGCGCCATTATTCGGAACGTCGCGCGCAAGCGAAAATTAAACGCCTGTCATTGCGTCCGGTATCCAATAAGTCAAAATCAAAAAATGAATGGGAAATATTTTCTTCTGATGAAACCTTGAAAAGAGAAATTAGGTTTTTGCCACCACATATTAAAACAACTACCCTGATACAAATTTATAATAATAAAATAGGGGTGATTGGCGCGCCAGAGGAGGGTTATGCGTTTATCTTGGAAAGTAAGGAATTATATAATTTAATTAGTCAGGTTTTTGATCTTATTTGGTCGTCGGCAAAGCCTTCTGATCAATAAATAACACACATTGCCGTAATACTAAAAAAGTATTACAATGTCCCTACTATGATAATCTACATTTACGGCGAAGATACATATCGTAGCCGACAATATTTGGGTGAACAAGTTGATCGGTTTAAACAAGCGCGTGATCCACAGGGATACAATGTGACTTTTTTGGATGCACAAAAAGTTGAATCCGGTAGAATTACCAGTGAAATTTTGTCATCACCATTTTTGGCAGAAAAACGTTTAATTGTAGTGGAAAATATTTTGTCTATCTCAGACAAGGTATTTTTGCAAGAATTAATCGAAAGAATAAAAAGTAATAAAATTCCAGAATCCAATAGTGTAATTTTTTGGCAAGGCGAAAAAATGGGTAAAGTAAAAGAAGTGAAAGATTTGCATGCTTTACTCGCCAAAGAAAAATACGCACAGGAATTTTCTTTACTTGAAGGCATCACCTTGTCAAATTGGATAAATACCGAAATTAAAAAACGTAATGGTAAGATTTCTGGTACCGCCGTAAATTATTTGGCGCAAAATTCAGCCGGGGATATGTGGTTTTTGCATTCGTTGCTGGATCAATTGGTCGCTTATTCGGGGGACAAAGAAATTGGTGTTGCTGATGTAAATTTATTTTTGGATGAAAAGATAGACGATAATGTTTTTAATATGGTAGAAGCGATTGTTTCTGGAAATAAAAAACAGGCCTATAAATTAATTGAAGAACAGCGTCGCCTGGGTGAAGATGATTTTAAATTATTTGGATTAATTGTTTGGCAATTTCGTACGCAGCTGGCTATGCGGAGTTTGTTTGATGCGGAAGATAATATTGGTAGTGATGCCATGGCCAAGCAGCTCGGTTTACACCCATTTGTGGTGAAAAAAAATATGGGGTTAATAAAGCGTAATTCCTTAAAAAAATTAGAAGAAATTTATAGCGAACTTCTACAAATGGACCTGAAAGCCAAAACTGGACAGGGCGATCTTGGATTAATGCTCGATCTGCTAATTCAAAAGATATAAAAAAATACCGACTAATTAGTCGGTATTTTTGATGTAATATTATTTTGTCATTTTGTTTACTTTCTTCATCAAGCGAGAAAGTTTGCGGGAAGCGGTTTTCTTTTTGATAGTGCCGTGTCTTGCAGCCTTGTCGAGTGCTTGTTGAGCGGACATTGCAAGCTTTTTGGCTTCTGCAGCTGTTTGTGCTTTGGTAGTTGCCTTTACAGCATTTTTGAAAGCAAATTTACGAGTTTTGTTGAGAGCTGCGCGTTTAATTGCTTGGCGCAAAGCCTTTTTGGCATTTTGCTTATTAGGCATAATTTTATTTGAATATTTTTATTAAATTGAGAGCGAGGATATATTAACACTTTTTTGAGTATTTGTCAATGATAACTGGTAATTTTAGCCTATAAATAACTGTAATCACGCTTTGGTGGTGGATTCATAAGCCATGAGCTGCCGAGAATATCTACTCCGTTATGTGTTACTATTTTGAAATTTAATATGCATCGACGCACGATTGTGCGGTTGCCTACTGTGATACTAGCCAAAAAACTTGCGTTATTATCATTACAAATCAGATCAGAATATGAAAGTTTGTCTGTGGTAATTTTTTTTACAACCGCGCCCATCATTCTATTGACGTCGTTTCTAAAACTGCCAATAAAATTTCTTTCCATACGTTCCAATGTAACCGTCGGATCCAGTGCCTCAAATTTTTTGGCCAAAAGAGGTAAAAGATCTGATACTGTACCAGAAGTTGGCATTTCTTTTTGTTCCAACTTTGTTTCAGCCGGACTTTCGGTGTATTCTCGTACAGGCGCAATTTCAGTAGAAATGTTGGTTGGTATAAACGGTGGTTGGTCTGCTCCCATATAATTTAAATAAGACTTAAATCTTTTTTAATTTGTTTTTTTAGATCGTCAATATTATCAAATTTTATCTCTGGTCTAAGAAATTTATTTATAACTATATTAATTTGTTTTCCATAAATATCTTTATCAAAATTTAAAATATGGACCTCTAGACAATCCTTGTCGCTAAGTGAATTGTGGCCAAAAAATAATAATCCAGCGTATTCATTTTTATCCAAAATGACTTTGCAAGAGTATAATCCTTTGTTCAAATCTTTGGCCAAGATTGTGTCTAGATTGGCTGTGCGAGCGCCGGTTAAAGTTCCTTTGTTTTGACCAAGCAGGACTGTTCCGGTAATTATTTTGTTGATTTTATTCATGTTTAGATCGTTAGACTTATGTCGCGTTCTTTGTTATGATAATACCATATATAATAAAATTTATGAAGAACTGGCGCACAAAAAATTTAAAAAACCTAGCCCAAGCATTTTTAGCTGTAAAAGATCAATCCGAAATGGAAAACTTTTTGCGGGATCTATGCACGTCGGAAGAACTAGAAGAAATGTCGGCTCGTTGGGAAGTAGTACTGTGTTTGGCTCAGGGTGAGTCTTATCGAGAGATAGCCAAAAAGACCAAAGTAAGTACCACCACTGTGACTCGTATAGCTCAATGGTTAAATAATGGTGAAGGTGGATACAAAATGGTTTTGAGCCGTATTTTAAAGGGTAATGAGTAGCTTATCCACAGGGCTGGACTTGACGAAAATTAATCTCTGTGTTACTGTGTTAATACACTAATACAGTATGAAAAATATTCAACCACAATTAAACCATCATAAAATAGACCTCTGATAAAAACACAGGGACATTTTGTGTTTGCAGAGGTCAATCGCCAAATAGGGCGATTTTTTATTATTTTATTAAACCTTAATATTATGAAAGTCGAAAATTTGCGTATTGCTGTGCAGAGTAGCGGTCGCCTGAAAGATGCCACTTTGGTGTATTTAAAATCTCTAGGATTGAAATTTGATGGTGTGAATAGTCGGAAGTTAATTTCAACTTGCGAGAATAAGCCTATCGAGATTGTCTATGTAAGACACCGTGATATTGTGCAACTTGTTGAAACAGGTGTTGTGGATTATGGAGTAGTTGGGGCCAATATTCTTTTGGAGTTGGGTAGTGATGTTGAACAGGTTGTAAAATTAAATTTTGCAAAATGTAGCTTGGTGATTGCTGTGCCCAAAAATTCTCCAATGAAAACCTTTAAAGATTTAGAAGGGATGCGAGTGGCAACTAGTTATCCTAACAGCTTAAAGAAGTTTCTTGATGATCAATCTATAAAAGCAATAATTGTACAGTTACGTGGATCAATAGAGGTGGCGATTGCACTGAATTTGGCCGAAGCGATTTGTGATATTACTCAAACCGGCAAAACTTTGTGGGAAAATGGACTAGCTGTAATCGGAGAGGTCTTTAGTTCACAGGCCGTTTTAATTAAGAGCCCAGCCACGAAATATAAAAATAATTTACTGACAAATAACTATTATGAAAAAATATTACTTCAATAAATTAAATAAAATAGAAATAGATAAATTGTGTATTCGCTCTGCTATTAATTATGACCAGATATTGGAAAAAGTTAGGCCGATTGTAGATGAAGTCAAAAAAGAAGGTGACTTGGCATTACGGAAATACACCTTATTGTTGGATCAAGTTAAATTAGATAATTTTCTTGTTAGTGAAAAGGAAATGGCTCTAGGTGCTAAACAGCTATCGATAGAAACAAAACGTGCTCTTAAGGTGGCTTATAAAAATATTATTAAATTCCACAAAAAACAAAAGCCCAATTCATTTAGCGTAGAAACGATGCCTGGCATTGTTTGTTCCAGAGAGAGTCGAGCGATTGAAAAAGTGGGACTATATATACCAAGTGGAAGTGCACCTTTACCGTCTACTGTTTTAATGTTGGGTATTCCAGCACTATTGGCTGGTTGTAAAGACGTGGTTTTGTGTACACCGCCACAACTCGACGGTGGTGTCGCACCGAGTATATTGTATGCAGCCGGTTTGTGTGGTATTACCCAAATTTATAAGGTTGGTGGAGCACAAGCAGTCGCTGCAATGGCCTATGGTACCGAAAGTGTTCCAAAAGTCTATAAAATTTTTGGCCCAGGAAATCAATATGTTACTGCTGCAAAAATGCTAGTTTCAATTGATCCAGCTGGCGCGGCGATCGATATGCCGGCAGGTCCATCAGAAATTTTGGTGGTGGCTGATAATGATTCTCGTGCCGATTTTGTGGCAGCGGATCTTTTGTCTCAGGCAGAGCATAGTCCTGATTCGGCCGTAGGCCTGATTTGTATCAGTGAGAATAAATTAGATGAAATTATAAATGAGGTATACAAACAAGCAGATGTGTTGTCGCGTAAAGAAGTTGCACTGCAATCCGTTCAAAATGGTTTTGCAGTCGTAGCTGAAAATATTGAAATAGCTTTAGGATTTGCGAATGATTATGCGCCAGAGCACTTATTGCTTAATATTGATGAAGCGGAAAAATATGTCGATAAAATAATTAATGCTGGTTCAGTATTTTTGGGACAGTATGCCTGTGAATCGATTGGTGATTATGCTAGTGGTACCAACCACACATTACCGACCTACGGTTATGCGCGGATGTATAGCGGAATATCGGTTGAAAATTTTATGAAGATGATAACGTTTCAGAAAATTAGTTCAACTGGGGTGTTGAATATTGCTACCACAGTAATGGAGTTGGCTCAAACAGAAGGTTTGATGGCGCACAGACGTGCAATGGAAATTCGAGTAGACTATTTAAATTCACTATGAAAAATTTAGCCTTAAAAAAGATTAAGCGGATTGGATATTATGAACCACCATTTGTGGGGCGTCGTAATTTCGACGGATTATTATTGGATTTTAATGAGAGAACCATTAAGACAGACCCAGCTATTTTACGGACTATTAAGAAATACCTTGATAGCGGTGATCTACAAACTTATCCAGAATATCGTGGGTTGAATGAACGGATTGCTAAATATGCCGGAGTATCTGTTGAAAATATAATGACTGTTAATGGGACGGATCAAGGCATTGATTTAATATTTCGAACGTTCACGGATAAAGACGAAGTAATAATTCCTCAGCCAAGTTTCGCAATGTTTTTTCAATGGTCAAATATTACGGGGAATAAAATCATTAGTCCTGTTTATGATGAAAAGACAATGGCGTTTCCGTTTAAGAACGTTTTGAATAGCATAAATAAACGTACTAAATTGATTGTAATTTGTAATCCAAATAATCCTACTGGAACGCTGTTGTCTGTTAAACAAATATCCACAATCGCCAAACGGGCAAAGAATGCAATCGTGTATGTAGATGAAGCGTATTTTGAATTTTCCAAAATCTCGGCTGTTGGTCTGTTGAGACAATATTCTAATATTATTATTAGTCGCACTTTTTCCAAAGCTTTTGGACTCGGTGGTCTGCGTATTGGATATCTGATTGCTCGACCAGAATACATTCGAGAAATGTCCAAGGTGCGCGGTCCATATGATGTGAATATGGTCGCGTACCTTGGGGCGATGGCTGCTTTGGAAAATTTATCAGTCACCAAACTTTATGTGAATGAAATAATAAATCAGTCCAGACCATTAGTAGAAAAGTTCTTTAGAGAAAATAATATCAAATATTTTTCTTCGGCTAGTAATTTTGTTTTGATCCGTCCGGATAATTCAAAAAAAGTTTTTGGCATCTTAAAACAAAATGGAGTATTAGTGAGATTATTAAATCAACAGTCTTCAGCGGGTATGATTCGTGTCACTGTCGGTACGGTGTCACAGATGAAAATATTTATTAATGTATATACAGATAAAATTTTGACTCAAAAATATGCCTTTATCGACCGTGACGGAACAATTATTTTTGAGCCACAAGATACTTTTCAGATTGATTCACCTGCACAATTGAAAATTTTGCCTGGTGTGGTCACTGGATTGCAAAAACTAATGTGTGCTGGTTATAAATTGATTATGCTCTCCAATCAAGATGGATTGGGTACAAAATCTTACCCAAAAAGAAATTTTGATATAGTGCAAAATAAATTGATAAATATTCTTAAACAAAGTGGAATTGTATTTGAAAAGGTTTTTGTTTGCCCACATTTTGAACGAGACGAATGTCTTTGTCGAAAACCAAAATTAGGATTGGTAAAAAGTTTTTTGGAAAAACAAAAAATAGATCTGAAAAATTCATTTGTTGTTGGAGATAGAAAAAGCGACCGTGATTTTTCTAGAAATATTAATGCTTGTTTTGTCCCAATGAAAACTAACGGTAACTTTATTAAGTCAGTAAACGATAAACTATATGAAAAAAAGAAAAGCAAAATTCAGTAGGAAGACCAAGGAAACCAATATTAGCGTGAGTGTAAATTTGGACGGTACCGGTAAATATAATGTGGATACTGGTATTGGTTTTCTAAACCACATGTTGGAATTATTTTCCAAACACTCATTGATTGATCTGGTCATCAAAGCCAAGGGCGACCTGTATGTTGATGAACATCATACTATTGAGGATATCGGTATCTGTCTAGGTTCGGCTCTGCGTTTGGCCTTGGGAGAAAAGAGAGGGATTGAACGTTATGGATTTTTGTTGCCAATGGATGAGAGTTTGGTTCAGGTAGC
>AMFJ01000334.1_pt1 | contig 11033 bp, 11 predicted proteins | sample 427208 | NCBI WGS metagenome assembly AMFJ01 (sample SAMN02954298, study PRJNA114691) | groundwater metagenome | biome: aquatic; feature: subsurface aquifer; material: sediment; isolation source: subsurface aquifer sediment | place: USA: Rifle, CO | collected 2008-08
CCGAACGGATTATAGGTTTTTTCAAATGATGTAGGATTCTCGAAGTTTCAGGCTACCTGGTATTCTTTTTTGTTGGATGCTAGGGAATAATCATATTCTGAATTCTTAAGTGGATCCTTCACTTTCTTCGATAGTGTTTTCTGTATGAGCTTATATGCTTTGTCTCATAATGTTCATTGGTTCCATATTGCTCATCCGGAATAAGTGAAAGATGTAGGATTATCAGGAGAAGGATACAGTCAAGATCAAACATTGTACATCTCCATTCATTTCTTTATGGATGATATGTCTGACAATCTGGTAGAATCCCTGGCGCTTCAAGATTGAGAAGAGAAAGAAAGAAAAGCGATTGTTGCAAGTATTGCAAGTATCACTATGACTACTATGAGTTCTACAAGTGTGAATGCGTCGGTATTAAGTTTGTTTTTTGTGTTGGGCATAAATTTATTTAATGAAAGAAAATAAAAAAACTACAATTACCGGACAACATGGTAATTGTAGTATAAATAATAAATAATGTCAAAGAGATTATTTGCTTTTCGGAATAGCATAATAATTAAGAAGATATTTTGATATCTGAGAGAAAAGCGCAGAAGATGTCGTTTCTGAAAACTCAGCGCTCCTTGGACGATCAAGCTTCAGCACCATTACGAATTTGGGATTTGAAGACGGTCAGAATCAACCATAAGAAGTAATGGTGTGTCATGCTCATCATTCTTCATATTTACCTTTTGCGGCAATCTGAGAAGTACCCGTCTTACCCGCTATATCATATCCATCCACTCATCATTTTTTTGCGAATCATATAGTTGCTCATTCTGTAAGCATTGCTATTATCTGTTTTGAAGTCTCTTCTTTTATTATGCGTCTCAATGGAGTTGGCGTATTTTTAATCACCTGTCAATTTTGGAGAGTGATAGTATCGACAATATATGGTTGCATATAGATTCCTCAGTTAGCCAAGGCTGAGTATGCCGCAGCCATCTGGAGCACGGTTGCAGTGATTCATTGTCAGAATGATTGTGTAAAAAGTTTAGCTTTTGACCATTTCTCATAAGGCTGTATCTTGCCGAAAACCTCTCATTCCATTGTAATGTTAGTCTTCTGTCAGAATCAGAAATCGTTTATATATTTGTAAAAAAGGGCTGAACCTATCTTCTTTACGATATCAATCATTCAAACATTGCACGACCAGTCAAGAGCATGCGAATAAGGATGGAACCCGATACATTCTTTTGAGATGTTTTTGATCTTGAAAGTATCAATTTCAACAAATCACTTATCCATATACATATCATTTGGACGAATATCTCAGGTGTCGATGCCGATTGCAGCTGTAATGGCCTTGAAGACTGAACCTGGCTCATATAGCGAGCTTATAGTATCATTAGTATAGACTCATGGTCAGAAATTATTTTTGAATTTGAATTTTGGCACGGCAGTATTCCCCAATTCTTTTTCTGTCGCGTATCTTAACTTAATCTTTTTTCATCAATATTTCAATTCTTCGGTTCAATTAGTCGAATCCTCAACAAAAACAGGCATACCGAGAAGATCAAGAGACGGATTAGGATATCTGCTGTAATTGACTCTCTCCAGTTCATATACGTCTCAATAATTATTCGGATCATAATCAGGATATCAGGCCATTGCGACAATTGCTCAAGTTTTTGGATCCATGACTACAACGCTTCATTTGTTTGCCCTGAAATCCTTAACTCATTTTTCAAGAATCCTTGATATTTCCTTTTGGATATTCCTGTCCAGTGTAAGCTTTATGTCAGACCCGTTTACAAGATTCTTTTCTGATTGCTCATAAAGTCAAATCGCTCTTCAGGAAATGTCCTTTTTGGTTATCTTTACTCATTCCTGTCATTTGAGCTCTTCATTGAAATATCATTCGATTCAATATCTCCCCTCTCCATCATTATCAACAAATCATATCACTTGGCTTCCAAGAATCTTCTCAGGATAAAATCTTGTAGGATGAGGCTCTAAGATAAGAAATTTGTTTATGGACTCCTTTTCATCCAACAACCCCTTTTGCATGGCATTCTTTTCGCTTAGAACCCTTTGGTCTATCTTATCTTTTGTTGCCAGATTAAGTTTTGTGAGGAATTTTATATATCGTATTTCTTTTAGTGTAAGCTTATCTTTGAGCGCCTCTTGGGTCATTCAAATTACTGGAAACAGCTTCTCTATAAGAGTTGTCTTGTCTGTATTTTTTGAAAAATCATAAATGAGCGAATTTTCCTTTATGACTAATGCATCACTTCAAATTGAGGTTATTTTAAATTTTTCATCGTCATCCAGACCATCTTTGATTATTATGAAATCTATATATTTCTTATCGAATCTTTTTTTGACTTCTTCATGGATTTTCGACTTCAGAAATATAGGATCCTCATTGAAATCTTCCATCTCCTGAACCCTGAGGAACGCCATAAGATTATCCTGACAAAATTCTGTCTGATTCAAAGAACACAGCTCAGAATATATTATTTCTGTCAAAAAGTTCTTAAGCCTTTCTTTTGATCAGGGCTGTTGGGGATCTACTGCCAAATCTGAGAGATCCGTACTTGTTGCTAGAACTCAAATCGGCTCATTATTAGAATAAATTGTTCATCTGTTTACGGAATTTTTTACGACTTTGGTTTGCTGTCATTCGGCGAGCTTGGAATAATAAGCATATTCCATAACTCAATATTTGAATGAAGTTGAGATGATTATCAATCAGTATAAAATGAATACAAAGAATATTATCTTGATCCTATCTATATTTCAAAGATATCTGGACAATAGCTTATTTTTTGTGGCTACTCTTTTCTTATATATGTCTAATAATTGTTTTTTATAACTCATTATTTGATTTTATAAATGAATGACTTCTTTTTGCTCATTAAAAACAATTCCACACTTGGAACAGAAGAGATGAAGGTGACATTGAATTTTTTTGTTTCTATTAGAAATTCCATTAAATCTAGATTCCTGTACTTTTCAAATTGGTTGTAATTATATCTTACCAGAGCATCATCTAAATACACTATATTTTCGTAACGAGCCAGATTATATTGAAGAATCTTTCTAGTTCAAATCAGAATATTTTTTTTCTTTGACAGCACGTCAAGAAATAAATTATATTTCCTGGCGTAAGTCAAAGAATTCTTATACACGAGAGCTTCTTTTTTAAAAATAGGATTTTTTTCCAAGAAACAATCCACTCAAAAATCGTCTCAGAATATCAAAACCAAACCACCTTCTTTCATGTCGTCCAAATCAAGGATTTCTTCAACTCAAAGAGCACTTGAATTATGGATGAAAATATTGCTGACTTCTCAAGCAGTTTCTTTAACAGTTTCTTTTATTCAAATGACATCCTGAAATGCATTCTTATCAAAACGAGAGAATACAAATTTAGGAAGAAAAAGATTCAACACCTTGTGCACAGGCAAAAAATATCTGTTTGCAATGGCAAAAATTAACCGGATCTCATATTCGCTTATTATCGGAAAACTGCATACGCTTCATACTATGGATCTTATGTTTTCAAATTCAGTCTCATTTTCAAAAGCGTACACAACTCAATAAGAAATATTATTTTTTATTGGTATGGAAACTATAGATCAGATGCCTATATATGGCTTTTCTTCATCTTTGAAAAAATATGTGAGTCATTCTTTATCAAATGATATATCCAGCGGTAATACTTTTAAATACATTGCCCATTATTGTTAATATGAAAATCAGTTTAATATTAATTGGATAATTTCAAATATTTTATTGGAATTTACAAGCGGATTTGCTTTACAAAAAAGAAAATAATGATAAAATCTTTAAAATAACAAAAAACTTGATGCAAAAAAATTTGATTAAGGGATACACTCTCGTCGAAATGATATTATCGATTAGCTTATTTGCAATGATTATAATCATTGCTTTTCAGATTGTCGGCAATATGTGAGTCATGAAAGTGAAGCAATCAAATAGGATTGATGTCACACAAGACATGTTCTATACAATAGAAAGCCTGACTTCTACGATAAAGGATTTCTGATGAGATATAGACTATGAGGAATATTGGAATAGAAAAATAGTATGAGAGGCGACTTCGTCATGACATTATTCAATAGAAACCTGATTCTGAAATTATTGAAATTTATGAAACATCTCCACAAATAGCTATGGAGGCTGATATTATGTTTGCAGAAGCTGAAACTCTTGAGCGACGCCTTGATCTCAATTCATGTGAACCTGATGATGTGTTGCCAGTTCCTCATTCAACTTCCCAAGCAATAATTACTCTTGACAGAAACAGCGATATTGAGAGTATTCATTCCACTTCATCGATTATAATTCAAATCAAACAGCTGATGCTTCAAAACCATGAGATGAAGATTGAGATTGAAACATCCAATGAGATGATGATGATGAAAATCTATGAATGTGACCTGTGGCTTTTTCATGAAGTGAAGTCAAGGAGCTATATCTCGTTAAAAAATGAAGGAATAGCGAGAGGCTTTATTTCAGGCTTAACTTCAAAAAAGATAAAAATCTGCCCAATTGAGCAAATTGCAATTCTGATTGAACATGAACATGATGCGTTTGAAATATACAAATACTCAGATTGACATGAAAGGATCATTGATTCAATCACATAAGCACGCTAACTTGAGCTTATGATTGAAAAACGGATACATGGAGCTGTGCCCCGAATTTCTTATGCAGCTGAACCAATAACCTTCCTAATTGAATAGATGATGGGTGGGTCGATTTGCTGCCTGGCTATGTCAATGTTAAGAACCTTAAATTATTCTTATATCCTAATAAGGATTACAAATATTGATGGAAAGAAAATGACACATCTCTTACGGTTAATCCATTCGTAAGAATATCTATGACAATCTGATATTCTTGGGATAGAAGGAAAAAACTTAATTGAGCCGATCCTACAACAACAATTACAACTTCAATCAATCTAACAAAAAATTAATATGCACAAGATCAACAAAAGAAAGACATGATCTGCATTGATAATAACAATGGTAGTGATAATGATAGTTACTTCAATGATGATTTATTTTTTAGAAAAAATAGTTCCCATTTCAAAAAATGTCATATGAATTGAAAATTCCACTATTGCATATTATGAAGCCCAGAGTTGAATCGAAGAAGCCTTGCTTGGCATGAGCTGAAGCAATCCGGCGTTGGAGCCCTCAAAAATAGCAACTGCAATAACGTCCAGAGATTACTGATTTCAAGTCATAGCGACCTGAACCCAATCTCCTAGGGCTTGAGAATGAAATAGTGAATTCAATCCTACAAACAGTTGGTATAGGATCTGACCTTGAGAGCCATTTCAAGTAGTCATCAATGATTGAATAGATTTTTGAAGTGCCCAACACCTGAATATTGCACTGCGAACGCCTAATTTGGATGGAGATCCATTTACATATATTGATTTGAAAGCAAGTCCGAATCCTATTGTCTCATGGACCGTTGCATGAAGTTGAAGAGTGCTTTATTCTAGCTGATGAATAACTCCTGCAATGATAACTAACAATAGGACGTATTTTTCAAATGATGAAAATTCAGATTCATACTGAAGCAGATTCTTATTGACCGGTTCTGATACAGCGGTTCCAGACATATGATTATGAGTAGATCTCGAATTAAAACAATGAAAATTCAAAGAATTCTATAAATCAACAACTCCCTTTGTGGGCAAATGATTATGAACTAATTGAGCTTCATGTGCCAATTATAAATGCTCAATAAAATTTTCGGTTGTCGCCCCTCTTATTGCCTCTGACTGAAAGATCATCCCATACCTTGAGATGAGGTTTTCAGTAACTGCAAATTCTCCAGCCACACCCGTTAAGCTTCCTTACCGATATACGATAATAAATGCTGATGGATATTCTTATTGATTCAAAAGACACATAAGTAGAGACATAATGCAACAGACGACAAATGAGGCTTTAGACTTTACAATATTCCAATAGAATGAAATATAACATTACAGCTATCGGCTGATGAACATGAACGTTTAATGTGTTATACTGACTCAAGAATAATCCGAATTTGAATCTTGCAGCTATTGTCAGCGTGGCAGATAGCTGATGAAGCACTTGAGAATTAAGGGACGAATTCTGAATTCTCCCACCAGGAGACTTCAGAAGAGCCTTAGTGGCCCTCAGTCAGGATACATGAATTGTAAGGAAGCTCTTCGAATACAGATTCAAAGAAAGCAAGTTCAAATGACACACCATAGGCAATCTCCTGCTTACTGCACTTGCCGATATCAGTTGAGATTTTGAAGAATGAGTAAAGTTATTGTCTGAGATGTTTGATGTTAAATGAAAAGTCATTCCAGTGACCCTAGACGACATACAGATATGAATAACACTTGAAAATTGAGAAAAGATAATATGAGAAAAGGATATCGACATCCCCAAACATGATCCTAATCTTGTTATAAAAGATGCTTTTCTGGTTTGAAACTGAATACTTAATCCAAAAGCAAAACAAGTCATAATGAATTCTGATTACATCATTATATGACCTTGAGACCTATATTCAAGCATAGTTCCGAATCTTCTTGTCAAATGAATGAAAGAAGCGTTATTAGCCAGCACTGCTAAAATTATCTATGTGTGTAATATAATGACCAAGGCATGAGAAACTAATAATTTCTTTGTAGAGGATTTTGTTAATGTGATCGAAAAATACATATGAAGGAACAGGATAAATTATGTCCTTGTTAATAATTGACAAATAAGCAAAGAATTAGTGGCAAAATACGAAAAGGAGGAAAGCAAGAAGCCTGTAATCATCAGAGATTATGAGGAACTGAAATTTAAATCTTATAAAATAATCGAGAGAGATCTTGTGAATGAGGAAGATTACATACGTCATAGTCCTAAGAAGCTATCGGAAACCATCATTGATTTTATAGATTGATGGATTAAATAACCATTTGCACAATGAAAAAAGCAGTCACAGAAGATGTTAAGAAAATGAATAAGCAAGAGATCATCTATTCGGCAGTAGTCGAAAAAGAGCTTTTGCATAATTGATTAGTCCAAAGGGAACAATTGAGAACTCTCAAGGAGCTGAACGATACCATGAAAGAAATGACACTTGTCCTTAAGCAATTTGAGAATCATCAATTTTTGGAAATCCACAGAAGCAAATGGAAGATAATGCTATACAATCTGTCGCTATGAATGCTTTTTGCAATTTGAACAGTGCTTTGACTTATGCTTTTGTCTTGGTCAACCTACCATTTTTTCAAAGACTCTCCAGCTATCAAAAGTGCTATAGAAAATCAGCTTAAAATGAGACAATTTGATATTCAAAATATAAAAGACAAGGTTAAAACTGAAATAAGCAAAGAAAATCCTGTAAATATACAGGAAATAAAAGACAAGGTTAAAAAAGAAGTTAAAACAGAACTGTCAACAGAAGCGTCGAATATAGAAACAGGCAATACCAATACTTGAATATCTATTTGAAAATAGGAATCCTATTGTTCAAAATATCTTTCATTGAAGAAATAATCTGAGTCTCAATCATTTTCAGGATTCGAAGTTAATAGCCTATGTCACATATTATCTTCCTCTTCTTCTTTTTCGACATGTTCTAAATCATCGATAATATCAAGCTCCTCATCCTCGGCACCATCTTCAAAATCCTCTTCAACAGCGCTGATTTTTTTTATATTCTTGTCATCTTCCATTGTATGTCTATTAAATAATAAATCCGCTACAATTATAGCGGATTTATTATAAGTTTCAATATGTTTTTTAAAAAAAATTATGCTGCTGCTCCTCCAAATATTGAAGAGATAAGCCAGCTAACGATTGAGTAAGCTAAGAATATTACTAGAAGACCAAGAAGTGATTGGAACAATATAGTCTTACCTTTCTTTACCTTACCATCATCTCAAGCAGCAGTTAAGATCAAGAAACCTCCGTATATTGCATATAGAACAGCTAATATACCTAGGAAACCCATTGCTTTATTTATCAAACTTTGTACTGCAACATCTGCAGTTGTATTATCACCTTTCAGATCTCCACTTACCTTATCTGTACCAAAGTTAATAGCCATACCTCTTTCTACCATTGTTACGAAAGCAAGCGAGCTAAAACCTATTTTTTGAAGTTTATTCATAAAAAAAATATTAGTAAATAAGTATTACGGAGCCGATTATATACGATATATAAATAAAAGCAACAGGATTTAATTGAAAAATCGGATAAATTATTTCTAATATATAAAAACCCTTCTTAATTAGGAAGGATTTTTATATATTAGAATTATCTTAGATCAAGAACATATGGAAGCATTGCCATGTACCTTGCTTGCTTAATTGCATTAGCAAGTTTCTTTTGGTGTTTTAGGCAAGTTCCAGAATAATATCTTGGGACTATCTTGTTGAATTTAGTTGTGTAGTTTTTTAAGAGTTCAGTATTTTTATAATCTATTTCCTGAATTCCAGCCTCGCAAATCGGGCAAGCTTTTTTAGTTGTCATAAATGATATTAAATTAAAGTTACTATTTTATTAAAATTTATCGTCGTCCATTTCCAGATCATATTCCTCGACTTCTTCCTCAGGAGATTCTCCTCATTCGAAATCAGATTTCTTGTTTAAGAAAATAAGATTCGAAACAACAACTTCTGTCTTATATGATTTGTTTCATTCTTCTTTTTCTATGACTCTAGTTTTTAAACGACCTTCGATGTAAACCAATTTACCTTTAACTAGAGATTTTTCACATCTCTCAGCAAGATTTCACCAAGCAATACAACTTGTGTATTCAGCTTCGTTCTTGACTTCACCTTTAAGATTTTTGAAGTATCTGTTTGTCGCAACTGTAAACATTGCAACTTTTTTGTTTCCATCAGTATTTTTGATGTAAGGATCTTTTGTAATATTTCCAATGATAATTACTTTATTCACTGTTCTCATAAATTCGTTTAAAAAGTTTATAAAATTAATCCTCTAGTCTGACAAACATATGTCTCCAAATATCTTTTTTAATATTGAAGTCTTTAGTCACATCAAAAAATTTGCTTCCGTCTGATTCAAGGGCATATAGGACGTAGTAACCGATTTTTGATCATCTGATCTTATAAGCAAGGTCTCTTGCTCACCAAATATCTTCTCACTTGATTTCTGATCAAGTTGATGTAAGTTCTCCTTTGATATCAGCTATCAAAGCAGTTCTCTCATCCTCAGTCATATCTGGATTTAAAATAAGCATAAGCTCGTATTTTCTCATAGTACCTGTGGATTAGCATCTTTAGGGAGAATTCCTAAAGAAGGATATAAAATAAATATGAACCAAAAAAGTTCGCGACCGATTATAAAAGTTTTTTGCGATAATGCAATTTTATTTTAGATATCCGGGTAATGAATAAATTATCCAAAATGATAATATCGATGTTTATTTCTGAGTATTATATACTGACATGATTTCTTCAGCATTCAGTGCCCTAGAATGCACTTTGACATCATCTATGAATCATGGGAAATTTGCCGTGCTTCAATCGGTCCAAGCTCATATGACAGTGGCATTTGAAGGATTGGTAGCATAGAGAGAAAATGTGCTTTCTCAATTTTTTACTCAATTCAAATATACGCTTAATTTATTTCAATCATATGTGGCTGCGACATGAATCCATTGTTTTAATGGAACTTGAGCAGTACCGATGGCACTTCCGCTTGTTGAAGGCTTATGAGATCTTATTGATACAAATCATGTATCGCTTATATAGAAGATAGACCCGTAATAGCTTTGATAATTTGAGAAAACGACTCATCAGATATTCGTATTTGTAGGATATGAATTGAGATATGTCCAAGCGCTGTATGTATAATTTGAAGAATGAAGTGCCGCACTGCTCGGAATTGAAATCATATTTCATGCAGTTCCTCAGATATTGGCTGAATTTCACATTTTACCGCCTCACCACGCCGCTCCTCATTGCATGACTCAATTCCCTCAGTTCCCTGAGCTGTCTGCGGTCGTGGTTCATGCTTCCTTAAAGCTCAGATTCTTGTATAACATTTCCGTGTCAGAGCCTTGTCAGTAATTGTTCAGGAAAAGTATTTTTACATATCTGGTACCAAGCCTAAATGCACCTCCTCAATTTCCGAATCATTCTCCAGTAATATTAGCTTGATATTTTGTCCAAGAATATGGGACCGATTCATATGCCGCAGCCGAGTATAGATATGAACCTCCTGATCAGTGGTTCTTGATTACCGTTGTTCATAATATCAAATTTGTCATAACATGTGCCGGCAATGGATAATTTAATGTGATCGTAGTTCAGATTGCTGATGAATAGGCTCAATTTGGCGAAATCATCATAACATAATCAGGAAGGTGTGAAGTGTTTCCATCATAATAGAATCAGATAGACCTATTATAATACGCCGCAGCCGGATCCTGCCATCAGCTGATTGTCTGATTAACGGTTATGCTTGTTGAATTATAGGAAGATACTACAACATCATTTCAGTAACGAATGACATCTTCAGCTCAAATGAAGTTCTTATTGCTATCAAATGTTGCTACTCCATAATATAATCTTGAAGCAATGGCTCATGCAGATTTGAATAAGCCTGTTATATTATAAGTTTTTGCTGGATCCACAGGAATGAATTCCGTAGTATAATTCTGATTCATGCCAATATCCGAAAACACATTCTGTCAATCTGCATTTTTTATTGCATGTGCCGGAACATATGAAAGAGCACTATCCATATTGGCATCATAGGCCTTCCCTTCCTCAAATTTCCACCAACCCGCAACTCAAGCATCGCCAGTACTGCAGCTAGCAGTGCTTCAATCATTTATTCATGTACAGCTCCAGCTCCAAGGTCAGGCTCCGGTAACCGCTGTCGCAGTACCTGCAGAACAAGCTCAGGTTGTGGCTCCGCATGTTCAATTCACTTTCAAATTAGCACTACAATTTGCATTGCTTCATCAATTTCAAACACTGCCGTTACATGACCAAG
>AMFJ01001045.1_pt1 | contig 11022 bp, 13 predicted proteins | sample 427208 | NCBI WGS metagenome assembly AMFJ01 (sample SAMN02954298, study PRJNA114691) | groundwater metagenome | biome: aquatic; feature: subsurface aquifer; material: sediment; isolation source: subsurface aquifer sediment | place: USA: Rifle, CO | collected 2008-08
GGAGCTTGCGTACTTCTTACAGTAGCTTTCCAAGATGCAACCTTAGCCTTTGTTCTGGCGCTGTTAGTGCTAACCAAAATAACTCCAGCCAAGATACCGATGATTGCAATAACAATCAAAAGTTCTATCAAAGTAAAACCTTTTTGAATTTTTTTCATAGTTCGCACCTCCTTTCTTTTTTAAAAATATATATTGAAATCCAATTATTCAAATTAACAACCAGCTGATCCAACATCACAACAGGTATTTCCATCCATTTTGCATTTAATAGAAACTTGGGTTGCTTTGTCTAAAGTAAAATAAAAAGTTCCATTTGCAACATCAGTAGCAGCACCAGTTACACCATAGGCCCAACCTGTTCCAGTGGCAACATCTGGCCATTTAACAGTATGGCCAGCAATGGCAACACCACTACCATCAACACAAACTTCGTTAGCAGAATTTGGAGGAGTAGATGCTTGTCCTAAATCATCCTGACAAGTAACAAGTTCCGCAAGCAAACTTGACGCTGTGGATAAAGCAGAAGTTCTTTTGGCTTTTTCTACAGCACTATTAGTGCTAACTAAAATAACTCCAGCCAATATTCCAATAATCGCAATAACTATCAAAAGTTCAATCAATGTAAAACCTTTTTTATTTTTCATTTTTTTATTCTATTATCTTATATTTCAAATTATAGCACAGATATATTTGAAATTAAACCTACATCTGTCCTGCAATCGAATAAATAGGCATGAGCACTGAAAATACAAGGATACCAACGCCCAATCCCATGCCAGCAATCAAAATAGGTTCGAGCATGGTGGATAGATTTCTAGTCATACGATCTGTTTCCTGACCATAGAACCTAGCCATATTCATAAGCACCTCACTAATCTTTCCCGAATCCTCACCGATTTTAATCATTTGTGCAACAATTGGAGGAAATTGAGATGAGCGAGCAAAAACACTACTCATACTCCCACCAGTTTTAACTTCATCAGCTGCACGCAAAATTATACTCTCATAATAAGTGGAATCAACCACTTCACTTACAATAGCCAGGGATCTGACAATAGGGATACCTCCATCCAAAAGTACGGCTAAATTTTCAGAAAATCTTGCCAGATAAACATATTGGAATAAATTTCCTATAACTGGAATTTTCATTTTTATTATATCCCATTCCTTTCTACCATCTTCTGTTTTAATGTAATAGAAAAAACTACCAACAATTATAATTAAAGCTAGCGCAACAACCCACCAATAAGAACTCATAAAATCCCCCAAAAACATAAAGACTCTTGTATACCATGGAATATCAACTTCGAAATCTTTAAATATTCCTGTTAATTTTGGAAGCACCACAGTAAAAACAAAGAAGCCAATTATTACTGCCGCGCTCAAAATAAATCCTGGATAAAACAATGCACCCCTGACTTTAGCATTAAGGTCATAATTTTTTTCAGCGTTTTCAGCTAAAAATGAAATGGAACGTTGCAAATTACCAGAAAGCTCACCAGCCTTAACCATGCTTACGGCTAATGTTGCAAAAACCTCAGGATGCTTAGACATTGATTCAGAAAAGGTAACTCCATCTTCAATATCATTAACCATTTCTTTGATAACCATGCCAAGATAAACATTTGAAGACTGATCTCCAACTGCTTTAAGTGCTGAGACTATGGAAACCTTGGCATCAATAAGAGTAGCAAGTTGTCTGTAAAAAACAGATAAGTCCCTAAGACTAACACCGTCCCATATGTGCTGAAGATCTTTAAGTATACCGAGAGTTTCAACTTCTTTTTCCATTATGAGCGGGACCAATCCTCTCTCTTGAAGCATAGCAACTGCCGCATCGCTATTGGTAGCCTCAACTTTACCCTCCTTAATTTCACCGTCGGCATTTTTAGCTTGAAATGAAAACTTCATAATTTTTTATAAATTTATAATAAATTTATTATCAAGCGAAGCAGGAGAAATAAAAATGAATTTTCATTTCCGAGCGAGCGCAGATATCAAAAGTTTTACCTTTTATTTTAATTTTTAGAAATCAACATATGCAAATACTCTGGATTCTTAGAATAAACAAGCGCATCTTCCAAAGTAACAAGCCCTCTCTGTATAAGATCAGCCAAGGATTTATCAAGTGAAATCATACCCTCCCTGAGATTCGTTTCAATAACGGAGTCGATTTGATAAGCTTTGTTTTCGCGAATAAGATTTTCTACCGCATGATTATTTATCATTATTTCCATAGCAGGAATTCTTCCTCCTCCTACACGAGGAACTAATCTTTGCGAAACAACACCCAGAAGAACACTAGCAAGTTGACTTCTCACCTGATTCTGTTGATGTGCAGGAAAAACATCTATGATACGATCTATTGTTTGTGACGTATCATTAGTATGAAGAGTTGCCAAAATAAGATGACCGGTTTCAGCAGCAGTCATAGCAGTACTAATTGTATCTAAATCTCTAAGTTCACCAATTAAAACAACATTTGCATCTTCTCGAAAAACACCTCTCAATCCATCTGGAAATGACTTAGTATCCTTACCTACTTCACGTTGATTTATAATGCATCGATCCTGCTCATAAACATACTCTATAGGATCCTCGATGGTTATGATATGTTTATCCTCATTATGATTTATAAAATCTATCAGTGCTGAAAGTGTTGTTGATTTTCCATGACCCACAGGACCAGTAACAAGAAGGAGTCCTTGTGTTTGATGAGTGAATTCATAAAGCGATGGTGCGACATTCAGTTCCTCCAATGTTCTCACTCTTCCAGCCACCATACGCATAGCAACACTAATATTGCCTTGCTGATAAAAAATATTTGTTCTGAATCTAGCCTTGTCTTCAAAATTGTATGAAAAATCAACCTGACCATCATCTACTAAACGCTTTTTGTTTTCTTCACTTGTGAGAGCATCGCTGAGAGATTGCGTATCATCTGCAGACAAGATACTTTCCTGAGTAAGCGGGTAGAGCCTTCCATCAATACGAAGTGTTGGATATCTCCCAACAACCAAATGAAGATCGGAAGCATTTTGCTGTGCTACCAATCTCAATAAACTTTTTATTCTTTGTTCTCCATGTGCTGACATTTTGTTTTTGTTTCTACTTTATTTTAAGTTGATGCTTCTTTATACATAATAACAGAATTTAATCATTCAATAAAGTATTTATTTTTTGTACAACCTCAGAGGGCGTGAAGTGTGATTTTATAAGATAATCCCTGATTCCTAATTCAATAGCTTCATTAACTTTGTCTTTTTCAGAAATATTTGTAAGCATTACAATTGGCAAATCCTTCCATTGCTCATTCTCCTTAAGTTTCTTTAAAACACCTATGCCATCCATGCCAGGCATCATAATATCCAACAAAATAATTTCCGGATTTAGACCTTGTTGCATTTTCTCTAAAGCAACCAGCCCATTCTCAGCCAATACTACATCAAACCCTTCTTGCTCGAAACGAACCTTATAAATATCTCTTATGAAGATATCGTCTTCAACTATCATTATTTTTCGCTTGTCCATAATATTTGAATTTTTAAAATCCCTTTAATTATCTTCTACATCACCCCCAACACTTTTACTTCCCTCTGTTACACGCTCAACTTCCGATAAAGTTGTCAATCCTTTCAATACCTTAAGTATTCCGTCTTGTTTAATGGTTAGCATACCTTTTTTTTCAGCATATTTTTGCACTTCCGTTTCATTTCCATTTTTTTCAGCAATTATTTCCTTCAATTTATCATCTATTTCAAGTGCTTCAAAAATCGCTATACGTCCCTTGTATCCAGTTTGTCCACATTCATCACATCCTTTTCCCTCATACATGTGCATTCCTTCGGTTAAATCCAGGCCGTATTTCTTAATCTCATCCGCAGGTAAACTATCAGTCTGAGACTTTATAAATTCCAAAACTCTCGGAGTAATACTAACTTCATGTTTACATTCGCTGCATATTCTTCTTACTAAACGTTGTGCGCCAACAACTCGCAAAGAAGAAGCGATTAAAAATGATTCTATGCCCATATCAATTAAGCGAGGAATGGCACCAATTGAACTATTGGTATGCAAAGTTGAAAGCACTAGATGTCCGGTTAGTGCTGCATGAATAGTAAGCTCGGCAGTTTCACCATCTCGAATTTCTCCAACCATTATGACATTCGGATCCTGACGCAAAATGCTACGAAGCCCACTGGCGAAGGTATAACCAATTTCAGGATTAATTTGACTTTGATTAATTCCACCTATAGTATATTCAACTGGATCTTCCAGTGTAATAATATTCCTCTCTTCTTTATTTAAAATATCCAAACACGCATAGAGTGTTGTGGATTTTCCACTTCCAGTTGGGCCAGTCATCAGGATAATACCAAATGGCTCCATAATATTACGCACCAATATTTCATTACCGCTTCCCATCAAGCCCATGCTCTTAAGATCGATAACTTTATTATTAGTATCCAAAAGTCGAAGAACTATCTTTTCTCCATCCGTAACCGGAAGGGTTGACACACGAAAATCAACTCTTTTTCCATTTTCCACAACTTTAAATCTACCGTCTTGCGGCTTTCTTTTTTCATCGATTTTCAAATTAGATAATATTTTAATTCTGGAAACAATAGCCCTTCCAACACTCTTTGGAACAGAGAGTGATGAATGCAAAATACCATCAACTCTAAATCGTACACGGTACTCCTTTCCCATCGGTTCAATATGAATATCACTAGCCTTACCTTCAATTGCATGCCTAATTACAACACCCAACAATTTAGTAACTGGTGCATTTTGCAAATTTTCAGCCTGCGGCTTTTCCTCATCAGTGTCCCCCATTATCTCTTCATTGCCTATCTCTTGCCCACCCTGCATTGAACGCATCGCTTCTTCAATTGCCTTCTCAGCACCACCTGAATATTTTTCGTAAATCTCCTTAAACATCGAGTCGGAAACCAGATAAAGATCGAATTCCAATCTCTTTTTTTCTGCAATAAATCTAAGTATATTTAAAGCATTGATGTTTTGAGGATCAATTATGGCAACCTTCACATTATTGCCATTTGATTCAAATGGTATGATTTTATTTTCCAAAGAAACTTCCTGCGTTATTATCTGCAAAACACTCTCATCTATCTTCGGAATTTCTTCGAGATACGGCATATTGAACTGCTCTGCTCTTTTCTTAAGATCATCCATCTCTTGAACTGATATATCTGGCTGAGCAGTTGAGTTACCATCCACCGCTACTTCTACCTCTTTGTCTTTAGTCATATATACATGAAGCCCCAAAAGAAAAATTGGGGCAGTATTGATTCTTAGCTTAACTCATACATTACTGTATGGATCTACTTATTGAATGGATTACTTTTTCCATTTTTATCACCAAAAGTATCTGTGGAAGGAGTTTTTTTAGAAACATAATTTGTCAAAATTGAAACAGTGTCGTTATCCATTCCAGATTTAAAATTTGAAATATTTTTACTGTTAATAGCAATTGGATTCATCCACCCGAAATTTATAACTACTTCAGCAGACAAGCTTGGCTCAGCATCATTGGAAACAACCTCTCCTTCAGCCATAAGTCCCGATTTTTTCAATTCCCCTTTTGTGATATTAACACTTTGAATAGAATTAAAAACAGTCATTGTTTGAAGCTGATCAATAAAAATTCTTATGTTTTCATATTTTCCAGCAAATAAAATTGAAGCTGTAGTAAACTGAAGACCCTCTTTTTTAATTTCAACAGGCTTATCATTTACCCCGGTAGCATTAGACAACATTGCTGATGATAATGCCATGGTCGCAGCTTCATCCTCTTTTGTTTGTTTATCTTCAAGTGAAATATTAATAAGTGAAACGCTTGAGTCAGTTGCCAAGAAATTAATGTCTGTCATTATTTTCTCCTCAATTCTATTAACAGGAAGATATCCCTTTACTAAGAGTTCTCCTTCAGTATTTCCATCGATTTGATCATTTATTCTTTTTATAGCATCCTTCTTATCTTCAATAACTTTGAGTTCCTCATTTTTCTTCAAATTTTCTTCATTGGCAATTTTAAGATTCATTATTTCCGGCCACACATAACCAATAAATATAAAAACTGAGACAATCAAAGTTAACGGAAAGAAGAGAAATTTTAAACGCATTTTTTTATCATCCACGATCCTGTTTTAATAAACAAAATCGCAAGAAACTTTAATTTTTTAAGAAAATTATTTTACAAATCCTTTAATTCTCATGTCAACTTTAGTCTCAATGGACTTTTCAATTCTATTTAATTCACCCAATTTAACATCATAGAAATATGGAGACTTCTTCAAATTTAGAATTTGTCTTGCACTGTCATTAAAATTAGAAGTTTCAAAAGTTATCTTAAGAATATTAGATTCTCCGTTAAAATCGTATGCTGTTAGGGCAACACCAGAATTCATATCTTTTTCCAAGTTATCCATAACATCAGTAACTTTCAATCTATCAACTTTACTGTTACGAATTTCTAAGTTTTTATTTATTTCCGCAATACGTCCTTGCATATCCAAAACACGTTGCAAGCTATCAACACCGGCCAGGCTTTGATTTTCAATCGCTATAGCCTCACCCAATTTCTCATTCTTAACTAAAACACTTTTTATATAAATTCTTATACCAAATAGACCTATCACGGTAAGAATCACCATGCTTAATGAGAGCCAAAATCCTCCACTCCCAAAGCTAACACCTTTTTTTTGTTTATCCTCTTTATTTTGATATAAGTTTATGGTTGTCATTTTTTTATGTTGCCACTTTGATTCAAGAGACCAAAGATAGCGTTATCAGTTATAAATTGATTTTTTCAAATTAACCCCTCTTATAATCATCAACCCCCCTGAGAGCCAATCCCAGCGCAACAGCAAAGGCGGATCCCAGTTCTTCAACAAGCGGCTTAATTGCAGGATTATATGACACATCTTTCCAGGGATCAGCAATGGTAACATCTGCTGCCAGATTTCGGGCAAAGTAAACATCCAAACCCTTCATTTTTGCGCTACCTCCAGACAAAATAACATTTTTCAATTCAAATTCTTTATTCTTATCCCTATATGAATTCAATATTCTCTGCGATTCCCCAGAAATAAGCTCTAGAACGGGAATAATGATCGCTGATTCAGTGGTATTCAAGAAGTCCTTATCACCTTTTTTAAAAATTTCAGCTCGTTGACGCGAAATACTCATGCTATCACAGATAGCATTTGTAATTTCATTGCCACCTGCATCTATATTTCTATTAACTTTAACGATACCATTTTCTACTAATATTATATTTGTAGCTCTCGAACCTATATCAATAATTAAAGAGCCCCCTTGTTCATCTCCAACAAGCGATCTTCCAATGGAGAAAGTTTCAAGCTCAATTGCCCCAACTTCCAGCTGAGAACCAGAGACCAACCGATCGTATTTTTCAATATCCCTTTTAGGAGCAGCCACCAATAAAACTTTTATTTTTTTAGGCATATTAGGAGCCGTTTTTTCAGCAGGCGTAGACAATAGATTCTTTTCTTTATCAGAGTGTTCAATAATTTCCCAGCTCATAGCTATTTCATCCAGAGAGCTCGGTATGTATTTATGCGCCTCAAATTTAATAGCCTTAGCTAATTCCTCATTCTCCATTTCTGGAAGATCGATTATCGTAATGAGACCACTAAAACCAGGAATGGAAACATACGCTGTTCCAGATTTTAATCCCATTTTGGTAAGCAAATTTTTTAAAGCATCATTTAACTTCTGCTCGTATGAAGCATTCTTAATCATCCCGCGATCTCCATTGTTAGTCCAATTCAAATCAACAATTCCATAATTTTCCAAATTAACTCGCTGATTTGTATAAGAAATCTCCACCACCTTTATAGATGATGTTCCAAAATCAATTCCTATGAAACGATTTTTCTTTCCTTTAAAAAAATCTAACATTTTATCTTTGTGTTTTTATTGAGAAGCTTTTAACTTTACTAATAATATAACATATTTTAAAAAAACAAACAATTATTTTTCACTTATCCACAGCAACGCATAAAATGAAAATATTTTCATTAATCCATTAATGCGATAATATAACAATACATATAGATAATTACTAAACAATGCTATCTACTTACAAAAAATTCCATAAATCCATACTTGATATTCTATTTCCCATAAAGTGCATAAGCTGCAAAAAGGAGGGTTTTTGGATATGCCATAAGTGTTTCAATAAAATTCATATTAACACTGAACATTATTGCAGTGTTTGCCAGACAAAATTAACTCCGAATGGAAAAACGTGTATCTCATGCAAACGAGTTAATCACCTGGATGGAATGATTTGGGCAACCAATTATCGCGAACCAATAATTGCACAAGCTATTCATCTTTTTAAATATAGGTTTATTCAAGACCTCCATTATCCATTGGGAAATTTAATACTTAAAAGCATGACTAAAACAGAAATGCCAATTCCTGATTTAATTATTCCCATAGCACTACATCCAAGGAGGCTAAGATGGAGGGGATTTAATCAATCTGAACTGCTTGCGAAAATTATTTCCAACAATTTACTCCCTCTACACAAAATCCCTATAGCAGAAGATATTTTAATGCGCCAGAAAAATACAAAGCCTCAAATGGAAATAAAAAGACGTAAGCAGCGTCAGCAAAATATTTCTGGCGCCTTTAGCATTAAAAACTCAAATTTAATAGAGAATAAAACAATACTTTTAATAGATGATGTTTCTACTACCGGATCAACCATATTTGAATGTGCTAAAATTCTGAAATCTCAAGGAGCTAAGGAAGTTTTTGCAGCCATAGTTGCAAAACAAGAAGTGGGTAGACATTGATCTTGATATTGACAATATAGAATTATTAATTCATAATTCTATATTGTTCTTTCGTTTTAATAACTTCAGGGGGTGTAAAGTGGCTTTTGTTTCAGAAAAAGATGATCTTTACCTGGTTGAGCCAAAAAAAGTAGCCGAGATAATCAAGAATACATTTAATGATAAAAAACTTGCTCTTGAAAAAGACGGTAAGCCAGTAGATGTGTCATTAAATTCCGTGATTCACGAAGTTCTGAACTCACTCAACGTACCAAAGGAAAATAGAGGGTACTGCCTATTCCAACTTGCACCACACATGGCTATGAAAAACTAGCTAAAAAAAGAAATAGTCTGTGGGAGAAATTCCCATAGACTGTTTTACTTTAATGAAGCTTTTTCGAGGATGCCACTTTAATTTTAATAAGCGATTTTTTCTTTTTTTAGTCTCTCATAAATTTCAGGAATTTCTCTTTTAATAAATTCGATTAATTCCCCATTTACATGTTTTACTTCAAGTCCGAAGCGCGAAGCAAATTCGCGTATTTTTTCTTCAGCATCCTTCATTTGATTTTCTGATTTAACTAAGAGCTTTATTTTAGCCAATTCATATTGCCAGTCGCCAAAATTAGCTTCGTCCAAATCGATGATAAATCCTTCTTTTGTATATTTTTTTAGTGCGGTTTGAAAAGTGCAAAATGACTTGTGCCCAAAAGATTTCAAGTCTTTTTCAAAATCGTTCACAATCGGAATTGCAAAAATTTCTCTGATAGTCAATTCTCCCTCTATTTCATGATACTTATTGATCAGATCCTCTTTTTTTTCTCGCACAGGAATCTTAAGACTGAACTGCTTATCACGTTTTCCAAGCCACATATCGCTCAGACCCAATGAAAATTCATCGTTGTCAAAATAGGTGTCCGTAAATTTTTTTTCACTCAAAAATTCAGCTCCTTCCAAGAGCTTTTCTCTCTGTTTCTCATTCAAGATAAATTTTTTCTCTACTTCAAAAAACATACGTTTCAATTACGCGCGGATCATCGTCAAAATCATCTTGAATTTCGTCACCGCTTTAAGTGAATGCGATTGGCCAGCTGGCATGACAACCATCTCTCCTGCTTTAGTTTTCAAAACATTTCCTGCAATAGTGATGTCGACTTCCCCATCGATAATATGAACTATTGCATCATACGGTGCCGTATGCTCACTGAGACCTTGCCCCTCATCAAAAGCGAAGATTGTCAGTGTTCCAACTGGCTTATCCGCAACGGTGCGGCTGACAACCGCTCCTTCTTGATATCCGATAAGATCAGCTACATTAAGAACCTGGCCTGCTAATTTATTTTCCATATGATTTCAACTTGTTAAATATTATTTAGCACTATTATCTACTACATCCTTTGTCCGAAATCACGACCCCTAAAATCTACTTCATCCTCTTCGGCAGGAGGAGCAACTACATACTTCACAAAAGTCATTCGCGACCCGATAAAAAGTTCACTCTCATCTGTCTCCTCTAAAAAACCTTTCCTGTTTTTTTCAAAAAACTTTCCGCCAGCCTCAATTTCCAACGAATCAGCGTATTCAATCACTTCCTTAAATCCATAATCACCTCCTATGTTCAAACTGATTTGCTTGTCTTCATTGCCTAAATCTTCGATCACTAACATTATTTTTTGATCGTCAAAAGTCGCTGTTATTTTTCCATTACTTTTTCCGTCACCCAAGGCATTTTTCACCATCTCCAAAAGATAATTACCTATAGCATAAATCTTTCCTGGAGAGGCTTTTGTTTCAGATTCTTTTGCGGCCTCTTTCCACCAACTTTCAACCATGGTACTGATCACGGTTTTCGACTTTCCCTTTTCAATTTCAACGCTTTTTGAATAATCTTCAGCCATAATATTTTTTGTTAATAATTTTTTCATCAATCTATCTGATTCCCAATTTCTGGTTTCTCATCCAACAACCTCTACCCTTTCTTCTTGCACAATTTTTTCACTTCCGCAGCATTTTTTCATAATAATAAAAGCGACTGACAGAATTATCGCATTCGCAAGATAAGGAAGTTGAACGTTTATTTCAAAAAGCGCTCCAGCCAAGATTGGACCTACGATCATTGAAACTGATATTATTGACGCCATCACTCCCATGACTTCACCTCGACGCGAAGTCCCTGCCACGCCGGCCACAC
>AMFJ01026334.1_pt1 | contig 11013 bp, 9 predicted proteins | sample 427208 | NCBI WGS metagenome assembly AMFJ01 (sample SAMN02954298, study PRJNA114691) | groundwater metagenome | biome: aquatic; feature: subsurface aquifer; material: sediment; isolation source: subsurface aquifer sediment | place: USA: Rifle, CO | collected 2008-08
ACTCTCAGTAAGTCAAGGTCTCTCAGTCGGGCATTTGCCTGACAAGGCAAGTGTTTGTGATTTGTTTCCTCAAAAAAAACAGATTTCGTACTCTGGGGAGTACACAAATCACTCTTTATTGTGAACAAAGGTGGGGCGTTGACGATAATAGAGGTATCAAACTGTATTTCTGGCCAAGCCAGGTTAGGCGTGAACAATGAATAAATTAAAAAAAATGATGTCCCTTCTATCTTGCTTTCTTCTCATGACAACGATCGCCCACGCCGCGGCCACAGAGGTCGCTGTCGATACCGCCACTAATACGGTAACCTTTACCGTCAAGCTGGAATTTGTTGGCGCCCCCGGGGCTGTTTCCGCAACCTTTCTTTCCAACCTCAAAAAAGCCCTTGAGACAATTTATAACCGCGATGACTCATATTATAAATGCGCGCAGGCAAGATTTGTTTTCGACATGGTGGACATCAGCGACCAGATCGACGTGAACGACGCCAAGGCCCTTCACACATTGAATCCAGAAAAACACAGACTGTTTGTCATCGACGTGAAGGGGGCAGAAACAGAATATGGCCAAAAAGGCTTGTATGACTGGTGGTACCGCGGGCATGCGGCAGAGGCAAAAAACAACGACAGAATCAATGACACCCAGTATTACGAAACCTGCCTCTCCTATCCCGGTTTGGAGTACAATACGGACTGCGCCAATCACGCCGCCAAAGGCGAGGCACTGGCATACGCCGACAGACCTGCGGGCCTTGATTGTTCCCACAAATCCGCCGCATCATACACCGGGTATATTCCCAACCTCGAAACAGAATTCAACTACGCAAACATCGCTCACGAAATAGGTCACATTCTGGGCGCCGGTCATGTGCAATCAACCAACAAGGCCCTGATGAATGCCACGCACCCAACAACATTCACGACCAAAGACATGCTGTTGGATTTTGAGACCTTTCACAACATGATCCCGTTTGCCAAATATTCAGGTGCCGGTTTTGCGGCCAATCTAAAACTCGAATGCGAATACGAAACCACAATCAAGGATTTTACCTACGAATCCATCATCGACAACACGACTACCGACATGACCTTTGATTATAAGGAAGTGGCCACGGTGAAACTTATTATTAAAACAGACAGCTCTTCGAATCTTGACGCCACCTTTGATAATCATGGAGAAACAGAACTCACAGAGGCCACAAACACCTTTGAAGAAACCTTTTCCTCTCCAGAATTGACCACCGTGACGGTCGACTGCGCAGGCACCGAATCCGACAGCAGTGGCATCGCCCCTGCCACGTGTTATTATGAGGCCTCCTGTCCCATATCCTACACAAATTATCAAAAAGGTCGTTTGGACGTTTCTTTGGCCAGTTCCTATTCAGCATACCAGGACCAAGAAGCCCATCCGACGGCTCTCACATTTGATTTGGGGGTAGAATCCGATTCCGACAATCTGGCCACGCTCACCCTCGCTGCCGCCAATTGCACCTATGCAACAATAACGAGCGCGGAGTACCTGGCCATCACCTACCTATCAACTCATCCTGAAGCATCCGGTTGTACTGTCACAAGCTCTGGCTGTCCGGGCAACCCCAGTGTCGATGCCATGAAGGTGTCCTCGGGACAGACGTTTGACAGCCTTTTGCAAGAAAAATTGGCGAATGCCGGTTTCTCAAATTTGGAACTTTCTCTGCAGGGAACAGATATCGTTGGGACAAATCCCACCAGTTTTGACTGGTCATATTCCGTCTCCGACACAGAGTCTTCCATCGATATCACGTGCGGCGCTCCCGAGGGCTTTACATCAGTCAAGGCAGAATTAAAAAATGAATGCGAATAAAGAGGTGAGGAACAATGAAAAACAATTTACCAATCTATTTTAGTGTGGCCCTGTGTTTTTTTTGTGCCTGTTCAGGTGGTTCGTCAACCAGTAGCACAGACCCCACGACAAGCGGTTCGGCCAGCGACGGTGATTACTGCAACAGCCCTGGCCTGGCTGAACTGACTGTGACGGTGGAAAACACCGAAACAAAAGAGGTCCTGGCCACGTATAACATCACCAAGGATTTTGCAGAAGAGATCAACATCAATCCCGCTGTCGATTCAGCCTTTGCCACCCTGCCCGCCGACACGAAACGGGTACAAAAAACGGAATCGCTGGGTTCGCTGTCCAAAACATATTTGGGTCTGGAATCCGACCATAACGACACCATCGAAGAAACGGCCAGCAATGTGGATACCAGCCAACCTTATTACTTTTCTTTTGCGAACAACAATGTGGGCGATGAAATCACTTATTTCTTTTGCCCCTACGATTCGGGGGTTGCTTGTTTGCCCACGTGTTTTTCGGCCAGTGTGCCCTTTTTGATCAGCACATCAAGCACACCACCTGCTTCATAAAGGGGGTTCCGAAAATCTCCCAGGACGATTTATTATGACAGAACCACTTTCCCTCCCCACCTCAAAGCTACCTCTATCGACAGATGATGCACAGGCCAAGTCTGTCGAACCAGCCTGCGGAGATGGCAAAACCCCTCTCACCATCACGATTGAGGACAGTAGAGGCAAAGCGCGCTATTACGAAATACAAAACTCAGAAATTGTTTTGAGAGGCTCCCAACAACCTTTAGAGGCAATTCCTGTAGTCCCTTCCTTCCAGACAGCCACCGCCGTGCTCCCCAGAGGCACAACCCGAGTTTTGGTGACGAGATTGTTTGCAGATGAACGCAACGATCAAATAGAAACTCAATCCGCAACAATTAACTCAGGCTCGCCATTTGTTTTTTCGTTCAGTGGTTTGACTGTGGGAGATTCTGTTGTTTTTTATTTGTGTCCAGGAAATACTGACACAGTCTGTGTTGGCGGGGCGGGCAATTGTTATCTGACCAGCATAAAATTTATGGTGGTTTCTTTGGCACAGGAATGAAATCAAACAACAAGAGTTAACCTGATAAACATGACTGACGGCACAGCCACGTTCTACGCCTTATGCGCCAGGAAAAACGTACCCGGCAGTGGTTCTCCGTAATTGGCGCCCCCGTAATATCCGGCGGCGTCATCAATCACCAGACCAGCCGACTCAATCAGCCGCGTCCAGGTGGCTTTATCCAATAGCGTGTTGCTGGAAGCACCCAATATTTTCGTGATCACACCGGGCAGAAAAAGACGCAATGTCAAAAGCGGATCGTGGCTAAACCCCAACTTTAGAGCCGAAGCCATATCGTTTTTGGGTTCCGTTCTGGGCAAACCAAATTGGGCTCTGAGCATATTTTCGGGATCGATTTCGTGAAGAATAGAGGCCATGAACTGTCCCCCATCAACAAGGTGCTCCCGTATCCCATTCAAGACGGAAACAATTTGCGCCTTATCGGTTAAAACATAAAGTGAGTTCAGCGCAGAAACGACGTCGTACTGTCCGTTCTTTTTCACCCCACGCCCTGTAAATTGCTCAAAGGTTTCACAGAAGAAAGCGTCGCGAGAATCCTGATTCTTGCCTTTAGCGCGGCTTAGCATCGCGGGACTGGAATCAACACCAAAATATTGTCCGCCCCAACCGTTGGTACGAAGCGCTTTTGGAAAATTGCCTGTCCCACACCCTAAATCAAGAAGTCTGTCAGCCCTTGATCGAGAGACATGATTAACTGCTTTCCCCATCATCTCGGCGTAGGGAACATAACCCGCCCCAACTGTCTTCGAACCAATACCGTTGACCCCCCAGTCATAAACTCTGGCATAGGCATTCCATAATAACGCGTTTTGTAATGTTGCTGGCATTGTCGTCTCCTTTTCTCAGGTTGCTTGGTCACGCTTGATTGCCCTACTGTCCCCGTTCGGCACTTTAGGAGACCTCTAATCTATTTCATGCTCCTTTGTGGAGGGGTAAAAGAAATAACCGTTTCCCCAAGGAAACGAAAAAGTATTTCCCTGATTCACAAACCCCTCTCATTAACGATAGTGGTCCGCAATGCAACCTTTGCCCCGTTCACCATTGAGTTTTGAAACGGCCTGTGCCCTGTCCGCAAGGACAAACCCTGTATTGGCCAGACAAGCGACCACTCTATTGGAACCCATTGGACTTGATCCCACAATTAAAAAACGATTTGTTTTGCACGCCGTTGGTGCCCCACAAAACGTGTGTGCCACATACCCGTTTGACAATCACTATGTGACCAATCTCGAAACGTCATCAAAGGACGTTTTGAGGGCCATTTTTGATCACACACATCAGGGGCGCACAGCGGCCACTTACAAAATGTCGCGGATGATGATGGCCACAGGCGATCCCTGGATTATGGGCAAGGCCGAGGCCCATTTGCGTGAGATGGCTATCGATCAACAAATGGATCCTCAGTATCAGCAGTCCGCCGCGTCACTCATTGACAGCGCCAGATACTTTTTAAATTCCTACGAAGCGTGTCACGAGTCCTTCTTTGAAAAAATTCAGGCCCTAAAAACATTACTGGGAACCCACAGGGTTTTGGCCAGATCATGCCCCATCGCCAACAACAGTCATGAAAAATTAAGCCTGGGGCTTGCCTACATCAAACCAAGATTGCGTCGCAAAAACCTCGTCGTCTTATTGGCCGACACACACGGCATTGAAGGGCATTGGGGTAGCGCGCAAATGCGTTGGTTGCTCGACCAGTTGCTTGCTGGAAAGATTGATCTCGACCACACCGGGGTTATCCTTGTGCACGGTTACAATGCCTGGGGCTTCAAACATGGCATGCGCGTGTTCGAAAACGGCGATGACCCCAACCGGGGCTGTCCCCTACCTCGTGAATTTACTTTTGGGGACGGTCGCAACATCAATCCCGATTATCGCGGGGTCTCTGCCTTGCTTAACCCCTCCACACCATATGAACACAGTCATTTTGACAAGTGGCTGTTTTACACACGTTGTTTGATGAAGGCGGCGATGGGAGCCGAGCGATTTGCCAAGGCCGCCATGATGGGGCAAAATACCGATCCCATGGGATTTAGTTATGTTGGCTCTAACCTTGCTCCACAACTCAAGCTGGTTGCGGACCTCGTGACAATGGCATCTGCAGATTACGATCGCTGTGTGATCATTGATCCTCATACCGGGTACGGTGAAAAAGGACACCTCACCGTGTGCCATCCAGGTTATGCGCCAACAGACGAAGAGAGGGCCTTTTTTTCGCGCGTATTTGGTGACCAGGACGACGCTTCTGTAGAATATTTTAACGCGGAAACAGGGGGGACATCGTACCCCAATATGGGCAGTGTCGCGGCGTATTTGGCAAGCATCAGTCTGGCAAAACAGACTTTTGCCACAGCGATAGAAATGGGAACGCTGGAAAACGCAAAAAGCACCTTTAATCGACTATGGTCGCTGTACATCTTAAGCAGACACATCCAGCTCATTCCGGAAAGAGAAGGGGCACAAACCCCCGAAGATGATTTTATGTTGCGGAGTGGGGTGATGAAGCTCCTTAACCCGCACGATATTGACTGGCGCGCACACGCGGTCCATCAGGGCGGCTGGGCATTGACCCGGATTTTTGAGGAGCTAGGCGAATCGGCATAAACAGCGAAAAACTAATCGCCCTGCTTTATCAACTGTGCGAATATATTTTCATATTTTCCTTGTGCCAGCTCATCCTTCACACCTTCGTTAATACTCGGATCATTCAATAATTTTTGTAGGGGATCGATTCGTATCAATATCGCCAGCAACTCCTGCATGCGGGGATCGTTGTCATCACTCTGGGCAAGCCTACAAGCAAGCCAGTAATAGGCCTTGAGTTTGTCTCCCCGCAAAACATCACCGGGACGTTGAAGCTCATTGATTGCTATTGCTGGTGGCGGCAATCGTGGCGGCGGATTTTGTGTGCCCTCTGGGGCAGGCGGAAAATTCTTTAATATAAAACTCATCGTCTCTGTGCCAATCATTTCAACATCGCGCTTATTTGGATCATATGTACCATTCTGCATTTGATCTAAGTGAATCTTACTGACGATGGCATACTTGGAGCTATCATGTGGATCGTAGACCTTCACATGATCACCCCATTGCTGTCCAACTTGCCACACCACATACCCTCCACCACTCCTGTACATTCTGACCTTTTGACCCGAGACATACTTTGGTATTTTAATAGAACTTGTTGACACATTGCAGAAAACCCTCAGCTCAACATAATGACAAGCTCGGTTCAGGGTTGCTTCTTGGCCTGAATCTAATGATGGGCCAGTTTTCGTGTCGATCCTGTTGTTCCATTGTTCCAGGGCGGCTATGAAAACCGGGGCGTTGCCCACATTTTTGATATGCCATTGAGCGGGTGCTAAAGCCCTCTGTGTCCACCACATTTTAATCGCTCTTTGACCTGTGGCCGCCTCCTCTGATGTTTGGGCAACGACACCGTCGTTGCCTATAGAAATGAATAGGGGGACTTCTTTCCACAAAACTTTCAGTGCGTCTTCAATTTTTGCGGCGGGACTCACCGAAGAGGGGCTTATTACAGGCCTCGACTGAGACGGTGGACTCTTCCCTGTTGTTTCGTCCCCTGCCGACATGCTTGCGGAGGCACCAAATCTGCGACTGATCCTACTTGTGTGTGTGCCCGCAGACAATGTTGCTGGCAACTGGTTGCGGACAACGGATGATGGCTTTGTGACAACGCCCCTTAAGCCATATTTATCCTTAAGAAGCTGACTTCTTGCACGAACAGCGCCTTCAGGCGTTTGCCCTCCCAGCCCCGGGGCCAGCATATCTGACAGCTGTTGTTGTCTGGCCGCTTTAGCCACATCCGACAAAACGATATTGGTTCCAGAGGCGCTACCCAAAAAATCAAAACTGACATAACCACCCGATGCTTTTATAACCATAATTTTTCCTTTCTGATATATTCCTTTGGCGACTTATCGGTAAACGAGTCTTGTTGTTTCGCACAAATAACAAAAACCGTTTCCTTGGGGAAACAAGAACCGATACAAAAAGTCGGTGCACAGCAAATAAACAACATCCAACACCCTGTATTTGCTAACTTTTTATTGCCCCAAAAACATCTTCGTTTCCTAGCAACATTATCGGACATAGATTCGATAAGCGAAAAGACAACAGCATTGCAGGGCACTCATTATGACCGAAGAAAAAAATGGAAACGAATTAAATGTTTTTTCCTACGATGATTATCGGCATTTTCTCACTGATTTTTACGAAACCCGAAAAAAGCAGGACCCACAAAAATATTCCTACCGCAGTTTGAGTCAGAGGGCCGGGTTTAATACCTCGGGCTTCATTCACCGTGTGATCAAAGGAAATCGAAATTTGACTCTGGAGAGCACCCGCAAAATCGCCAGCCTCATTCCTCTGCGAGGACGCCCCCTCAAATATTTTGAGACACTGGTCCAGTTTAATCAGGCAAAAACACAAAAAGACAGAGAACAAAATTTTGAAGCCTTAAAAGAGTTCAAAGAGTTCACCGAAGAACGCCTTTTGCGTAAAGACCAAATGGTTTTACTTTTAAAATGGTACTACCCCGTCATCCTCGAGATGGTCAGATGGCACGATTTCAAACCCGACCCCTCTTGGATCTCCCAACGTATCCGACCCAAACTATACATGGAGCAGGTCAAGAACGCGTTGGATGTTCTCCAAAGGCTTGAGCTGATAGCGGTTGACAGCGAAGGGCGCTGGTATCAGACACATTCCCGTCTGAGCACACCATTACAAGGAATGGGAAAGGAAGCCTTTATTTTTCATTCCAACGCAATGATCTTGAGTCAAAAAAATTTGAATCTGCCAAAAGAGGATCGGTTCTACACCTCAAAACTCATCAGTGCCTCACCGGCCCACTTCGATGCCCTCCAACAGCTCATTTCTAATTTTCACAAGGAAGTGGACAGAATGCTCCAGCGCAAACCGGACCGCCAATTCCTTGTTGAACACGGCCTAGATGAGGCCAGGCTGGATCAGCCCGATTTTACCAAAACGACTGAGGTGACTCAGTTAAATATCCAACTCTTCAAGGTTGCCAAACAAAGAGGTTATTATGAATAATTTAGTGATCCTCAGGGGATTTTCGAATGGGCTGTTAGTCCGTTTTTGTTGCACGCTCGTTTTTTGCTCTTTCTGCTTTCTGAATTCTTCCTGTCAGGGCTTGGCAAACAAAGCCTCATCACCCGACGATGCCACCATCGAGATCACGCCTCAGCAGGACCCGGGGGTGGGCAGTGAAGGCGATTCCTCTACAAGCACCATCACCATTGGCAACCCTGGCTGGGACATAGACACCTCGGGGACAGTTTATCTCTCCTTGCCACAATCCGATGACAACCTTAAACAACTCGTTGACGATGTGATGAACTCAGTCTTCGCAGTAGATGTTTCTGATACAACAGAGGCCTCACAAACAACACTTCCTGCCATTAAACAGTTTCAACTTGGCCCCAACGGCGAACTCGTCATCCTCTTTGAGGAACCTGTCATTTGGGATGCTGAAAACTGCTCTCTATTCTATACGCGAAATGGTGAGGGGCATTGCCTTGAAACGAGCACCGTTTCCTTGCAGGACAATATACAATTCGATGCCGCAGGAAACATTTTTTATTTCGGAAAAACAAATCCCGACGATACCAACACCCTTGTTCGCTGGGATGCCAACTCAAAACAAAAATCATCGCTCATCAATCCGTACCTGACCCTGCACCAATGGTCTGTCCACACCAATGGCATGGCGTATTTTACGGGCGCGACCAGTGGCGCGACCTTTTTCAGGACCCTGAATCCGGCTGACAACACGGTCACAAACCTGCTCCCCGATGCCGCCACAGTCACGGCGTTCAATTTCATTTCTGCCACTCACCTCATTGTGCAGGGTGACAACATTTATCACAACAACACGTATCAATCGGGAAATTTTCTTTATGACCTGGTCGCTCAAGTCACCACAGAAAGACTCGATACCGACGGCGGTGATCTGATGAACCTGCAGATTGATGATCAAAACAGGGTGTACGTTCTGAAGGATCATGCCATCCAAATGATTTATCCCGGCGTTCCCTTCACAGTCGAAACAAATCTGGGAGAAATCAACCTGTTTAAAATCTACCATGACACCTTATACGCAGTCGGCAAAAGCGGTCTGGCACAACAATTGGTTGCAGTTGATCTGACTGAGGCAGAAGGCTTGCCCCGCGTCCTCCTCAACAATCAGGAGATTTATCATTTGGAATATGACAATGGCTCCTTGTATTTTGATCATTTGAATTTTGGCGACAATTCTTATTCGTTGTCCAAATTTGATCTGCTCACTGAAACTCTCACAAAAATTGAATCAATCAACGATCAGTTGGGGCAAATTCAATCCTTGGCATCCGCGCAAAATTATTCGGTCCAGCAAAGAGACTTTGCCGAGACACAAAAATATCAGGTGAGCGTTTCTTATTCAGACGAGCCCATCCATCCAGCCCTGGCCACAAGCAGTGAGCCAGCCATCTCTCCGTTAACAGCGAGCGTGTTTCTTCAGACCACACTGTGTGCGGCCACAAACGAACAGGCTGTTTTTGAAGACCTTGTGATCTACATCTCATGTGACGGCGCGATTGCCGCCCATCTTGACGCTTCGCCCGAAGGGTCAGCGCAAACACTGCTCACATCGGATTACGTTGATTATGTGGACGTGTTTGTCATTTCCGAGGCCAGGAATTTGGTGGGCATCCACACAAAACGCGTTGTTTCCGCGTCGGAATACCCTTCGCAATCGCTCATGATATATTCGTACGCCATCGACGAAAACACCGCCAGCGTTGGCCTCGAGGCTCACTCCATCATTTCCCTTGATGAAACCGGCGCGTTTGAATTCGCCTCGGCAAATGAGGGTGATGCTGTGTTCGTGTTCGACAAGACGACCAAACAACTTCTGCTCTATACAAATGACGCCTCTCAGGACAGCGCTCTCGGCGTGGGCCTGGCCCAGTACGCAGGCACCGCAACGCTCATTGGCGAAAAGAACAATGCCGTCTTTGTTGCCGTTACAAATCAGTGGGACACCGATTCTGAGGAGACCAAAATATTGCTGATCAAAAAATCAAATGCTGAGCTGGAACTCGTGCAATCCGCCACGATTGACGCGCTGGCCCTGAACTACGAAATCGTCAGCTCGCTTGAAGATCACTACACGATCAAAGCCACTACCAGCACAGGGGTTTATCAAATTTCGTTTGATGATGGTCCCTTCGTTCAGGGCATGAGTGTAAACGAGCCGAGGATTTTGTCGAACAACAATTGACTCTCAGAATATCTGTCTTCGAGCGAAATGAGGGTCACCACATAGGCCTGCTTCCCTACAGTGGCAAACAGCGTTGCGGCTTGAACCTTGTTGTTGCCAACCCTATACGCGCTCACCAGTTTTACAGCGGAGAGACTGTTGACAACGACATTTTCCAAAGAAACAATTCGAAGCTCCTTGAGAACCTCTTTCATGGTCACCAGATTTCTTTCGTAATACTGGGGGGCGGTGATTTCGAGGGGAAGTGCTTCGGAAATGACGCTGATGTTTTCGGCGAACAGATCGAGAGGCCCGCTGGAAATTCTGTGCGCGACCAGGCTGGCCCCCCTGTAATTGAGGGCATACTCCCAGTTCGTGGGCAAACTGATGGAATATTTGCCCTCTGTGTGCGTGATGGGCTTGAGTTCCACCGTAGCAAAAACAGATTGAGACAATAATAAAAACAACACTGCGAACAAAAATATTTTCTTCATACTCATTGCTCCTGACTTTGTCGCGATAGGTAATGAGCCACGTTCTATTTGTCAATCACGATATCGCTCTCTATGTTGTGTCAGTGAATGACGCTGGCGTTCTTTCGCGGGTCCTGCTCCGGGTCGCTATTTTTTGACGCTCTCCACTCGTAAACTCGTTTCGTAAACCGCGTCAAAATAACAGCTCCCCGTATCACCCGCTCAATCCACACGCGTCATTCACTGACAGATAACCGAGCCCACTTGGGTGTGCGACATAAAAGTGGGTAAAAAAGGCTTTT
>AMFJ01019721.1_pt1 | contig 11010 bp, 10 predicted proteins | sample 427208 | NCBI WGS metagenome assembly AMFJ01 (sample SAMN02954298, study PRJNA114691) | groundwater metagenome | biome: aquatic; feature: subsurface aquifer; material: sediment; isolation source: subsurface aquifer sediment | place: USA: Rifle, CO | collected 2008-08
TAAAGCAGCATATTTTTTCAAAAAATGACTTCCTATCTTTATTTTGATTTTTTCTGCATATACTCGATTTCCCCTCTGTTCTTTTAAATCGCGTGGAAATCTTTTCCAGAATTGTTTCTGAAGATCCATCTCTTCTTCTGTTTCTTTCCAATGATTAGTAATACGTGCTTCTGCTTCTTTTACAACCGACAAGATATCTTCAGGTGTATTTTCAACAACCTCTAATTCATGCTTTTTAAAAATGTCTGTCATAGCGACTGTCGGCCATTGTGAAAACATCTTATAAATTTCTTGAAATTTCAGTTCATTCCCGGTTTTTTTATTAATAACATTTTTAGGAATAAAAAGCATGTTAGGATACCAGGTCAACAACTCGCTCGGTAATACTACATTTGTAAAAACACCCGGCCTTCGAAAAATTTGGGGCACACAATCAATGCCAGTTACCGTAGAGATAAAAAAGAAACAACGTGAAGATAGAAATATATCCATAAAATCTGATTGTAAGGGACTGTTAGTATAGTCAATTACTTTAGGATGATCCACCCGAAATTTTTTTAACACAAATTTTCCCATGCGAATCACATAATAACCTTTTTTTGCTAAAAATAATGCAGCTTTCTCATAGTTTTCAATATCTGAGTTACGAAAAGTATGGTGGCTCCAATCAATTTCAGGCAGATATTGCTTTAAATAATTTGAATCGCGAACAAATAAACAAACATAACGTACATTTAGCGGTATGCCTAATTGATTCAGTAATTTTTCTCCTTGAGCGTTCTCTTCTTGATTAAATATTAAGTGGGGCCGGCTGATTTTTTCTAAAAGGCCGTATATATCATTGACTCCAGAGGTTCCCTCAAATGTTTCTTTAATATTACCTTTTTTATATTTTGCTCTTAGCAAAACACTTAAGATTTTATCTACTTTATAAATAATGTCAGGAAAAGGTAAGATCGGAATGGTTCTTTTCCACATAGAATGAAGCTGGATATTACAAATCGGAGTCATAGAAGAGCATGTATAAAAAAAATACTTTTCTCTTTTTTGTGGTGGATTTTGATCTAATGTGCAAAGTAATAATTCTGTGTTTAAGGCATAGTGTCCGATACGATCTGAAAATAATTTAACTAATTTGATTTTATAGATAGGAAATAGGATGAATAAAAAAAATGATATAGGAATAGAAATGACATATTCTATAGTTGAGTTGAATTTTCTCAAGATTTTATTAATTAATTTATTTTTAGTCGGCATCTATAAAACTCATTTTTTAAAAATGATAGTTATTACTTTTTAATTTTTTTATTTGATCTTCATAAGCCATTTGGGAATTCATCGCCATTTTTATTATTTGATGATCTCGTGGCCAGAATAAAACACGAGATTTGATAGGATATATCGTATTCCAATAGTCATTGGGATATATCTTTTTCATCCATTTTTCTTCTACATTTGGATCATAAAGAGAAATTGGCAAACATCCGAAGTCAAGTGCTGTAGCAAGCCCTGTTGACATCCATCCTGACACCACAAACTTGGGATTCCATTTTTCAATGGAAGCATGTAATGGAATCGTTGTGTCGTCTAATATTGTGTTTTTCAACCCCCTAAGCACGACTTGCAATGAGATTTCTGTTATCCCAGTAGGAACAGGACGAATAACAATTTGTTGATTGTTAAAAATAGTTTGACTAGTAAACGCTTGTATTTTGTAAAAATCTTCTAAAAATTTATTAGGAGATAATATCATGATGATATTATTTTTTATCGAATTAATTTTATGCGTTATAATTACTCGACTTATTTTAACATCAGGAACTAATTTTTTTAGATATTTTTCCTCATCATAAGTTAATGTATGGAAATAATTTACCTTAGGAATCAAAAGTGTTCGCGAAAGTAACCCATGTTGAAAATAAATAGTAGCGATGCCCTCATCTATACATGCATAGAGTGGGGTATCTAATGTGATAAAAGCAATTTCTTTTATATTCTTTGATTTCAGCATACGCCAATAAGATCGATAAAAAGCATATATTCCAATATTTAATGCGCATACCGTTAAAAAATTTCTTGTATTTAAATTGATATCAGACTGAAGTTTTTTCAACTTGGCTGTACAACCAAAAGCATGCTGAAAAAGTAAAATCAAAATAAATTTGAATTTTGGCCTATCAAAATATTGCATCCCTTCTAAAGAAACAGAATCTATTTTTAGGACAGAACTCTTTGAGATTTTCATATAATCAGAGTATAGGTAATTTTCAGATGATACTTTAAAGCTAAAAAATATGTGAGTAAATTTATTGTCACTATTCTTTTTATTCTTTGTTTTTGACTTTACTGCCATCCAAAGTGAAAGTGCCCGCAATAAACCAAAGCCAAATATAAACGCATCAGAGAGCATCAGCTTATCAGCAATAGTAATCAAAAAATTCAATAATTTTATTCTTCTGCCCCAAGCGGGTTTACTATTCACCGCCATCGAATATATTACTATTTCATTATTTAACGCCCAAAGAGGTAAATGTGCTTGATGTTGTAATGCTGAAACTAGATTAGAAATTTTTTCATTCATATCTGTTTTATCGCTCGCTAAATGCACAAAGCATTTCAGTTTAAAAAATGTTATTCTCAGCTAATTAAAATAATATCCTTTTTATATGCTACATAAGAAAACACTTTAATAGAGTGATCCCCGACTAAAAGCCTGTTCAATATCTCTTGGCTCACTGATGCTAATGCAGAAGTTTATTACTACAGCCTATTCTCTAGCAAATGAATTTTATGAATTGATTGAAAAATATGGATATTAGTAATACATTAATACACTATTTTTACGGAAATCTGCAAAATAGAGGTTAAGGAATTAATTTATAGTATGAGCATTGAAAATGCGTTTTTTTTAAAAAACTCAAGCAATTCCTTTCCAATTGTCATAATAACGGGGACTTGTCGCTCAGGAAAAACGTTGCTAGGCAATCTTTTGGCGACTTGTAAACAGATTGAGTACGCTGATGAACCCTATTTTCCCATGATGCTCTCAATAACAGCAAAATCAGGAAAAATTGACTCAGAATTTGCGATGGGCTTATTGAATGCCAGTTTAAGTGAATTATTCAATAATTTGTTATTACTGCGAGCTGCAAATTTTAGACCAGGAGATCTGAGTACAATTTGGGACAAAAAATCCCCAGAGGAAATATTGAATCGGTTGATAAATTTGAAAACTCGCGAAGAGGCTATGAATTATGCCAAACAAAATAAGGCACAACTCATAGTAACTTTAGCAGAAGCAACACCATTTCTTGATTTTATTATAAAAGCATTGCCCAAAGCGACGGTTATCCATGTAATACGAAATCCTTTTCAAGTTGCAGCAGAAATAGCTTTGAAAAAATGGTTTTCAAATGCACAATTACTTAACCCTTTAAATGCACAACCCTATCTTATTTTTCAAGACTCTAGTAATACATGGTACATGCCTTGGTGGGTGTATGATCATGAATATGAGTATTTTCTAAATTTGAGCGACTATGATAGGGGATTGTATTACTGGTGGGTGTTGATGGATACAGGCATGAAAGCGTTTAATCTACTTAATTGTCAAAAACTAATTGTATATTATCAAGATTTAGTAGCCAATTCCCTGCAAACTTTTAAAAAGATTAGTAATTTACTTGGATTGGATCCAGGCAAATTAACAGATATAAAACTTAAGACGATTGAAAATAGACCTTTCCCGATGTTAGAAAAGAAAATTGACCCAATTATACTAGAGCGAGTCACTTTAATACAGGAAATGATATGAATCATATTGCGGGTATTGAAGCAACAGAATCTTATTTTATAGATAATGCAAAAAGTTGGATTTTTGATGCATATGAAAATAAAGATTATATTTATCCCATTGGATTACATCGAGTCCGAATTGTTTTGAAAATTATTCGAGAATTAGTTGATATTCATAAAATACTGGATATTGGATGTGGCGGAGGACATCTTTGTTGTGAATTAGCTCAGAATGGTTATAATGTCTTAGGCATTGATCAATCTCGTGTAATGATAGAAGAAGCTGAAAAAAATAGGTTAGGATTAAGCCAGCATGCCAAGGATCGTCTAAACTTTCAGTTTAATAGCTTAAATGACATTCAAGTAGATACTTTTGATGTATTAACTGCGCTCGGACTTATAGGATATTTGCCTAATGATGAACAATTGTTTAAAAAAGCAAATATGCTATTACGTAACAACGGATATTTGATTGTTTCTTTTCGCAACCGTTTATTTAATCTATTTAGTATTTCTCATAGGACTTTAAATGAGATAAAAGCAGGCGAATTTATTGGCCTCGTTGAAGAAGCTTCATCACTCTATGAAAAAATAGATAATAAAGACGTAAAATCTTTTATTGAAGAACTACATACCGTTACCAAAAAAATACTAGACAATGGTTTGTTAGATAAAAAAACTAATACTGAGAGCTTTGAAAAAACACGAAAAAATTATACTGGCGCTATTGAAGCGCGCCAAACTTCCCCCAAACAAGCCATGAAAATTGCAAATAATTGCGGTTTTAATACCGTTAAACTTTATGGCATCCATCCTCATATAATGCTTGCTGGATTAAATGAAATGTTCCCATTACAAGTATACAATCAACTCAGTGATTCTCTAATACCCTTGGAAGAATCTCGAATGTGTTTACTTTGGAGTTCTGTATTTATTGGTATTTTTCAAAAAAATAATTAATCGCCTAGACGCTATACAATAAAAATGTTATAAAGCAAAAATCTAGATCGTGCAGCATCCAGAATGTTTCATGTAAAACATGGAGTATATAAGTAACTATGTTAATTACTTTACAAACTCCTATTGAAGGGATTATTTTATTCAAACCAAAATGGTTTGAAGATGCTCGCGGCGCATTTTTTGTGACTTGGTGTTTAAATGACTATGAATCATTAGGTATGGAACCATTTAAGCAGGATAATATATCTTATTCAAAAAAAAATGTTTTGAGAGGGTTACATTTTCAACAAAATCAAGGACAGTTAATTTGGGTAAGCTTAGGAAAAATTTATTACGTTGCTGTTGATATTAGACCTAACGCAACTACATACAAACAATATTTTTCAATTGAACTAAATGTAAACAATCCCCAACAGATTTATGTTGCTCCGGGATTTGCGCACGGCTTTTGCGTATTAAGTAATAATGCTATCGTTAACTATAAATGCACACAATATTATAATCCGCAAGAAGAAGGTGGTATTTTGTGGTGTGATCCTAATATCAATATCCAATGGCCAATCACTTCACCCATTATCAATGAAAGAGACAAAAATTTTGAATGTATTTAAACGGAATTCGATTCATGCCAAATTGTAAAATATGTCAAAACCCTATTTCCAACATAATGTCATTTGGAAAGATGCCTATTGCAAACCATTTTTTAACCCAAGAAGAATTTACCAATGAATATTTTTTTGATTTATCAACAGCATTTTGTGAACAATGTAAAATGTTTCAACTGATAGAACAACCTGCTCAAGAAATCATGTTTCATGAAAGTTATGCTTTTTTTTCAAGCACTTCAAAAAGGATGGAACAACATTTCGAGCAAACTGCAAATCATTATTTAAATGATTTTATATCTGATCCAAGCAATGCTTTTGTGGTTGAGTTAGGCAGTAATGATGGAATCATGTTGAAGCATTTTGCTAAAAAAAATATTGCTCATTTGGGCATAGAGCCTTCAAAAAACGTGGCTAAAGTAGCATCTAACCAAGGCGTAAACACCATCACGCGTTATTTTGATACAGAGGTAGCTTTAGAAGTAGTTAATAAATATGGTAAAGCTGATGTCGTTTCAGCAGCGAATGTAATGTGCCATATTCCCAATTTAAATTCTGTTGGAAAGGGTATTTCTTATTTATTAAAATCAAAAGGTACATTTGTGTTTGAAGATCCTTATCTTGGTGACATGATAAGTAATACTGCTTATGATCAAATATATGATGAACACGTTTATATATTTAGCGTTCACTCCGTGATATCAGCATTTAAATCGCATGGATTAGAAGTGTTTGACATTCAACCTTTAAAAACGCATGGTGGTTCTATGCGTTATTATTTATGTCATGAAGGTGAGTATCAACCTAAAATTACTGTATATCAACAGCTTGAAAAGGAAAAAAAAATTGGTTTAGACAAATTATCAGGGTTTAGAAATTTTATAGAAAATTGCGAAAAAAATAAATCTAAATTGGTACAAATGTTACAAACGTTAAAATTAGCAGGGAAAAGAGTAGTTGGTTACGCAGCTACTTCAAAAAGTACAACAATATTGAATTATTGTAAAATTGGGCCAGATTTGATTGAATATATTTGTGATACAACACCAATAAAGCAAAATAAATATTCACCAGGTATGCATATACCAATTAAACCCCATGAAATATTTAAAGCGAATTACCCTGATTATGCAGTTTTGTTTGCATGGAATCATGCAACTGAAATTTTTGAAAAAGAACAGCCATTTATAGAAAACGGTGGGAAATGGATTGTATTTGTACCGCGTGTTGAAATTATCGAGACTTGCTTCGTTTAGAGCTATTTTTAAGGAATAATGTAAAAGAATGGATCAATCAGAAAAAATTTTTGTTAGTTATCCAGCAGCCCAGTTTAATCAATATCAAAATGAAATAATAGCTGCAATAAAACGAGTATGCAAATCAGATCATTACATTCTTGGTCCAGAGGTTGAAGCATTTGAACATCAGTTTGCGCAATATCATCGCTCTGAATATTGTGTTAGTGTTGGCAGCGGAACTGATGCTTTGATATTGGCTTTACGTACTTTAGATATTGGACAAGGTGATGAAGTCATTACAGTTGCACATACAGCGTTAGCGACTGTTGCTGCTATCATTGCCACAGGAGCAACGCCAGTATTAATTGATATTGAAGAAGACTACTTTACATTGGATCCAAATAAAATTGAATTAGCGATAACAAAAAAAACAAAAGCAATCATTCCCGTTCATCTTTATGGCCAACCTTGTGATATGCAGCCGATTATGGCTATAGCAGAAAAATACCAATTAAAAGTAATTGAAGATTGTGCCCAAGCCCATGGTGCAACTTATAATAACCGTAAAGTGGGTACATTCGGTGATATAGGTTGCTTTAGCTTTTATCCAACCAAAAATTTAGGTGGTATTGGTGATGGTGGAGCTATTATTACAAATAATAATTCAATTTATAAAAAAATAAGCAAGCTACGCCAATATGGCTGGGATGAAAATCGCATCGCACATTACACGTCTATTGTATCACGATTAGATGAGCTGCAAGCATCGATTTTACGCATTAAATTATGTCATTTAGATTATTTAAATCAATTGCGTAAGAAAATTGCAGATTGTTATGCACAATACATTACTTCTTCAAAGATAATTAAACTGAAATCACGCTCCACCGCTCAACATGTTTATCATCTCTACGTTATCAGAACTCCTCAGCGAGGAGTTCTGCAACAAATGTTGCTTAACCAAAATATAGTAACAGGCGTGCATTATAAAGAGGCTGTGCATCATCATCCTGCATATGCTCCTTTCGTAAAGATACCACAACCATTGAATATTACAGAAAAAATTATTAAAGAAATTTTATCATTACCTATCTATCCTGAATTGGCTTTAAAAAAAGTTAAAATGATATCTAAATGGATAGTTTCAATATTAGATCAGGAGAGCAAGGATGTCGTTTGAAAAAAAAAATTTAGCTGCTAACCAGCTTCCATTAGAATCTGTATGGGTTGGAGTATATGAAAGGTTTGAAGAAGTGAATGGTGACCAAGCTATATTTGAAGACAAAATTTGGATTAAAAACCAAAAAGAAAAAATTCTCGCCAAATACAATAACCTTAATAAAAATAATTTTATGTCAGAAGCTGCTATTGCGAACGATTATTCACTTCCCTTAGTAGTCGCCATGCTGCTTACTTCACAACCTAAGGTATCTGTATTAGATTTCGGAGGTGGCATGGGATATGAATACCTGGATGTGATTGCTAAAGTTCCCATGGCGTCTCAGGATCTGATGTATTGTGTTATAGATAATCAAGTAACGTTATCGCACCTACCATCGGAAATAACAGCAATGAAAAATTTGTCATTTTGTACCAATTTAAATACAGTAAATTCAACATTTGATATTGTTCACGTAGGTAGTGTTTTACAATATATTGATGATTGGCAAAACATACTTCATCAACTAGCATTAATAAGCAAAGCAAAATTCTTTGTATTTTGTGATCTATTGGCTGGAAATATTCCTTCTTTTGTTACTCAGCAAAATTATTATGGAAAGAAAACACCCTTACGTTTTCTAAATAATCAGGAATTTGCAAAATATATGCAAACATTGGGATATCATATACTTTATAAAACAAGTTATAATCCAAGACAAGCCCTAGGGTACTACCCTAACACTGGCTTGCCTGAAACACATCGTATAACCAAACATGAAAACTGGATTTTTTTAAAAAACAATAAATAGCAGGTTGTTGTTTATGGATTCTAATAATAGGTATTTAGTAACTGGTGCTACAGGTTTCTTAGGTCAAGCTTGTTTACCTTTTTTATTAAAAAACAATAGCGAATTAATAGCTACTTATCATGTAACCCAACCTGATTTTTTTAATCCATTAATTAATTTTCAACAGGTGGACCTATCTAATAAAAAACAGCGTGTTGCGCTATTAAAAAAATATAGACCAACGCATTTATTACATCTTGCTTGGCATGTTCCTCCCGGAAATTTTTGGAGCTCGCCACAAAACCTTGATTGGCTAAAAATCTCTGTTCAGCTTTTTCAAGAGTTTTGTAAGTATGGCGGGAAGCGCTTTGTGGGCGCCGGCACGCTTGCTGAATATGATTGGAATTATGAGGAATTAGATGAAATCAAGACGCCATTACAACCACAAACGTTTTATGGACAATGCAAGAAATCAACGTATGAATTGATTAGTCTATTAAGTCATGATTATGATAATATTTCTATTGCCTGGGGACGTATTGGATTTTTTTTTGGAGAAAAAGAACCGACTAATAAATTGATTTCTCAATTAATCAAAAAAATTCGTCGTAAAGAAACAATAAATTTAGTACATCAAGATACCGTTAGATGCTACTCGCATGTGCGTTATTTAGGAGAGGCATTGTATCGGTTACTGTTAGCTGATTGTGCAGAAGGGGCTTTCAACGTTTCTAGTTCTTATCCAAATCAATTAAAAGATATTATTGAATACCTGATGAAGCTGATGAAGGGCGCTTCTATAATAAAATATGATAATTTTAATTACAAAATGAGTAAATCAATACGTTTGATCCCTTCTGTTAAACGATTAACCAAAGCAATCCACTTTAATCCGCCCAATACACTGTGGGAAGATCTAGCCTTGATGGTTGAAAATTCATGTATGACATAAGTAATATCGAAATAATAACATTTGATTCGCATCATTCTTGTACAGGAACGCTTTCCATTTACGATACAGCTAACCAAGTACCTTTTAATATTGCAAAGGTATTTACTATTAATTGTAGCCAACCATGTACCCGAGGTAACCATGCGCATAAAATTTCTAAACAATTGCTTGTTTGCTTAAAAGGGCGTTGTGCGGTTATTGCAAATGATGGTTTGCATACAAAAGACTTTATTCTATCTCAGCCAAATATGGGTCTGCTAATTCCTCCAACATTATGGACAAAGCAGGAATACCTTATTGAATCGACATTGATGGTATTAGCAGATCAATCTTTTGGGGAATCAGACTATATTCGCAATTATGAAGAATTTATACGATTTAGGAATAAATTGATATGAAAATAATTGTTACTGGTGGTCTAGGTCATATTGGTTCTAAATTAATTCGTTTATTGCCGCAATTTTTTTTAAACCCACAAATAATCATAGTTGATAATTTATCGACACAACGCTATTGTAGTTATTTTAATCTTCCTAGAAATGTCTTTTATCAATTAATAGAGCAAAGCGTACAGTCTTCTCACTTCGATAATTTATTAAAAGAGTGTGACGTGTTAGTACATTTAGCTGCTACAACAGACGCTACGGGTACAGCTGATAAACGGGAGCAAGTCTTTGATAATAATTTAACAGCAACACAAAAAGTTGCTGAGGCCTGTTTAAACTATAATGTTCCTTTAATTTTTCCTTCCTCTACAAGTGTATATGGATCGCAAAGTAATACAGTTGATGAGGACTGTATAGAACTACAACCACAAAGTCCTTACGCAGAGTGTAAGATTCAAGAAGAAGAACTTTTGCTACGTTATGCACAGCAAGGTCTACAGGTAGCAATTTGTAGGTTTGGTACTATTTATGGTACATCAGCGGGTATGCGATTTCACACTGCAGTGAACAAATTTTGCTGGCAAGCTGTTATGGGGCAAGAATTAACAGTCTGGGAAACAGCAATCAATCAAAAACGTCCTTATTTATGCTTGCAGGATGCTGTAAGACTCATTTGTTGGATTATTGATAAACAATTATATGGGAAAGGAATATATAATGTTGTTAGCGGCAATCATACAGTTAAAGAGATAATTAATATTATTAAGCATAAAATACCTAATCTAAAAATTGCATTTGTAGAGCACAAGATAATGAATCAGTTGTCATACGAGGTTAGCAACCAAAAAACCTTAAATACTGGATTTATATACAATGGTAATATCAGGCAAGAGATAAATGATACTTTGAAAGTATTGCATAATCAACTAAATTAGTTGGATTAATCAGTAAAATCGAAGTAATATTTTTTAATTTTGATTGGAAAACGCCATGTATGCGATGTTCAAAAGGAATTATTTTAGCTGGTGGATCAGGAAAACGCTTGTCACTGCTAACTATAGCAACGAATAAACAACTCTTACCTATTTAACCTCAGTTATGGATAAGAATCCTGCTTAAGCATCG
>AMFJ01031107.1_pt1 | contig 11009 bp, 3 predicted proteins | sample 427208 | NCBI WGS metagenome assembly AMFJ01 (sample SAMN02954298, study PRJNA114691) | groundwater metagenome | biome: aquatic; feature: subsurface aquifer; material: sediment; isolation source: subsurface aquifer sediment | place: USA: Rifle, CO | collected 2008-08
TCTGCCCGAAGCACCGGCGACGCTCAGTGACCGGGACCCCTTCCCCGGCCTCAAAGCGCCGCTCTCGTCGCAGGTGCTGCTGCAGCGGCCGGACATCCTCGCGGCGGAGCATGAGCTGAAGGGGGCCAACGCCAGTATCGGCGCGGCCAGGGCGGCCTTCTTTCCCAGCATCGGCCTCACCGTAAGCGGCGGGGTGACGAGCGGCGAGCTCTCCGACCTCTTTGCCGGCAGTGCCGGAACCTGGCTCTTCTCGCCTTCGATCACCGTCCCCATCTTTACCGCGGGCAGGCTGGAAGCCCAGCTCGACGTCGCGGAAATCCGCAAGGAGATCTCCGTCGCCAAGTACGAAAAGACCATCCAGAACGCGTTCCGGGAGGTGGCCGACGCCCTGATCGCCCTGGGTACCTACAGCGAACAGCTGACCGCGCAGAAGGCCAATCTCCAGGCCAATCTGGATTATTATGCAACCGCCAAAGACCGCTACCGGGAAGGTCTGGACAGCTCCCTCACCCTCCTCGACGCCCAGCGGTCGCTGTTCGATGCCAGACGGGCGTATGTCTCGCTGCGGCTGGCGCAGCAGGTCAACCAGGTCAACCTGTACAAGGTGCTGGGCGGGGGGTGGCAGGAATAAGCAAGGGTTACTGCTGCCCGGCAAAGGCGGGGATTTCCTGACCTGCGACGAACCCGGCAACCGGCCGGTTCAGCAGCAGGCCCCGCAATTGACCTTTTTTGAATATTCACCGACATGGACGATAGCCTCGGTGTTTATACCGATCCTTAATGTGGCATGGTCGATGTCAGCCCTTGCATTTACTTGCCAGACATTATCGAAGATGGTGTCGGTTTCTGCCGTTTTTTTGAACCTTGGTCTTCTCTACTGTACGTAATCGGTATCCATGACGATTCAGAATGTTGGAAATGGTGCGAACCGTCGGTAAATGATTCCGGTGACCACCCTCCTGCAACAAGTGCTTCGTAAACCGATTGACACGAGTCTTGCCGTCTATGATAGTAACAGCTACTTCTCCCATTACTTGACGACGATAAGGCCATGGGATCAACCCATCCAGCCGTGAAATCATGTCAACCAATTCGGCCGACACACCATTTCTATCCAAAGTTGATGTCTTCACATGCAATCCCTCCTTTTTTGCGATATGCCAACCATTCGCTTTTGCCTATCGCAATAATGCACATGTCAAGACCACATTGGTTGTATGTTTCCCTTGACTTATATATGATTTAACAGAAGACTGCCTTTGTTTATGCTGAAGGATTTTGTTTCTTACACCCTGGAAACTCAAAGGTAGAAAAAAATGCAAAACGTGTTTTCCTTTCGGGATAAGATCATTGATGAATATTCTATATTTTCACGGAGTTTCAGCAAAATATCGGCAGCAGACATTCTCGTCGAAGTAGAGCGCCAATACGGCCTCGGGCGTTATTGGCCGGAACCACTGATCCAGATCAACCCTAATTATCTCCAGAAAGGGACTCTCCATTCCCTCGTTGAGCAAGGATTATTGCATCCCGCATGTATCGACATTTTTCAAAGGGGTAAAGCCGAAGGGCACCCGACACCGATCAATCTGTACGCCCACCAATTGGAGGCAGTTGCAAAGGCAAATAACCAATCGAGCTATGTGGTTACCACCGGGACAGGCTCTGGAAAATCCCTCGCCTTTTTCATTCCTATAATCGACCGTATTCTCAAAGCAAAAAAGGCTGGAGAAAAACAGAGAACTCGCGCAATTGTCATTTATCCGATGAATGCCTTGGCAAACAGTCAACTGGAGGAGATTAACAAATTTCTCCATGGCTTTCCGGACAACAACAAACCTTTTACAGTTGCACGATACACCGGCCAGGAAAGACAGCAGATCCGTCAAGGCATTGCCGAGAACCCACCTGATATCCTGCTTACCAACTTCATGATGTTGGAGTTGATTCTGACCCGCTACGAGCCGATTGACCGCCAGGTGGTTGAGAACTGCCGCGGTCTCGAATTTCTCGTCCTCGATGAGTTGCATACGTATCGCGGGCGGCAGGGTGCCGACGTTGCCATGTTGGTGCGCCGACTGCGCCAACGACTGAGTGCAGACAAGCTCATCTGCATAGGCACCTCGGCAACCATGTCAAACAAAGGCACAATTGAAGACCAACAAAAGACCGTTGCCGAAGTTGCAACGAAACTTTTCGGAACGCCAATTTCCGCTCATGACGTAATCACTGAAACCCTCGAACGAGTAACCAACCCTGCCTTAAATATCGAGGCCATAAAACCCTTACTCGTGACATCAATAAAAAACCCTGCATTGCAATGGGCGAATTTCGACACCTTCCGCTCTGATCCTTTGGCAATTTGGGTAGAATTAAATCTTGGCATCGATCTCACCGATCTCGCAAAGCCCAGGAAGGCTCGACCATTGACCCTCTCGGAAGCAGCTGAGAGACTCGGCCAGGATGCTGGTCTTCTGTTCGCAGAAGCAAAGAGTGCTTTACAGAGTTTTCTTGTTGCTGCCCACGAACTGCAGACACCCCAGGGACAATCGCCCTTCGCCTTCAAACTCCATCAGTTCATCAGCGGACCCGGAAAGGTATTCACAACGCTCGAGCCCGCAGGTCAAAGGCACATAACGCTTGACGCCCAACGCTTTGCCCCGGGCCGGCAAGATGAAATGGTAATGCTCTATTCCACTCACTTTTGTCGCGACTGCGGCCAGGAGTACCATCCCGTCTGGCGCCATGAAGGAGGGATTATCCAATACATCCCTCGCGAAATAGACGATATTGCCAACGATAATACCGATAAAAACGCTACTGCCCAAAAAACGTTTGGATTTCTTGCCCCGGCCCAAAACACCCAGCAATACCAGGGCGCGATGGAGGATCTCCCAGAGAACTGGCTCGATCTGACAAAGGCGACGCCCAAGGTTAAGCCGAACTATCGTTCCTTTGAACCCTTGCGAGTTCTGGTCAATGTCCAGGGGCATGAAGGCAACGGTGAACAACATTGGTTTATTCCCGGAAAATTCCGTTTCTGTCTCAACTGCGGTACTGCCCATGAATCGTATGGCAAAGATGCCAACCGCCTGTCAAGTCTCTCCGGGGAAGGGCGTTCTTCCGCCACAACGATGCTCACCTTGAGTGCATTGCGTCAGCTCTTTAGCGTGCCCGAGCCTCCTGAAAATATACCTGATCCCCGTAAACTCCTCGGCTTTTCCGATAACCGCCAGGATGCTGCACTGCAGGCCGGCCATTTTAACGACTTCATCTTTCTTCTCACCCTTCGCTCGGGATTGGTTGCCGGCCTACAGAATCACCATGGAACCCTTACCGAGGAAGACCTGGCTGATGCAACTTTCAAAGCTCTTGGTTTTGACCGGAATGAAGAAGGTATCCTTGCCGAGTATCTTAAATCGCCTAACCTGGTTGGCCTCGCCCTTCAGGAAGCGCAACGGACGCTCCGTTTTATCCTCGGATATCGCTTGATTCGTGACCTGAGGAAGGGATGGCGTTTTAACAATCCCAATCTGCAGCAACTCCGATTACTTACGATCAACTACCAGGGGCTTGCCGACTTCTGCGCCGATCAAACGCTTTTTTCAAGTCACTCGGTCCTTGAACGGATGCGCCCGGCAGAAAGAGAGGCCATGGCCGGATTCATCTTTGCCGAGATGCACCATAGCCTCTGTCTCGAATCACGGTACCTGGATGCAAATGATCAGGATAAGGCTAGAAACAATGCCTACAACTACCTCAATGAGCGGTGGTCATTTGCCCAAGATGAGCTCCTCTTCACCTCAAGGTTTCTTATTTTAGACAAACGCCCAGAGGTCCGTGGAAAAGCTCGTGAAGACTTGGTTAGTGGCGGACCTCGCTCACGGCTTATCCGCCTGCTTAAGCAATCAGAATTCTGGCGCAATAGCGAATTTGCAAGTCAGATCCAGACGTGGAAAGCCCCTGAAGTCGTCGAACTCCTAGCATCCTTCCTGCAATCAGCGCAGCGCTATGGATATGTTCAATCCACCAGTGTCGGACAGGGATTGACCGGCTGGCGGTTGAAGTCCTCCGCCCTGCTCTGGCAACTCCAGGACGATGCGCCTGATCTGGACAAAACCAACACCTTCTTCCGCCAACTCTACCTCACGACGGCCGAGGTCCTCTCTCTTCCTCATCATCCACTTTTCGAATTCGAGGCCCATGAACACACCGCCCAGGTCGATGCCGGAAAGCGAATATTTCTTGAATCCCGATTCCGTTTCACTTCCCAGGACCGAGAAGATTGGCTCAAGGAATCGGGAAACGAGACTCCACTGCAAAGACTGCCGGTCCTCTTCTGCTCCCCCACTATGGAACTCGGAGTAGACATCTCTGCCCTGAATACCGTCTATCTGCGCAACGTCCCACCGACCCCGGCCAACTACGCACAGCGTAGCGGACGAGCCGGCAGGTCAGGACAACCGGCCTTGGTCCTCACCTACTGCGCTGCACTCAGCCCGCACGACCAATGGTTTTTTCGCAATGCCACCCAAATGGTGCATGGTGTGGTGAGACCGCCTACCCTCGACCTTGCCAACCGTGACCTTATTGAAAGCCACCTACACGCCGTCTGGCTGGCCAACGTCGAGCATGCACTTGACCCCAGCATCGCTCCTCTTCTTGACCTCGAAGAGAAAAATAAACCCTTAAAAAAAGAACTGTGGGATTGTTTTGTTGATCCTGTAGTACAGGCCCGCGCCCTCAGCCATGCCCAGCAGATAATTGATCAGGTGGAAAACGAGCTCGGCCCCGAGACCGCCCCCTGGTTCAGTGAGGGTTACGTTCAGGGTGTTATTGCCAAGGCGCCCTCAACTTTCGACTCCTCTCTTGACCGTTGGCGCAACCTCTTCGATGCGACCCTGCAGCAGATGAAGATGGCGGATGATATCGTCAAAAGTCATGCCGCAAGACCAGGGGAACGGGACAATGCCCGCCGCCGCTACGGTGATGCCGCCCGCCAGTATGCATTGCTGTTAAAAACCGGGGATACCCAGAATTCTGATTTTTATACCTACCGCTATCTGGCCAGCCAAGGTTTTCTTCCCGGTTACAATTTCCCCCGTCTGCCCCTGATGGCCTGGATTCCAGGTCGAGGAGGTTCCGGTAGAGGCAAAAATGAAGAGGGCAACATGGTCAGCAGACCACGTTTTCTGGCCCTGTCGGAATTCGGTCCAAGAAGTCTTATCTATCATGAAGGGCAAACCTACCGGGTTATCCGGGCCAAGCTCAATGTCAGTGCCGCCGACAATGTATCAGCCGACAGTACTTTGGCCACCGTCTCCAGTCGGGTATGTTCAAATTGCGGCTACGGGCACATGGGAGAAGAAAGCGCACCGGACCCCTCCGAAAATGTCTGCGAAAACTGCTCGGCCCAGCTCAACGACCAAGGCCGCATCAATAATCTGTATAGGATTGAAACTGTCGAGACGATCCCTGTCGAGCGAATTTCCGTCAATGATGAAGAGCGCCAGCGCCAGGGGTTTGAACTGCAGACCACCTATCGGTTTCTACCAGGGCCGGATGGTCTGATTCAAAAATCAAAGGCGAGTGTTTTTTCCGGTGAAGAAGAACTGGCTACCCTGACCTATGCCCCGGCAGCCCGTCTGTGGCGCATCAACCGCGGCTGGCGAAGGCGTTTGAACAAGAGTCAGCTCGGATTCTATATCAACCCAGTTTCAGGTCAGTGGAGCAAACAGGAAAACCCGGAAGAAGAGACGGAAACAAAACCCGAAGATTCTTTACTGGGCAAAATTGCCAATCAGCGAATTGTCCCCTTTGTCGAGGATCATCGGAATATCCTCATCCTGCGCCCCGCCAAACCTCTCGATATCAATGCCATGGCAACCCTCCAGGCTGCCCTCAAACGAGGCATCGAACAATGCTTTCAGATTGAAGAGTCGGAAATGATGGCCGAACCTTTGCCGGTTACCGATAATCGCCAGGCAATCCTTTTTTATGAGGCGGCAGAAGGAGGGGCAGGTGTCCTCAGCCGTCTCGCCGGAGAAACCGATCAACTCGCCGAGGTGGCTCGGACTGCGTTGCGTCTCCTCCATTTTGTTGTCCCAGACGCCCCTTTTGCCATGGAGATTCTTCCGGCAGCAGAGCAGTTTCGTCCGGACGGCAACCGTATCTGCGAGGCAGGCTGCTATCAATGCCTTCTCTCCTATTATAACCAACCGGATCATGACAAAATCAACAGGCAGGATCAAACTGTACTGAAACTTTTAGTTGCCCTCGCCAATGCCAATGTCCGCTCCGAAATTACTATAAATCTCCCAAATGAACACAAAGAGCAGGTGGATACTCCAGCTGAATGGCTGAAGGCGCTAGATGATAAAAACCTGCGCAGGCCGGATACTCTCAACCACCCAATGAATATTGGTGAAGCAAAAGCCGATGCATTGTACAAAGCACAGCGCGCCTTGATTTTCTTTCAAGAACCGGCAGCCGAGGTAATCACCTATGCCGAAGACCGCGGCTTTCGAATTCTGGTCTTCCCGCCGGATACAAAAAGGTGGCCAACATTGTTTAGTGACTATCCTGATATTTTTGGAGAGCAGGTGTGAATATGGAAAATGCAGTTTTCGACTTTGCCCCCGGGGCGCTGATAAAGGCTCGTGGTCGGGAATGGGTCGTGCAGCCCAGCTCAAACAAATCCGTCCTGAAACTTCGTCCCTTAGGCGGCTCCGATGAGGACCTGGTAACTCTCCTGCCTGAGTTGGAGCCTAATCCTCCGAAACCGGCTACCTTTCCCTGGCCGACACCCGACAATCCAGGCTCCCATGATGCCGCAATACTTCTGCGCGACGCCCTGCAACTGAAACTGCGGGCCGGTGCCGGTCCATTTCGTTCCTTTGGCAATATTGCCGTCGAGCCCCGGGCCTATCAGATGGTGCCCCTGCTGATGGCTCTGCGCCTGCCGACCGTCCGACTGCTCATCGCCGATGATGTTGGTATCGGCAAAACCATTGAGGCAGGTCTGATTGTCCGGGAACTCCTCGACCGCGGCGAAATTACCCGGATGGCCGTCCTCTGCCCACCGCACCTGGTTGAACAGTGGCAGCAGGAGCTGGTCACCCATTTTCACCTGAAAGCAGTGTCGCTTACTTCGGCGAGTGTCAACCGACTTGAAAAAGGACTGCCTTACGGTGTCAGCCTCTTCGACCATTATCCCTTTGTCGTTGTCAGTCTCGATTACATCAAAAGCGAACGTCATCGCGATCATTTCCTGACCATCGCCCCGGAATGCATCATCGTCGACGAGGCCCACACCTGCACCACCGGCGGTCGAGGCAAACAGTTGCGCTTTGAGCTCCTCCAGAGGCTCTGCGCCGATGAGGCCCGCCACCTGCTGCTCCTCACCGCCACCCCGCATTCCGGCGACGACACAGCCTTCCACAATCTTCTTTCTCTGCTACGACCGGATTTTTCCGACCTACAGGGCGTGGAAACCGGCAGCCGTAAAGCCCTGCGGGAAGATCTTGCCCTTCATTTCGTCCAACGCCGGCGCAAAGATATCGAAGAATGGCAGGACACCAGTATTTTCCCGCGTCGCATGACCACCGAGTTTACCTACAGCCTCTCCGGCCGTTGGGGTACTTTCTTTGATCAGGTGCAGGACTATTGTATTGAACAGGCCGCCCATGCCGAAAAAGAGCAGGGCCAGGGTGCACGCCTGATCTGGTATGCCACATTGGCGCTTCTGCGCTGTGTCGCCTCATCACCGGCTGCAGCTGCCAAGGCCCTGACCACCAGGCTATCCGGCACATTGGAGGAAATGGAGACCCTGGCCGAAGACGAACGGCTCTATGATGGCGAGGCGGACAATCTCTCGATAAGCGATCTCGAACCCGCGGCTCAACTAAATGATGCGGCCTATCTCGAACTCCTCATCGAAGAGGCCACAGCCCTCTCCGGCAGCAAGGGAGACCCGAAACTTGCCGTGCTGATCAAGCACATGGAAGAATTGCTCCGAGACGGTTTCCGACCGGTTGTCTTCTGCCGCTATATCGCCACTGCTCACTATGTGGCCGAACACCTGCGAGCCCATTTCAAAGATGTTACCGTCGACAGCGTTACCGGCGAATATACCCCGGAGGAGCGGGAGGAGCGAGTCAGCGAACTCGGGCTCTCCGACCGGCCCATCCTGGTCGCCACCGACTGCCTTTCAGAAGGGGTAAATCTGCAGACTTATTTTACCGCTGTCGTCCATTACGATCTGGCTTGGAACCCGACCCGTCATGAACAACGGGAGGGCCGGGTAGATCGATTCGGGCAGAAGGCGGGGGAGGTCCGTTGCTCCTTGCTCTATGGTCAGGATAACCCCGTAGACGGTTTCATCCTCAACGTCATCCTCCGAAAGGCCGAGGCCATCCGCCGCGAACTCGGGGTACTCATTCCGATGCCGGCAGATGAACAGCGGATCAATCAGGCCCTGATCAAAGCCTCGCTGATGAAATGCCAGCAGAAAAAAAGCCCCAAACAGCTTGACCTCTTTGATTTCGGTGATGCCGCAAAAATCCTCGAGCCCCTTGAAATCCTGTGGCAAGATGCCCTGGAAAAAGCTAAAAAAAACCGCACCGTTTTCGCCCAGCGCCGCATCAAACCGGAAGAGGTGCTGCCGGAATGGCGTCGGCAACTGTTAATCCTCGGCGGTGAAGACGATGTTCTTCGTTTCGTCAAAAACGCCTGCGCAAGACTCAACGCTCCTCTGGAACCCTTCCGTAACGGCGCCTACCGTCTCTTACCCCAACATCTGCCAGTGGCCCTGCGCGAACGACTGGAACAGGAAGATATCAAAAAAGAGCTGCACCTCGACTTTCATTATCCGCCCCTGGTCGGCACCCAGTTTATCCACCGCAGCCATCCTTTGGTTGCCCTCCTCGGCGACACCCTGATCGAAGGCGCCCTGGCCGGTGATCAGGCTTATACCACCAGAGCCGCCGCAACCATTACCGCCGACGTGGATGTACTGACGACGGTCTATCTCCTGCGTCTCCGCCACCAGTTGACTTACAACCGTAAAGGTGAGACTGGAACCCTGATGGCCGAAGAGACCGTTGCCCTGGCCGTTCGCGGCCGGGTCAGTCCGGAGTGGATTGACGATGCAGATATCTCCGGACTCTTGAATATCGCTCCCAGCGCCAACCTGCCTGCTGAAATGGCACGACGCGAAATTGCCGCAGCCCTGACTTTTCTTGAGGCCAGCCGGGAAAAGCTGACAGAACTTGCTGAGGCCCGAGCCGAAGGCCTTCTTGCCGACCACCGCCGGGTCAGAGAGGCGGCGCGTGATCATGGCAGTTATACTGTTCGCCCCTGTCTGCCGGTTGACGTAATCGGGGTCTCCGTTCTCCTGCCGGACAGCCTGTAAGGGAAAGTGCCATGACGAAACGAAACCATGAAACCCTGTCTTTTGACACAATCCGCCTTGAAAGCGCTCTCTTTGTCCCCGATCTCCTCGAAAAAATAGCCCGTGGTGAACATAGCGGCCAACGCGATACCGACTACCATATCCCCAAGGGTCTCAAGCTCCAAGATGAATACGGTCGTGCCTTCCAGATCGCCATTGCCCAATGGAAGACCTTTGCCCCGACTCTTAATCGCCGGGACATTGATGCACTCTCGACCACCAGGAATTTTGTCCAAGAACTGCTTAAGGATACCTTGGGTTATGCACTTGATATAGCCACAACCATCACTCTCGCCGAGCGAATCTACCACATTCCCTTCATGGCCTGCGGCCGGGTACCGATTTTTATCGCCCCCAGCCATCTCTTGCTCGATGATGTTTCAAGCCTGTTTAATATCGAGGGCTCAGGCAGTAGAAAGCGAAGCGTTTTCCGTCTCGCCCAAGAATTCCTCAATGCCAGCGCCGCCTGTACCTGGGCAATAGTGACCAATGGTCGACGAATCAGACTGCTCCGCGATTCATCCACCCTTACCCGCCCCTGTTTTCTGGAATTTGACCTGGAAACCATCCTTGAAGGTAACCGCTACCCGGATTTTGCCGCTCTCTGGCGGACCCTCCACAGCAGCCGGGGTGGTGCGACTGGCACTCCTGGAACTTCCTGTATCTGGGAGCAGTGGCGGACGGAAGGCCAGGCCGTCGGAACCCGGGTGCGGGAAGGCCTATACTCTGGCGTTGAAAAAGCACTTGTCGCCCTGGGTAACGGTTTTCTCTGCCATCCGGCCAATGATGATCTGCGCGACAGACTTATTGACGGCAACTTGACTCGTTATGAGCTTTTCCAGGAACTGCTTCGCCTAGTCTACCGCTGTCTCTTTCTCATCACCCTAGAAGAACGAAAAGATGAACAGACTGACATCCCTCTTCTCCATCCACCGGATACCAGCCAGGAGGCTCGGACTGCACGCGCCGTCTACATTGACGGCTATTCCCTCAAGCGCCTGCGCAACCGGGTATTGCGAGGCACCGGCCGCGACCAGTACGATGACCTCTGGCAGGGGCTTACCATTGTCTTTCGCGCCTTGCATCATGGAGAACCCCGTTTAGCCCTGCCTGCCCTTGGCGGTCTTTTCAGCCCTGAGCAATGCCAATCCCTCGATTATTCAGCCCTACCCAATCAGGCACTGCTCGAAACGATACTTTGCCTGCGCTGGGCGCATATTGAAGGAAACCTTGTCCCGGTCGATTACCGCAATATGGGGCCAGAAGAGCTGGGCTCGGTCTATGAAAGACTGCTCGAACTGGACCCTTACGTTGACCCGCACGCCCGACAGTTCAGTTTTGTCGGCAATGAAGATGGCGATGCCTCAGGCCATGCCCGCAAGACTACAGGCTCCTATTACACCCCGGATAGCCTGGTCCAGGAACTGATTACATCCGCCCTTGATCCAGTCATTAAGTCCCGCCTGGCTGCCCGTCCGGATAATCCGACAGAGGCACTTCTTGCCATCACCGTCATCGATCCGGCCTGCGGCAGCGGTCATTTTCTCCTTGCCGCCGC
>AMFJ01009505.1_pt1 | contig 11003 bp, 9 predicted proteins | sample 427208 | NCBI WGS metagenome assembly AMFJ01 (sample SAMN02954298, study PRJNA114691) | groundwater metagenome | biome: aquatic; feature: subsurface aquifer; material: sediment; isolation source: subsurface aquifer sediment | place: USA: Rifle, CO | collected 2008-08
TGGCTTCATTGATAGCAATTAGCAACGGTGGCATCTGTGTACTAACCAACCTTGTGACTGAAGGCTTGACGATCAGGTAATCCCGTTTGGGAATTGCCCGGGCCAACAGATCAAGCTGGTTGTCATTGATTCCGAACACCTGGCTGTAAAGCTCAGCTTGTTGGTGAACGGAGGACTTCACAGCAGGCAACAAGATCTGGCACGGAATGTTGGTTACGAAGGAGCCAATATTTGGCAGTCGCGCAATTTCATCCAGTGCTTGTGTCGCGAACATCACAAAGGCTCGCTTTTTGCGGAAGGTACGCAGCCAGTCTTCCATCTTGGATGCGAAAGAAGGATTTGCCAGCATGTACCACGCTTCTTCGATGTAAATCAGCGTCGGTGTTGTTCCGTCCAGGCGACGCTCAATGTTATAGAAGGCGTAGTCCATGAATGGGCTTGCCAACTGTGCGGTCTGCAGAATTCCACCGCACTCCATACCCACCATCTTCGACAACTGGAAGTGATCTTCATCGTTATCAAAATAGGCTGCGTAGGGGCCAGAGCCAATTTCATCGGCATCCGTGCGGTCAACATAGGGAGCGAGCTTTGCGGCAAGATCCTGGTCCGCACCAGCAATCAAGGCGTACAGAGCAGAGAGACGCCAGGAGGACGGTGGTGAACGGCGCAATCCCTGAATGGCTGTGAAGATAACCTGCCCTTCATTGGACGTGACTTCATTTCCACCGGCTCCGATTAAAACCTCAATCCACTGGCGCAAACGCATATCGTCGTCGGCCAACAGCATGGTCCGCACAGGGTTCATGCCCACTGTTTTTCCAGCCTTGCCGCCCATGTCGATGTGCTTGCCACCCAACAGAACCGTAGCCATCATCAAGGAATGATCCTTGTCGAAGATGAATGTCTGCCCAGGGTTGTATTTCTGGAACATCGAAATCAATAGGGTCAACAGCGACGTTTTACCTGAGCCGGCACCACCAATCACTGCGGTATGGCCGAGGTCGGTCTCATGAGGGTTGAAGTCGTAGGTAATGCCGTATGGCGTCAGGAAACGGGCCAACGCCGGAACATCATGACCCACCAGGCGTGAGAACAGCGGATGTGTAGGTTCACCCTTTGTTATGGTGCGAATAGGTGCAAGATCGGCCAAATTCGCTGTGGAAGCCAGTTTCCAGCGCAGGATGGCATTTGCATTACCTGGCATGGTTGCCAGGAAGGCAGACATCAGGCCCTGCCGCTCACGCAGAATAGTAAAGCCGTTCGCACGCAGATTGCTCGCCATTCGTTCGGCCGAGTTCTCCGCTTCTTTCTGCGTCGTCCCCAGGGCGAGAATAGTCATGTTGTAGTAGCCATAGCTCACATCGGTCGCTGTGAGCTCGACCAGAGCATCCTGTGCGTCTTGTGCGAGATGCAGGTTACCTGTGTTGACCTTTTCCGATTCAGAATCGGTCATGCGCTCAAAGACACGTGTCAGAACCGACTTCACTTCGGAACGATAAAACATTTCCGCATCCTGGATGGCCTTTTCTGCCACCGTGCGGTCAACGAACCGATAGCACTGAACCAACACGTACTCACAGTCCACCGCCATCAACGAATCCATGTAGCCGCTGTAGGCCTCTTGTGGTGTGCCTGTAGTCGACAGTGCGGCAACATACGCGCTTTTTGTCGGCCCTTTGAACTCAAATTGATCCTGGCGACGGATCAGCGTATCAGATGCCAGCGCCGTATTCAGATACGCGCCCCCCTTCGGTAGGCGGACTGGACCGGGTGGGGACGCCAAATTGGCGCGGGAATACAAGTCACCCAGGAATTCTTCGCCTTCAAGACGTTTGAAACCAAGGTTCATTTCGACAATGCCGGAGAACGCGCCCAACAACTTCTCGAACTCGGTCGTCATGTCGGCCAGCTGGCCACGAACCTTGGCGATCGCGCCTTTGTCTGACAATCGTCGCTTTAGCAGGCCGCTAAGTGCAGGAAACACATTGCCATCGTTTTCCTCCAACTCTGCTCGCAGCGCTTCAAAGAACGCCTCACTGGAGTTGGGGAAGTTGAACCCGAGGTATATCCGTTGGGTCAGACGTGCATTGCGCTGTTTGGTAAGTGTCTTTTCCCACTGCTCATCAATGGCACGCGCTATCGGATTGGAAAAGTCCCCCTTGGGGTAACCGGACACAAACCGACGCTCCTGTACCGTCCACATAGTGATGCGATCGGTCAAGGTACGCAATGCGGTTTGCAGCTGGTCGATCTTCTGATTGGATTCGAAGTCCTGCCGCCCTTCAACATCCGAGCCTTCAAAGGTGTAGCCCGCAAGCAGCGATCCGTCCTGGCAAATAATCAGTCCAGGCGCCACTTGAGCAAACCAAGGTAACAGTTCTGCAAACGAACGAGCCGATTTACGAGGCTTGTTGAAAAGGTTTTCAAAAGCAATCATTTTTTGGCCAATCAAAGCGGTAGGTTTTTACCCCAGCCTTTGGGCCGGGACTTGTAATCGCTCATGCGCGGGGTCGCGTCATACACATGCTCTTCATTGAGATATTTAAAAAAGACCTCGATGAACTGCGCATCACGCTTGGTGAGCCATTTGGCGAGCGAATACAGGATGATGATGATCGGGACGCCCCAATAGCTGCGAGCGACGAGACAAAATGAGCTTGCGAAGACCAGCCCTCCGAAGCTGGCCTTTTCGATCCCCATGATCAGCCGCGAGCGCTGCAGCGACTGATGAAAGGCAGAGGAACGCGAAGCCATATAGCTTTAAGAAAGGCAGGATTGCATTGATGGCATGGATTGGAAATATGACGAATTTGCCAATACGCCACCGAGTCCAATAATGATGCCGAACACCACGCACACCGAAATTATGCGACTCCAATCCATTTTCGAGATCATGCCAATCACCAGCGTGGCAATCACTACTACCACGAAGATCAAAATTGCCAACGGGCCCTTCATCCACTTCACTACTGAACAGCCAAACTGTGTGATGAATGGGATATCAAAGGATTGCGCCATAGCCTCTAATGGCATGACTGTGAGCAGTGCCGCGACAAGGGTGGCGGTCACAACCGTTTTCAGGTTTTGATCATTCCACTGGTTCTGACGCAGCGCGTTGATTTTGGATTTGACGGTTTGAATCATTAGAGCTCTCCTGGGGTTAAAAAAAATTAAAAAATCAAAACTTTTCAAGGACGTATTCGCCCTTTACGCGGTCGTAGTCGTGCACGCGACAGACTTCGGTTACTTTGCGTATTGGCCCATCACGTTTGATAAAGAACAACCACTGAACGCTGTCAGCAATGGCCACCTTCAAGGCTTCATGGGGAATACCCATATTTGCCATCAATAGCAGGTTCTCCAGACGACCAAGCCCGCGAGCTGCGCTGTTGGCATGGATGGTTGCAGCAGAGCCTGGATGGCCCGTGTTGGCCGCGTCCATCCAGTCATATGCCTCTGGACCACGCAGCTCACCGACAATCACCCGCTTTGGTGCATATCGCATGGCGGTTCGTACAGCCTTGCGAGGTGTTATCCCCTGTTCGTCGTCGCATTCAACGAGAACCTTGTTGGGGGAAACAATCTGCAACTCGTGAACGGTCTCAATGACAAATAGCCGATCTTCAATGGGAACCATGCTCAGAGCGGTATTCATCATCGTGGTCTTGCCCGAGCCAGTGCCGCCGACGATCAAAAAGTTTTCCTTGTTGATGATTGCCTGCTTGAGCAGGTCGGCATACTGCTGCGAGATGACACCACTGGCGATGTACTCTTCGATGCTGAAAACACGGGAGGCATGGCGCCGAATACACATTGACGGACCATTAACCGCCACAGGCGGAAGAATCGCCTCAACCCGGAAGCCTGGAAGTCGAGCAGACAATACCCGCTGCTTGTTTTTTTCGCCAACTTCCTTTTCCATCAAACCTGCGATCAGGCTAATAGCAGCGCGAATGTTTGGAGCGGCCAGCTTGACTTTGAGCTTATGTGTTTTGCCGTGTTTTTCAATGAATACATCGTCTGGTCCATTAATCATGATTTCGCTGATTTCCGCGTCATCAAAATGAACCTTCAGCACATCCAGTGTGTCCATAAGCTGAGTCAGAACCCGCTGGGTGTGGCCAAGTCGCACGACCTCTGTGGTTTTGTCAACTGATGATGTGTCTTCTAAATGCATGCTTGGAATTCTCCAAGCTACGCCCTGATTTTTTGCCCGGACAATGGCGCTAAAACGATGCAAAGCGCCACTGGGCATGTGCCCAATGGCGCAAATCGAATTACCTGCCGAACAATGGCTGCATGTTGGAAACCAACAAAGACAAAGGTAACGCAACAATCAGCGCCCAAAGCGGTGCCAGCAGAGGTGACAGACTGAAAGGAATGACTAGGTAGACCAGTGGCAGCGCCAGCAACGGAATCACCAACATCCCAGCAACAGTGAAGGTTGCCGGACGGATGGCGCCAAATTCGGCACGCTTGATCCGTCGTTGCATGAACCCATCAAATATTGATGCGCCCAACATTGGGGCCAAGACGACAAGCCAGATCAACACAATGGCTAATCGCATTGCGACCACGAACGCCTGGAGAATCAGCCCTTGAAGGTAGCTGTTGTAAACCGATGACATCAGTTCACCGCCGGGGCCTGCCACTCGCTTTGACAATGCCACCTCTGCTTTGGTGTGCTGGGCAGTCTTTGCCGTTTGAGCCACCATGCCGAGCGGCGTGTCCTGAAAGGTGGCGTTTGCAAAGGAAACCACCATATCTCCAACACGCATTCCCAGTGCCTCTCGTGTCTGGCGGACTTCGTCCACAACGAAGCTCTCGATGCTGGCCCCACTTCGCATCAATGGCGCGATGAAAAACCCAAGGAACACCACCGCCAACCAGAATCCAAGGTGCTGACTGTTCTTCATTCTTAACCCCGCGGTGCGTACATTTCCAGGTACCCGGCATCCACCGGGTCGGTAATACTGGCCACCAAGTGCGTACGTAGGCCTGCCGTGACCTCTTCAGTGGGTTCATCCTCAACGAGCACCGCTTCAATGCGATCAATTGCGTTGTTTTTCGCCCATGTGTTCAAAGGTTGCGTGAAATATTTCCAGATAATAAGTTCGCCATGCTTTGTGTAGCCGTGAACCCTGATACGCGCCACATCACGGACGCAGCTTGCTAACCAGAACAAATAGATGCCGACAACGCGACCGTGATAACTCTCACCACGCTGCACAGCGAGGTCAACCTTGGTAACCGCCTTTTCTATGGCTTCGCTCCAAAGTGAATTGCCATCAGGCGCAGGCCACAGTGGCGTCAGATAAGCCCCTAACTTCTCGGTAGCAATCCGAAGATTCGGCTGGTGTATCCAAATCGACAAGGCGATGTTTTCATAGGGCTTATTGCGAATGATTTCATTCAGCCAGGTGCTTGGTATCTTGGGAGCAAGCTCATTAATAGGCCAAATAGACGCTCCTCCCTTGTTGATTAATCTGTCTTGTCGCGCTCTGCTGCCAATGTTTGTTACTGAAGTCATTTATTAGCTAGCCTTTTTGTTCTGCACGATTACAGGAATGCGGCCCTTAACCAGTTCGCCACGGTTAAAGAAACCTATGTAATGCAAGTCTTGCAACTGCGGTAGCAGACTTCTCGGGAAAATCTCTACCGTTTTTTCTGAAATGGACTCGCTTTGATTGGCACTGAATTCCAATCCCACATCTTCTGTTTTCGAGCCCATGCCAGTGGATTGACTCTTGACGATGATCGATGTCTCGCCCAGCTTATTAATGATCAGGTCCATCGTGTCTGGATCCTGCGTAGCGCCAATAATCAGGTTGTTCATATTCCCGATGAATGTCCGCGCCCGTGCGGTGTTGCCACCAAACTTGTCTACCAGGTCAGAGAATGTCTGCCCCATTGCCCAAATGAAGAATCCAGCCCCACGACCTTTGTTGGCCTGTTGAATCATTGGCTCGCAGGCGACATCGCGCCATTCATCGACCACAACGTGTACGCGCCGGGGTTGCGAGCCATCATCCTTGGAAGCTACCCCATGGTTGTAAATCTCAGCCGCAACTGAGGAAAGCTCTGCCAGAGCCATGGTTGACATTGCCTTACCCACAGATTCGTCAGCCAGGGTGTCTGTGCCCATGTAGAAAATGTGATTGCCTTCCACAAGGCGTTTCCCATCCATGATGGGCCGTGTGTCGTTGATGTCTTCGTAGTCAGGAGACAGCAACCCACGCAGGTCGTCGGTGGTCAATTTCGTAAGCAATGGCGTGATACTCACGATCATCTTGCCGAACCATTCCTTATTTGCCTCCAAAATGGCAACCAAACCGCGAACTTCTTCCGGCTTGGTGGGCAGGCCCGTTACATTTGCCTCATCCTGGGTCTCTGGGACTTCAGTCAGGAACACCTTGATCATCGCGCTCAACTCCGGTGAGTTGGTCTCCACTGCGTTCTTGTTGACTTGACGTTTACCCCCAGCCGAGTTCGCTGCATTCATTTCCTTCTCGATGGACTCCAGCAACTGTGGGCATTCATCTTTGAAAAACTTCCGAAGGGCCTGTTCTGTAAGTTTTTCTACCGACATCCGCGACTCCATCGAAGTCTTCAGGTTGTAAAGGCTCACACGACGGCCGATGTACTTCATGCCGTTGGTAATTCGGTGAACGGCCATCCAGCAGAACTCTTTGAAGTTGTCGCTCTCCTGAGACCCCAGCACCATAGTGATCCGTGAAGCAACTTGAGACACCTGATCCCAGTTCTTCACCAGATCGAGCCGGACCGACTCCGAGGCGAAGGCCGGGTGCAGCATCAGGAATCGTTCAGGGTGGCCAGCAAGTACAGCGGCCTGGCGGCAAATCTCGCGCAGATCACGATCCCCCTTTGGGTCAATCACGATCACGCAGTCACCACGCAGCGCCAACTGGAAAATAATAAGTGCTGCCAACCGTGTTTTGATAGCTCCGGTGGTCGCAATAATTGCGCAATGCCCCTTCAGTGATTCAAGAGGCAACAGCACGTCGCTTTCTTTCATGTCCAAGCCGTGCACCCAGGGCAGGCCTTTGGCCTTGCGAGGGTCATTGATCTTACCCATCCACTTGAGCCACCATTGCGGCGGGTACACATCATCCAGGTCTCGCTTGAGCACTTCATATGCTCGCTGAGTATGGCGTGGCTCCCAACGGTAACCCCAACCCAACCAAAGGTTTTCACCGAGTTTCGGCATGACCTTCTGCAGATCCGTGGTCTTCATGATCACAATTTCTTTGCCAGACAGCGACAGCTTGTATTTCAGCAAACGCTGAGCCCCTGCCATGCGCCACGCGGCCATGGAAACTGCAAGTGCAGCGGAAGCCAGCAAGGTGCCGCGGGGGGCATTAACCAAGAGCGCGCAGATCGTCATCCAGATTGCAGCAATCCCCCACCCAACAGCGGCCCGTGCTTCGAATGCTGGACGCAGCAGTTGTTCAAATCGTTTTTCCGCCATTAGAGCCCCAGCTTCTTGCAACCGTAACGGGAAATGACGATCGCCTCCTTGGGCTTGGAGCCTTCGGGAATCGCCACTTTTTGGACTTTCAGACCAGGTCGGTCTGGTGGTGCGTAGATCAATCCTGCGGCGGCCATTTCATTGACCCAATCAGGGATGCTGCGCATGAGAGTACCCAGGAATTCGATGCCAATAGCTGCACCGTTATCTGTCATACGCATGGTGGTGCTCTGGTCACCCCGTGCCCGCCATGACTTTATGACTTTGCCCAGCAGCTCAATCGTCAGGGTCGTCTTGATTTCCTTGCGGATATCTTCAGGCACAAGGTCACTGAACTTCACTTCGGCTGTTTCTTTGATCTTTCCACCTTTTCCTGGCAATGGCGAAGGAGGCATGGCGGACGAATGAATGGAAGGCTCTGGCACAGACAGAGCAGAAGGTGCAGCAGGTGTGTTATCTGTCACATCGCCATTACCCGCACCAATTGCGCCAGCATCAGACTTTTCAATCAATTCACCAGTGTCCAGGTCCACAGTCGCGCCGGCCGGTGCAGTGGGAACCATGGCCATGTCGGAATCCAGCTTTGCAGGCGTGGTCTTGACCTTCTTTTCTACCGCAGCGGCCTCGGTTTTCGCCAATGGATCACGGTCAAGAACGCCACTCAGCGTCTTGGGCGCGGCGCGTTGGTAGGCAGAGGCCTCGTACGACTCAATGACGGTGATTGGCTTCTTCAGCTTGTATGACTGGTGGACGTTACCCTCTTGGTCCACAACCTCAGTCATACCCATGTCGTTACCATACGATGTTTCGAAAACTCCATCTTGCTTGAGCAATTCAGCAATAGTTGACGCCGAAGACGGCCAACCATCCCGCCCCTCACGGGAACCCTGTCTCACAATTTCTTCGCCAGCTTCCGGCCAAATCAGGTAAACGCCAGTGCTGTCAACGATCATGGGCCCATCATTTGGCTTCCACTTGCCATCATTGACCAGTGAACGCATCGCACCAACGAGATAGGGTGTCAAATGGGTACCAACAGTCACGCGACCATAGGCTTGAGGGCGTCGTGAATCCTCGCGCGCTTGAACCTTTGTCCACATGGTTGCGACCACATCCTTTGCGATACGGGAGGTTGTCTCGCTGCCGCCGGCCAGTTCAAAAATGGTTCGCGTCAAATCAGGAGAACCCTCTTCCAGCCAACCCAGGTTCTCCGGCCCCACTATTTTGTGAAGGATCGAAGCGGTGTAGGGCGAAGGTCCAAGCAGCTTCTTTTGATCGAGCTTCGACTCATCCGACCAGTTCACGTAGACGCGATCAATCCCGCTTTCCTGGGCCCATGCCGTGATGTCTGATTTGTGTTTAGGCCACGATTCTCCGCCTTTGGATGAAACGACCATCCGTACCAACGGGATACCAATTGGGTGAAGCAAACCCGCCAGGAAACAGACATAGCGCCAGCGATGCTCCAGTTTGTGACGCACTTCAACAGTTTCTGCGCCCGTAAAGATTCGCCCATCTGAGGCTTGGAAGCATAAAAATGCCATTTCAAGGGACGCCCGAAACAAACCACCTTCTCCCGAGAACAACGACGAGGACGAACCAGGCAGGGAATTGATTTGATTAGCCAAATTCGCGATTGGCGTCAGAAATCTGACATCAAATTTATCCACGTCGGCGGCTGCATGGAGTCGAATTCTGGAGATCAGACTCTCATTTCCAGCAAGCAAATCCGCAACCCTGCGCAGCGGCAGACCTTGATCATCTGGAGGGTAAATATTTTTCACCGCAATGGACGGTGCTGCGCCAGTCGGATACGCAGATTTGACAAACGAAGGAGCCACCAGGAACTCTGGCTTGCTTCGATTAAATATGTTTAAGAACCATTTCATTCCCATGAACCAATTGTCCCGACTCAACCATCTTGGTTCGTACGTTCAACATATGCTTTTTGGTGTGTTGAACATCTTTTCGGGTGGTTTGGAAGCGAAAACTCATTTCAGGGAACCGCTGATTTCGCTACAGCCTCTTGCAATACCGCTAAAAAGAAGAATGAGGAATACCCTGTGAAGGGCGGTTCATGTAATGGCGACATGAACTTCGAGACTAAATTAAGCCTCCTGGTGTCAACAACTGGCCACGGCAGGAGTGAATGCTTTCTTTTTGGCGTTGATCATCATGTTTAGTTTCTGCTTTGCAGCACTCACATCGAACTGGTGTACGGCACAGACAGGGCAGGAGTGGCGCACATAAGAGCCCACCGGCCAGACATACAACGAGCTGCAGTCCTTGCATGTATGTAAAGGCACCTCGTTGTTCTTGACGCCATCAATCAAGACAATGTAGGTTTCAAAGCTGATGCAGGCATCTTCGTGGCGCTCGTGCATGTCGCTGCAATAACGCAAATAGGTTTCCATGCGCTTATCGAGGGCAGTACCTAGATTTGTGTCAAACGTGGCGAGCGATCCAGGGCCATTAGCGCCGAAGTGAAGTCCGAGCAGATAAGCGGCTGCGTACTTGTCCACCATTTTGGAAAGGAATCCCTTGGCGATGTAGGTTTGACCACTTCCACGAGGACGCTGAATCTCAACACCCATTTCCAACAATCGTTTGTCAATAGCTGCCTTGATACGCTGAGGACGGATGTCTGTGCCTGTCAAGTCCTTGATCAACTGCGTACGCTGAGTCAGGCGAATAAGGACGTCAAAGCGATCTTCCCACCGAGGATCATCAAACAGATTGATTCTTGACTTTGACGTTGTGGCTTTTCCAGACTTTACATTGCTATTTGTACGCATAATTTTGTTACCTTTCCAGTTTTTTAAGTGATTTGCTGGCTTTTGACTTACATCACCCGTTTTCTGCGTGCGGCACCCGCCAAGACCGTTCTCTCACGGAATGTCATAGAGGTGGTAGACGCAATCAAAAAATAATCGTCCGCTACAGTAGGCAAAAGCACCACGGCGGGGTCGGAAGCGATGGCATGCAGCTCACGTGGGCTGTGGCGACTAATCAAACTGGCCTGCGCGGACTGAAGGTCATAAAGCATGGCGGCTTGAGTGGGCGAGGTGCGAAGGCTGTCCAGGCGGGAGATTAGGGCCATGAAAACTTCTTCAATGGCCTCCGCTTGGAATGAATCTTTGGGCTTGTGTACGTCAAAAATGCCGTTTTGCGCAGCCATGGGGGTGCGAACAGAAAAAAGTGGCAAGCCGCAATCAGCGAGTTCATGAACCTGATCCTCACTCAGGACGGAAAGCACTTCAAGAAGTGTCCGCTGACCCGGAAAATACTGCTGAACAACACGATTGTCGTTGGCCGACTCGGTGCATGAGAACGCCCAGCGTCGCAAAATAGCGCTCTTGTTCTCATCACGGATGCTCCGATCAACCGTGGGTAAGTACATGCGCTTTACTTTGGTAATTGTTGGACTAATAATGGTTTCCATTGCAAGATGATTCATTTTGTAACAAGTTGTAGTTGATACTTTGCCTTAGCCACCCTGCTTACTCCCCCCCCC
>AMFJ01002827.1_pt1 | contig 10996 bp, 14 predicted proteins | sample 427208 | NCBI WGS metagenome assembly AMFJ01 (sample SAMN02954298, study PRJNA114691) | groundwater metagenome | biome: aquatic; feature: subsurface aquifer; material: sediment; isolation source: subsurface aquifer sediment | place: USA: Rifle, CO | collected 2008-08
GATGAAAACCTGGTGTCCTAACCACTAGACGATGGCGCCATTTGGTGAAATTTCAATAAAACAGTAACTCGGACAGTTTAACACAAATAAAAAATAAATCAAGGGGTGGGCATTATTAATGAATAATAGCCAAAAAATATCTCCAAAAGACCAAAGCACTTGATTTCTGGCATGTCTGTGATAGGATTGAAAACTCAGTAATTTTACAATTCAAAAGTCAAAATTAACATATTTTGGAGGTGCATCGTGGAGAATAGGGCTATATATAACAATAAGAATGGTTTGGTTTTGGGTTATTTTGTCAAAGACGGAGATGTTGGGTTGGGTCTCAGGAAAAAAACTCCCTGGTCTGGAAAACTTAGCGGTCCGGGCGGAAACAGGGAAGAATGCGACAAAAGTTTGAAGGATGCATTGGTAAGAGAGGTGAAGGTGGAATTGGATGTGAATATCGCGCTTGATGAAATTGAAAAAAGGGCAGAGTTTAAAATTTTCCGTCCAGGAAAAAAACCGATCTTGCTTCATGTTTATACTATGGGTCGGTATCAGGGTGATTTCAAGGCGTCTGACGAGATGGATATTCCTTGGTGGTTTCCAATTGAATATTTGCCAATAGAACTCATGGTTCCTGGGGACGAGCATTGGGTATACAGGATGCTGAAAGGGGAGTTCTTGGGAGGAGAGATTCATCGCAGTCTTGATTTTGAAACACTCATTTATATGAATGTGTATGAGGTTGATCCAAAATCTTTCGTTCATTACTGAAGCCACAAAGGAGATTAGCAATGGAACTCAATGATCGTGTTAAAAAGAAAATTCTTTTCGTGCATTATGGCGGTCCCTGGAATGAAGATCCTTATGCATTTGAGAAGCCTATCGAGATTCTCATGAAATTTTTGGAAATCAATGGGCATGGGGTTCAGCGAGTCACTGTCGCTCCCTCAGACAAGGAGCTTTCAAAGGTTGATGCGGTGGTTTTTGCCTCAATAAGATTCAAGGAAGAAGCTGACAAAATCAGAAAAAGCACCGGCAAAAATGTTTTCATTGTTGAAAATTCCGTTGGAGAAGGCGGGGGTGAATCTGGAGTTATTTTTATAAAAAGAGACATTGACCTCTGCGGAGTTGCAAGAAAAATAGAAGCGCAGGCGTAGCGACTCATCTATGTTTTATCGAGGCGGGTTTGAAATTTTTCGAATCCGCTTTTTTTATTATAAATTTTTCGAAAATAAAAAAGCCCCGGAGTTTCTTCGGGGCTTTGATTCAGAGAGGCTTTCTCGTTCTCATATCAATAATATTGTGTTTCTTAATGGGGGGAAATCTTCTGGTTCTTTTTTCCATGTCAGTTTCAAGAAAATCAATAATTTTGACGACATCGTCTTCTTGGAAAAATTTTTCCAATTTGGAACCCCTGCGTCCTATTTCTTCAGTGGTCAGCGCAAAAGCATCATTGCTTGCATTGATGAATGTGCTTTTGAAGCAGACAAATTCAGCGTAATTTTCTGATGTTTTCACATAGAAAATTTTGCCTTCATTGGGTTGCTCATCATCACCATACTGAATGAGGACAAAAACAGCGCAGGAACCAGTTAGAATATCTCCAAATTTATAAAATTCTCCAATTATAAGTTGGTTAGTCAAGGCTAATGTTTTATTCATTTTCATTTCCTCCTGGATATTTTATTGTGAAGGTACGACTTTTAACTTTGCTATATTATAAGAAATGAGTTAATATAGAGTTTATGAATATTATCAAATCACCACAATTTATCAAGGGGATCATGGGAAGCGATCCAATCTTGAAGGAAAAAATCCCTCAGATAGCCTTTGTTGGTCGATCCAATGTTGGAAAATCAAGCGTAATCAATACCTTGGTCGGGGTTAAGGGTTTGGCAATTTCCAGTTCGACTCCGGGTCGCACGCTTCAACTAAACTTCTTTGATATTGATGGCAAAGCCTATTTCGTGGATCTTCCGGGTTATGGCTATTCCAAAACCTCCTTGAAGCAAGCCGAAAAAATGCGAAAGATGATAATGTGGTATCTTGAGCAAAATGAACACAAACCAGACAAGGTTGTCCTGATTATTGATGGAAATATTGGTCCAAGCAAATTCGACATCGAAATGATGGAGCTTCTTAGTGAAAATGCCTACAATGTGATTGTGGTGGCCAACAAAATGGACAAGGTGAAAGCCAGTGAATTGGTCAAAAAACAACGCTTGATCATCGAAAAACTTGATACTGAAAACATTGCCTATTTCTCAACCAAAACCAAAAAAGGCAAAGAAGAACTTTTGGATAAGATTTTTGCATAGGCTATAGCGAGAATGAGTTGACAAATTCTCGCTTTATTGCTATATTTGTATGGCTTTGGAAGTCTTACTGCCTGGCGGCAGTTTTTTGTTTTATTATATTTTTTTACATGTAAATTCATAGGGTTAGAAGGTTTATAAGGTCAATTACTTTACAAACTTTAAAAACTCTATGCATTTTACGAACTAAACACTATGGAAATTCGAAACATTGCAATCATCGCTCATGTGGATCATGGTAAAACAACTTTGACTGACGCAATCATGCGCCAGACTGGAATGGTGGAAGAGGGAATCAGCATGGACAACAACGCGCTTGAACAAGAACGCGGAATCACCATCTATGCTAAAAACACTTCAATCAACTATCGCGACACAAAAATCAATATCGTGGACACCCCGGGTCATGCCGACTTCGGATCAGAAGTTGAACGAGTGCTTCGTTCAATTGACAGCGTGCTTTTGATTGTGGATGCGCAAGAAGGACCAATGCCACAAACAAGATTTGTTTTGAAAAAATCTTTGGAATTGGGATTGAAGCCAATTGTTGTTATCAACAAAATCGACAAGCCAGCTGCTGACCCTGACATGGTTCAGGAACAAGTGTATGAATTGTTCATGGATCTTGGAGCAACTGATGAACAACTTGATTTCACAACCATGTATGCAATCGGTCGCGAAGGAATTGCCAAGGAGCATTTGAGCGATGATTCGAAAGACCTTGAACCACTTTTGGATATGATTCTTTTGAAAGTGAAACCTGCCAAGGCTGACGCAGCTGCGCCTCTTCGAATGCAACCTTTCAATCTTGGATATGACAATTTCTTGGGACGCTTGGCTGTGGGACGAATTCATGAAGGAACAATCAAGATGGGAGCAACCTATGTCCTCAAAAAAACTGATGGAACAACCGAAAAATCCCGCGTGACTAAATTGTATTCCTTCAAGGGAACAGTTCGCGAAGAAGTTCAAGAAGCTTATGCAGGTGACATCGTGATGGTGGCTGGATTTCCAAAGATTGATATCGGAGAAACAATTTGCGAAAGTGAAGATCAGGAATCTTTGCCGGCAATCACAATTGATGAACCAACAATTTCCTTGAGATTCTTGGTTAACGATTCTCCATTTGCAGGACGCGAAGGAAAATTCGTGACTGGAAAGCAAATCAGAGAAAGACTTGAAAAAGAATTGGAAGTTAATGTTGGTCTTAAGATTGATTTTTCAACTTCAGAATATTACACCGTGTTTGGACGAGGAGAACTTCACATTGCAGTTTTGCTTGAAAACATGAGACGTGAAGGATTTGAAATGCAAGTTTCACAACCACATGTAATCATCAAGGATATCGACGGAGTGAAATCAGAACCATTTGAAGAAGTGACTGTTGATGTGCCAAGCGAACTTGCTGGAACAATCATTGAAACTCTTGGAAAAAGAAAAGGAATCATGAGCGACATGCAAATTCATGGCTCACAAACTCGACTCTTGTTTGAAGCCCCAACTCGTGGAATGCTTGGATATCGAGGACAATTTGTGGTTGACACTAAAGGTGAAGGAATTATGTCATCTCGCGTGATCGGATTCAGAGAGCATGTTGGAGAAATCAAAAGAAGGGAAGTTGGATCAATGATTTCAAATGGAACTGGAAAAGCGCTTGGATTTTCTTTGGCAAACCTTCAAGATCGTGGAGTTTTGTACATCCCTGCTGCAACTGAGGTCTATGAAGGACAAGTTATTGGAAATGTGACCAAGGGTGAAGAAATGACTGTGAACCCGCTTAAGGGAAAACAACTTACCAATATGCGTTCATCAGGAACTGACGATGCGATTCACTTGGTGCCACCATTCATTCTTTCAATTGAGAGAGGTTTGGAAATCATCAATGACGATGAATATCTTGAAGTGACCCCACAATCTGTTCGTCTTCGAAAACAATTCTTGAAAGAAGGAGACAGGACTAAGGCTGGAAGAAAGAAACAATAAACAGCTTCTCAGGCATCAGCTTTCAAGCTTTTTAGAAAATTCAAAATTTACATTAAAAAATCCCGAACTGCCGGCTGGCAAAAGTCGGGATTTTTTGATTGAAATGCTTTATTTGAAGCAAAAAGAGACTCCTGGATTTGACAGAAGTTGTTTTTGGGTGTATACTTATATGTTAGTACTTTAAGGGCTAGTCTGGGGCTTTGACATGGGGTCGAAGTGAGGGACAAGCCATAAAAAAAGGAGGAAGCCATGAGAAGCAAAAAGAATGTTCATGTGTTGATGTCAGCGGTTGGCTGGGTCACCAGTTTCGTTTCCGCACTGCTGGAGGCATTACTGGAAAAAGGAATTTCAGCGGAAAAGATCCACGAATTCGTGACTAGTAGTGGCAAAGTATCGATTGCCAAAATAGTTGATGCACTTGCGGGCGACATTAATGGTGTTGTTGATGTCCCTGTGGAAACTGTTGGTGCTGAAAACGCTTATGCGGTTTCAGTTGATTACAACATGAGCGTGGAAGAAGCTGTGAAGCTTGGCAGTTACGACTGGAGTAACAGTGATGTCACTACCAAAAATTTTCCAACCAAGCTTTCGGGCAAAACTGATGTGGAGATTAAACTTTTCCATTTTGATCGTAATATCTCCAGTGAAAATGCAATTATGGAGATGGATAAAACTGGTTATCGTCCAGCTGAAACTCATGAACTGTTGGCGTTGGGTGCAAAATATCCTGATCTTCAGCGTGAATTTTCGATTATAGCTCTAGGCTCAGTGTGGCGCCACCTCGATGGTTCTCGCTATGTTGCGTATCTGCGCAGGCGCGATTCGCGTCGTAAGCTCCACCTCCGCAACTTCGGCATTGACTGGCTCGGCCGCTGTCGCTTCGCTGCTGTTCGCAAGTAATTGCACTTGGAACCTTGGGTTTCTTGAAACTAAAATGTTTCTTGAAATCCTTGGTTCTTTTTTTATTTGCAAAAATTTTTAATTTTTGCAAAAGATGATAAAATGTAAAAAGATATTAGACTCAAAATAAGTTTTTGGTCAAGGCTGAAAACGGTCGAATTCCGAAATTATTGAATACGGAATGGTGTCGGATAAGTTTGACACTGGAGTTGTTTTTTAATTTCTAAAAAATAAAGATACTTGGTGTAAGATACTAGGGAATTAAAAGATTCCGAATAAAATTCAATCCCGAGAGTGTTCAAGGGGTGGTGGCTTGGGTGGTATTTTGCACAATAGGCTCAGTGTGGCGCAACCTCAATGGTAATCGCTATGTTGCGTATCTGAACAGGAACGATTCGAATCGTAAGCTCAACCTCAACAACTTCGACAATGACTGGAATGACCGCTGTCGCTTCGCTGCTGTTCGCAAAGCTCTTTATTTCCCGCTCTCAGGCGGGTTTTATTTTTAAAACTAGCTAAGAAAATAAATAATCAAGTAAATTTATTTTAGCAGTTGTTTTTGCCAGCCACCGAGCATTTTGCCAATTTCCTCCAAGCGTTCAGAAAGAAGCAGGTATTTTTTGTTGTCCAGGGATTTTATCTCCCATGACAATTGGAGAAAGAATTTGAGTAAGTCCAGTTTTGCATTGGCTTTTTGAATGAAAGGCATTTTCTGCTCTTTGCTCAGTCGACTAGCTATTAATATAGATTCAGTTATTTCAATGAGTAAGGTGTCTATTTTTATTCCCAATGTGTAGCGTGATGTTTTTGAAAAATGGGGCAAAAACTCATGCCACAATTTGTATGCTGACATCAACTTTTGAACAAGTGATAAATTTCCTCCGGGGGGGGGTCTTAATGGAAGCATTTTTATGGGTAAAATTCAATTGAGTCATAGTTTTGAAAATATTATTAGTTTAGAAAACTTGCTTTTAGCTTGGAAAGAATTTGAAAAAGGAAAGAAAAGCAGAAAAGATGTGCAAGATTTTTCAATGCATCTGATGGACAACATCTTTTCACTTCATGAAGATCTTTCCAATCATACCTATAAGCACGGAGGATATCAAGCGTTCAAGATCAATGATCCGAAACCGCGAGACATTCACAAGGCAACAGTGCGTGACAGGCTTTTGCACCGGGCGATCTATAGAATTTTGTATCCGTTTTTTGACAAAACATTTGTCGCTGATTCATATTCATGCAGGAACAACAAGGGCACGCATAAAGCAATCAAGAGATTTCATGAGTTCGCAAGCAAAGTGAGCAAGAATGGCACAAAAACTTGTTGGGTTTTGAAATGTGACATCAGGAAATTTTTTGCCAACATCGACCATGAAATTCTTTGCGATATTTTGCGAGAATATATTCCTGACAAGAAAATTGTTGAACTTTTGGAAAATGTAATCGAAAGTTTTTCAGCCAAAGAAAAGGGCGTGGGATTGCCCTTGGGAAATCTCACTTCGCAACTTTTTGTGAATATTTATATGAATAAATTCGATCAGTTTGCAAAACACAAATTGAAATCAAAATATTATATCCGCTATGCTGACGACTTTGTGTTTCTTTCTGAAAACAAAAAAGTTCTCGAAGAGATTGTTGTTTTGGTTGGAGAATTTTTGGAGAGGGAATTGAAACTGCAATTGCATCCGGACAAAGTTTTCATCAAAACTCTTTCTTCAGGCGTTGATTTTCTTGGCATGGTCAATTTTCCAGATCACAGAGTTTTGCGAACCAGCACAAAAAGAAGAATGCTCAGAAAACTGAACAAGAGACATGACGATTTGCAAAAAGACCTGATTTCGAAAGAATCGTTCAGTCAAGGCTTGCAATCATACCTTGGAATGCTAAAGCATTGCAAGGGATATCAAATTCAAAAAAGAATTGGAAATGCTCGTATTCCGGATTGAATAGCGTATCGACACATACTTGTTACGCAGCATGCTGCGTAACAAGTATGTGATTTAAAGGCAGTTGGCTTATAAAATCGGCAGAGATATGTCCCTGATTGTTTTGGCTGAGATTGTTGAACCTGAAATTGTTCCGGCAATGCGAATTTTGTGACCTTCTTCGATTTCAGAAAGAGCAATTTCGTTCCAAGTCCGATTCAGAATTTTTGTTTCAGGTGCGATGTTGACTGTAAATGATTTGTTGCCACTGGTGACTGTGAATGAGTTGGCTGAGATTGTAGTGACAATTCCCGGAATTGTGCGACGATGCCACTTTGTTTTTTCGGTCGGATCATTTTTCTTTGCTCGAAAAATTTTTGAAGGATTTTGTTGACTTTCAAATCTTGGGCCTCGACCATTTTTCTGCATGTCGGCATTGGCATTCAAAGTGAGGCCAGAGGCTCCGATTGCGATTGCGAGTCCTGAGATGGCGAGTGCATTTCGTACATTTTTTTTCATGTCGTTGTTTTTTAATGCTTAGGCTTGCTTGAGCCAAAGAATCACCCTTCCTTGAATCGAGCACCCCTGTAGATACGCAAGGAAAAAGATTTTAATTCAATTTGATTTTTGCTTTAAAGTGGACTACAATGCGTATAGTTTTAAATAAAGAAAAAGAATATGGAATATGAAAAATATTTAGAAAAAGGTAAAACTGCAATAAAAGAAAGCACGATTAAGCAGAGAATTTTTGCAGGTGTGTTGTTGCTTATTTTGCTTGGAATTGGAATTTTTTTGCTCAATCCGGAGAAGAAACTTCTAGAGAGAAGAAATTCTCAAAGAAGAAGCGATGTGGTGAATATTTTGAACGCGGTGTATCAATATGGAGTTGATAACGAAGGCAAGTTGCCCCAGTCAATCACTAATGTTCCGACCATGATTTGTCAGACCGGAGCTTCTTCTTGCGATGGCTTGGTGGATCTCTCCGCAGTGGTGGAAATTGAAAAGAAACTGCTTTCCGAAGTCCCAATGGATCCAAAGGAGAAGTCTTTGAATGGTGCCGGATATCAAATTTCAAAACTTTCCAATGGTAGAATCAATGTGACAGCGCCACTTGCTGAAAATAATGCAGTTATAAGTTTGAGCAAGTAAGTTGAATATTGTTACCTTACTTGTTCTCTTTCTTGGCACGCTTCGCAGTCGGGAACTATTTTTTAGCAAAGTGAGAGAGATGAAATAGCAATTTCATTTCCGAACGAGCGACAAAAACAAGCTTGCTTATGACTGCTCGCTCGTCCTCGCTGTCGCTGTGGATGGCCTCAAAAGAAAACAAGTAAAGTAAAAACTTTTTTTAAAGCATTATGTTTGATCCAAATTTCCAAAATCATTTTAATGAAATTGGTTACATCTTGAATTCAATCAAGGGAAGTTCCTATTTTGGAATTTTCTTGCTTTCAGTTATAACTAGTTATATTTTTCCCTTACCTGAGGCAGTTGCCCTTATGCTTATTGGATTTGCAACCAAAATTGCTGGTTTTGATTTGCCGACAACCATAATGGTAAGCATTGTTGGAACTGTTATTGGGGATAATGTTTTGTATCGGTTGAGTTTTTTTGGTAATAAATATGTTGAGCGTTTCAATAAGAAAATGCGAGCAAATAAATTGATCAAATATGAAAATTTGGTGGCTGACAACATTGGAAAATCTCTTTTTTTCTTGCGACTTGTTGCAGGCGTGAGATTTTTTGGTCCAGTGATTGCAGGTACGCTTGGAGTCAGATGGAAGAAATTCTTCATTTATAATAGTGCCTCAACAATTGTGCACGGAACCATTTTCATTTTGCTAGGCTACTTTGTTCATCGAAAAATAGGACCAGCCATTGTTGAGGTTGAAATCATTAAAAATATTTTGCTTTTTTCTTCAGTTGTTATCGTTGGTTTTTTGCTCAGGATTTTTTCTAAAAAATCCTAGAAGAATTTTTTCACTTTGACGAAGTCATCTGCAATTTCGGGATGACAGATGATTTCAATTGTTCCTTCTGGAGGATTGTTCAGGAAATCATCAATGTCTTTTATCCAATCGAGACTCACCAATGATCCTGATGAAACACACCCATGCTCTTGGCATGAGTGCATGTTTATTTTTCTTAGATAATGCAAGATGTGTGAAATGAAGTTGCTGTGACGCGTGACAAAACTGTCTCCAAATCGCACATAGGGGATGGAGTGTTCGTCTTTTAATTCCATGGCAATTTTGAAAAAAGGTGGAAAAAAATGCACATGCTCATGAGAGTTGATACCGTCTGGATTTTTGCCGAAAATTTCTTTGAATTTGTTGATTTGACCCTCCCAATCTTTTCGGACCTTCCTCGATGATATTTTTCGGGTTATTATTTTTCCAATAAAATCAAATGTTCTGAAGAAAACGCTCTTTCTTTGCTTGCGCTGGTCTCCAAGTTCATGCAAGATGTCCAGATGGATGTCCAATTTGACTCCGCTTCTGACCAGGTCATCAATCTCGGCTTTTGTGATTTTTCCATTGGCCATCACACCGACGCGGTTTATTTTTCCCAGAGATATGAGATAGAGAATATTTTGGTTTGCTCGTTGGCTCATGCCGAAATCATCTGCGGTCACAATGAGTCGTTGGCGATGAGATTCTTGAAATTCAATCATATTGTTTTGGCAATTGTTTACTGCATTTTTATTACATGATACAATTCTAGCAAAGTAATTCATTATAGTAAATAATATTCAATCTTATGGAATTAAAAAATTTCAATGTCTATTTCTTCTTTATTATTTTGACATTGGTCAGTGTTTTGACATTTTTTATCTTTCAGCCTTTCATGATGGCTATATTGTTGGCAGCTGTCTTGGCTGTCGTTTTTCATGGGCCGTATGAATTTTTTGTCAAAATAACTGGGGGTAGAAATAAGGTCAGTGCTCTGCTGACTTCATTTCTGGGCATGTTAATTTTCATGGGTATTTTTCTTGGAATTGCTGGCTTGATAGCTAAAGAAGCAACGAGTCTGTACCAGAGTTCGACTGGGTCTGAAAATGTATATGTTGAATATATTAATCCAGTGATAACAAGCGTCAATGAAAATAAATTTATAAGTTCCTTGGGTTTCGAGAGTCTGATTAGCAAAGAATCTATCGGTAATGCTATCAAACAGATGGGTCAAGGCGCTATAGGTCTTTTGCAGAAAACTTATCAGGGAGTGGCACACTTTTTGTTTTTGGCGATAGTGATGTTTTTCACACTGTATTATTTTCTAGTAGAAGGGAAGGAGTTGGTCAAGAAAATAATGTATATAAGCCCAATGCGCGACTCGCATGAAAAACTTCTAGTTGAAAAGTTTATTTCTATAAGCAGAGCAACGATGAAGGGAACGCTCATTGTAGGAATAGTTCAAGGAAGCATTGGAGGAATAACTTTTGCGCTGGTGGGAGTGCCTTCTGCGATCACCTGGGGGATTGTGATGGTCTTTCTTTCTCTGATACCAATGTTCGGAACTAGTTTGGTGTGGTTTCCTGCCGGAGTGATAATGCTTTTAACTGGAAACATTTGGCAAGGAATTGTGATTTTGGCTGTTGGTTTTGGAATTATTTCTATTATTGATAATTTTCTGAGACCAGAACTTGTTGGAAAGGATACTCAAATGCATCCACTAGTTGTCTTTTTTGCAACGCTTGGAGGAATAAGCTTGCTTGGTTTTCTTGGATTTATTATTGGACCGATTGTGGTGGCGCTCTTTCTGACTCTTTGGAATATTTATGCTGCTGAATTTAAAAAGCAGCTCAAGGGATATAATAAGTAGGTCATGCATGACTTTTATCAAAATCTTCCATTAAACATCGACCCGATTGCTTTTTCAATC
>AMFJ01033996.1_pt1 | contig 10993 bp, 7 predicted proteins | sample 427208 | NCBI WGS metagenome assembly AMFJ01 (sample SAMN02954298, study PRJNA114691) | groundwater metagenome | biome: aquatic; feature: subsurface aquifer; material: sediment; isolation source: subsurface aquifer sediment | place: USA: Rifle, CO | collected 2008-08
CAAACTCCCCGTTTTTATCCTCATCTTAATCCCGACCCTGCTATCTGCCCAGCAGAAGCTCTGGAGTCTTGAGGAGTGTATTAAATATGCATGGGATAACAACCTAAGAATCAAGCAACAGGAGCTTGTCATTGAACAAAGCGACAACAATCTGCTGCAGTCAAAACTCAACTACATTCCATCTTTGAGCGCATCTGTGAGTCATAGCATGAACTGGGGCCGTTCTGTAAACATGAATGACCTTCAGATTATTGAAAATCAACTTAGCCAGAGCACAAGTGCCTCTGCAAGGGCTTCAATAAATCTTTTTGAGGGAATGGTTAAGAACAACGACCTTAAGAGCAAGCACGTTATGCGTGAGATATCTGTTCAGGAGGTCAGCAGAATCCGAAATGAAATTTCCATCGAAATTGCCAGGTCATACCTTCAGGTTTTACTGGCAAAAGAGATACTAAATACCGCAAAATCCAGCCTCTCAAGTACCGAAGGCCAGGCACAAAGAACAAAGAAACTGGTCGATGCCGGAAGCCAGGCATACAGCTCTTTGCTCGAAATTGAGGCGCAGCTTGCCGGAGAGAGAGTTCAGCTTGTGAATGCAGAAAATCAGGTAACAAGCAATTTACTTTCGCTTAAACAACTTTTGGATCTCTCTACCGAGAATGAGTTCGACATATCTCTGCCAAACCTCGATTATGTTGTTACAGAGTTTAAAGGAGAATCAATTGAAGCTCTCTACAACGGATCGCTTGATTTGCCACAAATTAAAAGTGTACGCCTGAGCCGCGACAACTCAGTTCTACAGCTTGCTATTGCAAAAGGAAGAAGTTATCCTTCGGTCTCTTTTAGCGCAGGGTATGGTTCATACTATGCCGACAGCAGAGATGTGGATTTCATGACCCAGTTTAACGAAAACAGGAATCCATCCTTAACCTTTGGGCTTAGCATCCCTATATTTAACTCCTGGAGGACCAATACTGCTATTAAAAATGCCCGTATTGGCGTGAGAAGCTCAGAAATTGACGTAAAAAATCGTGAGCAGTTTCTCTACAAAGAGATTCAGCAAGCAGTAAACGATGCATACTCCTTCTTTGCCCGTTTTAAGGCAACTGAGCAGAATGTAAAGGCGACAGAAGAGTCTTTCAGGTATGTTCAGCAGAAATTTGATGTAGGTGTCCTTAATGCCACAGATTATACTGTTGCAAAAGCGAACCTCTTCAAGAGCCAGTCCGATTACTATCAGGCAAAGTACCAGTTTATTTTCCAGCTGAAGATTCTTGATTTTTATAAAGGATCCCCTATTACGCTTTAATTAATTTTGATTACAATTTCACCCGCAATAATATGAAAAAGAGTTTTAAATGGATAATCGCAGCAGCGGTTTTGTTAATAGCTGTTCTGATTTTTTTCGGCACTAAGAACAAAAACAAAGAAATCGAGGTTTCTTCAGAAGTTATCTCTAAAAGGAGTATCACCGAAGTTATCCCTGCCAACGGAAAAATAAGGCCGGTGGTTGAGGTAAAGATATCACCCGATGTTTCAGGGGAAATTATTGATCTCAATTTTCAAGAGGGAGATTACATTAAAAGGGGTGAACTTATCATCAAAATCAAACAGGATGTTTACATATCCATGAGAGACAGAGCAGAGGCGTCGCTCAATTCCATTAAAGCCCAGCTCACTCAGCAACTTGCTCAGTTCACCCAGATTGAACAGTCGTACAAACGAAGCAAAACGCTTTTCGACCAGAAAGCAATTTCCGAAGCCGAATTTGAAAGTGCATCCTCTCAGTACAATGTTTCCAAAGAGCAGATAAAGGCTGCCGAATTTAATGTAAAGAGCGCATCTGCTGCTCTTAAAGAGGCTAATGAAAATCTGACCAAAACAACTATCTATGCTCCTATGGACGGCATTATTTCAAAAATGAGCGTAGAGAAGGGCGAAAGAGTTGTGGGAACAAGCCAGATGGCCGGAACAGAATTGCTCCGCATTGCAAATTTCGACCATATGGAAGTACTTGTAGATGTGAATGAAAACGATATCATTCGTATTAAACTCAACGATACAGCATCTATTGAGGTTGATGCATATCCGAATCGTAAATTCAAGGGTATTGTTACACAAATTGCAAATTCTGCAAAGAACATTGGATCTGCAATTGACCAGGTTACAAATTTTGAGGTTGAAATTCTTATTCTTCCGGAATCGTACTCCGATCTTATTGTCAATGGCAAAAATCCGTTCCGTCCGGGAATGTCGGCTACTGTCTCAATTCAGACTGACAAAAAATATGATATCCTCACTGTTCCTCTTCAGGCCATTACAACAAGAACAGACCTAAAAGGCGATACAACGAAAAAAGTTAAACTGGCAGATGATATGCTGGAACAGGTTTTTGTTATAAAAGCCGATAATACTCTTGAGGTAAGAGAAATTACTACAGGAATTCAGGATATTTCCAACATCGAAGTTCTTACCGGACTTAAAGAGGGGGAAAAGGTTGTAATAGGACCTTACTCCGCTATAAGCAAAACACTTAAGGCAGGCGCTAAAGTTATTGGCAAGAAAGAAGAAGAAAAAGCCAAAACGATCGTTAAAAAAGACAAATAATGCCCTCTCCTCAATTACTTTTAATTGAAACAAGCACCGAGGTTTGTTCTGTTGCTCTGAGCATTGGCGACAAAATTGTTTCGGAAAGAATTATCAAAGAGCCAAAGGCACATGCAAGAATAATTGCCGGTTTTGTTGAGGAGGTCCTGGAAGAGGCCTCCTCTTCTGTTTCCCTTTGCAGTGCTGTGGTTGTAAGTGAAGGTCCCGGTTCCTATACAGGACTGAGGGTTGGAGTATCTATAGCAAAAGGATTATGTTTCGGTTCAGGAATTCCGCTCATTGCTGTGAGTTCTCTTGAACTTCTTGCAAGATTATGCGCACAGGAGGGAGAAATGCCCTATGGAGCGCTCATTATTGCTCCCATGATTGACGCCAGAAGAATGGAGGTATATACTTGTCGTTTTGACCGGGATTGTCATGCTGTTTCGAAAACCGAGGCTATGGTTCTGGATGAAAACAGTTTTTCTTCCGAGCTTTCTGAGGGGCTTGTTATTTTTACTGGTGACGGAGCAAAAAAGGCGATGGATGTGATAAAACACCCTAATGCCTTGTTCAGAATTCTTGATGCCTCTGCCAGAGGAATGCTAGAACCGGCTCTTGACAAGTTCAATAAAGGAGAATTTGTAGACACTGCCTATTTCGAACCTTTTTATCTTAAAGATTTTATTGCCGGGGTTTCAAAGCGTTCTCTGCTCTGATTTTTCACTGTTTTCTTACGAGTGATGAGATGAGCGGCTCAAGTTTTGAGTCGAACATGTCTTTAGCTGCAATTACGCCACTTTTGTCTATAACATACAGAGTAGGAACTTTATCTACATTGTAAGTTATAACTGCCTGTGAAGAAGAACCAAGTCCGTCGCATACGTTTATCCATGGCAATTGCTGCTGGGCAACTGAATTTGCCCACAATGTCTTGTCGGTATCAACTGAAACCTGATAAATTTCCAACCCCTTCTCACTGTATTTATCGTAAATATCAAGCAATTCCCTGTTGAATATTTTCTGTTCTACATCATTAACCGACCAGAACAACAGTATTATCACTTTGCCCGAAAGATCCGAAAGAGTTCTCATTTTTGCTTTTGTGTCAGGCAAAGAGATATCCGGATAACCTACTTCAGATGCATTCAGAAGTTTTGAAGTAAAGGCATCTGATTGCCCTCTCGATGATATTTCGGATAAAAGTGCAGGAAGCAAATTTGAATTAGGATATATCGGCTGCAGAGAGTCGTACACCCTTTGGAAAAGCAATACATCTCTTACATCTCCGAAGAGAGGAAGATCGCCGGGAAATTTAAAATAGAGAAGAGGTACATTTGTTATTGAACCCGGGTTTGAATAGAGGGATTTTATGGCAGCCTGCTTGCTTTTAACATAAAGAGAGCCCAATTGGTACCCGAGCGAGTCTTCAAGAGCTTTGTCGCCTGCAAGAACTGCATTCTTCCTTAAAACAGACAGAGAGTCGAACTTGGCTGTTGCAACTGAAAGGTTTTTCTCAATTTCAAGTAGAAGTATGCTCTCTCCGGACCCTTCAATATTCTGGTTTTTCCCTAGTGTATCGGTGGTTAAGTAAATATTGTCGCCCTTCATGAGAATCATTGAGGCGATTTTTTGTTCTTTATAATACAAATAATAGAAGTTTGGAGAGTCTCCCTTAATTTTTGTTGTGAATTTCAGAAGCCCGTTCTCGTCTGTCTTAAGAGTATCAATAGTTACTTGGGTATTAATGTCTAACATCCTAAGAACTACTTCACCCTTATTGAGTCCTTCAATTTTTGCCTTGAGGGTTGCCTTATGAGAGCTGCATGACATTGTAAATACCGAAATAAGAACAAAAAAGAGAATTTTTCTCATTATTTTAAAGTTTAATTTTTGAAGAGATATTTTGTGCAATCGCCTCCATCTCCTCTTTGGCAAGTTTGAGTTTTGGCTTTCTAAAATCAAGATCGGACTCGTTGTTCAAGGGCAAAAGATGAACGTGGGCATGGGGTACCTCAAGACCTATTACAGCTATGCCTACCCTTTTGCATGGAATAGCCGCATCGATGCCTTTTGCAACCTTCTGTGCAAAAAGCATCAGTTCCGAAAGATCTTTACTCCCGAGATCAAAAATGTAATCGGTCTCCTCTTTTGGGATCACCAGTGTATGTCCCTTTGAAATTGGGTTAATATCGAGAAATGCTAAATATTTATCGCTCTCGGCTACCTTGTAGCATGGGATTTCCCCTTTGGCAATTTTTGAAAATATGGATGACATTTTATTTTGAAATTTCAAGAATTTCAAATTTCACAGTTCCGGATGGAACGCTCACTTCAACTACATCACCTTTTTTCTTTCCAATAAGAGCCTTTCCAATTGGAGTGGCTGCAGCCAGCTTTCCTTCTCTAAGGTTTGCTTCTGCTTCTCCTACCAGAATATAATCGACAACGCTGTCGCTGGTGAGGTTTTTGAGCTTTACCTTGTTCATTATCTGAACCTGGCTTGTGTTAATCCTCGACTCATCAATAATTCTGCCATTGGCAATCATGTCTTCAAGCTTCGAAATCTTTAGCTCCAGAAGTCCCTGAGCTTCTTTTGCAGCATCGTACTCTGCATTTTCCGAGAGGTCTCCTTTATCTCTGGCTTCTGCTATTTGTTTTGATATTGAGGGACGCTCCACCGAAACAAGATGTTGAAATTCGGCTTTCAGTTTGTCTAAACCTTCTGAGGTTAAATAGTGAATTTTTGACATAATAGTATTTAAAAAAAATTAAAAAAGAATCCTGCACAACAGGATCCTTTGTTACAAAGATAAAAAAAATTAACTACAAAAGAAATTATCTCATTTGTATGTTTTGATTCAGTAGGTAGTTAAATGAGTTATCCCTGTCCTTGAACAGTTGTGACTTTAGCTCTTCGAGCGACGAAAATGCAACCTCATCCCTCATCTTTGCGACAAACTCAATTTTGATTGTAAGACCGTAAATGTCCTCATCGAAATCCAGTATGTTTGTCTCAATTGTTCTTTCGTTATTTTGACCCACAGTAGGTCGAATGCCAATGTTTGCAATACCTCTGTAGGTTTTCCCCAAAACATTTGCCCAAACTGCATATACTCCGTCGCCGGGTAATAGTTTAAGCGGCTCGTACAACCTCATGTTTGCTGTTGGGAATCCTATTGTTCGTCCTATTCTCTTCCCTTCCACAACTGCGCCTTCAAGACCATATCTGTAGCCCAGGTGTGAGTTGGCATTTTCAATTTGGCCGGATGTAATAAAATCTCTGATTTTTGTAGAGCTAATTACAAGCCCGCTTTCTCCTTCGGTAAATTCATCTACTCTCACAGGGGTTATCCCCATGTTACGGGCAATTTCAAACATTTCATCCTGCGTTTGGTTCAAGTCGCTTCCTACTCTGTGGTCGTATCCGATGACCAGCGTAGTAACATTAAACCTGTCCTGCAAATAGTTTTTGAAATACTCCTGTGTGGTCTGCTTTGCAAAGTCTTTATCAAAATGAAGAGTGTGCACATGTTCTATTCCATATGAACGGAGCAGTGCAATTTTTTCGTCGAGAGTAGTAAGCAGCCTGAATTTCGCCGCATCCTGCTGAAGAACGGCACGTGGGTGAGGCCACAGAGTTATGATAGCAGAACCCATCCCCTGCAATTTTGAAAGAGAGGTTATTCTCTCTATCACTGCAAGATGTCCTTTGTGGACTCCATCAAAAAAGCCTGTAGCTGCTACAACCATTTTACTAAATCAAAGTCTTGACGGTTAGCTAAATTCGGGTTCTTTGCATATATTCTTCCGGCAATTGTATATACTCCGGCATCGTCGGGTAACATATTGCATACATATTTTGCAATACCATTTTCGAAACTTTCCGTTTTGAATTCGTATCTCTTTTTTATTATTGTTTGTTTATTATTGTCCTGCCTGGCAAGAACAATTTCGACACCTATGTCCTCGGGACTAAGATCTCCTATTGACAGTTCAACCTCAGAATGATATTCATTGCCAAGTGTTATGTTCACTCTTGAGTTGTCTGGTTTTACAAAACTTTTAACCTCAATATGAGGCCATTCGCTTCGAACCCTTTTTTTCCAGAATGCAATCTCCCTTGCAAGAGCAAAATCGCCGGCAATAATGCTTTCGTGGCGTTTCGCAAGAGGATTGTAATATTTTTCGCAATAGTCTGAAATCATTCTGTTGGTCGTAAAGTTTGCTGCAACCTTAGCAATAGTGTTCTTAATTATCATAACCCAATCCATAGGAATCCCTGTTCCCTGATGTGTGTTGTAAAAGACCGGAGCTATCTCGTTTTCAAGCATATTGTATATTGTTGCGGCATCCAGATCATCCTGATAACTTTGATTCTCATATGTGCGTTCCATTGGAAGTGCCCATCCTGCTCCTTCTTTATAACCCTCTACCCACCATCCGTCTAAAACAGAGAAGTGCATTACTCCGTTCATAGCCGCTTTTTCACCGCTTGTTCCCGAAGCTTCTAGCGGTCTTGTTGGAGTATTCATCCAGACATCAACTCCCTGAACTAGTCTTTTTGCCAGAGTCATATCATATCCGGGAACGAAGACTATCTTTCCTGTAAACTGAGGCATAAGTGATACTTCAACAATATGGCGTATCAAATCCTGTCCCGCTTTATCGGCAGGGTGTGCCTTGCCGGCAAAAATAAATTGTATTGGTTGCTTGGGATTGTTCACTATTTTGTCCAGTCTTTGCAAGTCTTTTAAAAGAAGATGCGCCCTTTTGTACGTAGCAAAGCGGCGGGCAAATCCAATTGTAAGAATATCGTCCCTAAGTGATTCTTTGATCGCAACAACCTGTTGGGGTGTATAGTGTGTTGTTTCAGAAGTGTTTGAAAGTGAATTTTTGATTGTCCGAATCAGTCTGGTTCTAAGCTTGCTTCTAACGGACCATATTCTGCTCTCTTCAATGTTGTATATCCCTTCAAAAATGCTCTTGTCGTAGTTATGAGTTGCAAAATCGTCTCCAAAGGCATCGGCATGCACATCCTTCCACTCGGCAGCTGTCCATGTGGGGTAGTGAACTCCGTTTGTTACATAACCTACATTAAGTTCTTCGGGGAGATAACCCGGCCACAGTGGAGACAGTATCTCGCGGCTTACTTTCCCGTGCAGCCAGCTTACTCCGTTTATCTCCTGAGAAAGATTACAGGCAAGGTTGCTCATCGAGAACTTTTCATTGGAGTTGCTGGGGTCCAGTTTCCCAAGCGACATCATCATTTCCCATGAGATCTTTAGCCTCGAAGGGTAATGAGACATGTATTTCCTTAAAATGTCTTCTCCAAAAGAGTCGTGTCCTGCAGGAACAGGGGTATGTGTTGTAAAGAGAGATGAAGAGCGCACCACTTCAACTGCTTCTCCAAAAGTAAGATTCTCCTGTGTTACAAATTCCCGGAGCCTTTCAAGACCAATAAATGCAGCGTGGCCTTCGTTGCAATGATAAACATCGGCCTCTTTGTTGAGTGCTCTCAGAGCCCGGATTCCTCCAATGCCAAGGAGCATCTCCTGCTTAAGCCTGTTCTCCCAGTCGCCTCCATACAAATAGTGGGTTACAGACCTGTCTTCCGGCAAATTGTCTTCGAAATCGGTGTCCATTAGAATGAGTTCAGTTCTTCCCACATCTGTTCTCCACAATCTGGCATTTAAATTCCTTCCAGGCAGCGCTAAACTCACTGTAACCCAGTTGTCGTTCTCATCCCTCACCGGCGTTACCGGAATTTTTGTAAAATCCTGAGGTTCGTACTCTGCAACCTGATCGCCCTGAGCCGACAACTTCTGAGTGAAATAACCGTATTTGTACAAAAGTCCAATTCCGGTCATTGGCACCATCTTGTCGCTGGACTCTTTGAGGTAGTCCCCTGCAAGGATACCTAGTCCTCCGGAGTAAATTTTTAGAGAAGGATCAAGCCCATACTCCATACTAAAGTAGGCAACTTTCGGACCTTTCATGGAACCGGCTTCGGCCATGTATATCTTGAATCCTGAATAAACAGAATCGAGCTTTTTAAGAAATTTGGTGTCGTTTTCCAACTCTTTGGCCTTGGACAGACTTATGAAGTCCAGCATGAGTATCGGATTCCCCAGAGTAGTCTTCCAGAGTTGTTCGTCAACCATTTTAAAGAGCTCAATTGCATCTTCATTCCAGCTCCACCATAAGTTTTTCGAAATGATATCCAGAGACTGAAGCCTCTCCGGCAATTGCTTGTTAATTATCAAAGTGGACCAGTTAGGTGAGTTAACTGCACTTGCCTTAGAACTCAAATTTTCTCTCTCTTCCAAAACAGAAGGAAATGCTCCTTTGTTTTCAATTATTTTATTTATTCCCATTGAATAAGCCTCTTTATAATATTTTATCTGATTGTCCCAGAGTGCTATTCCGGATACATCTTTTGCGTTGTTTCTGTACTCTTTCTCTTCGCCTGAGGGCAATGCAGAAACCTCAGCAATTTTTGATTCTACATCTTTAACTACTTTTTCATAATTATGGTCATTCCTTTCCACAATTTGAATACCTGGGTGGATATTCTTGTAGTGTTCCTGAACCCACAACCCGAAACCGGCAAGAGTAGTAGTGATTGTCGGGACGCTGAATGCAAGGCTTTCCAAAGGAGTGTATCCAAAAGGTTCGTAATACGAAGGAAAAATTGTAAGATCCAGCCCAACTAAAAGTGAATAATATGTTTTGTTGAAAATTCCGTCATTTCCGTTCAAATAAGAAGGAATAAAGAATACCCTTACTCTGTCGCCTTCCCTGTTAAGCAAATTAAGTTCACTCACTTTTTTTACGACCGGATCCCAGTCCGGATCCGACAGGTAATGAGAGCAGTTTGTCCTGTAATTGCCTCCGTTTTGAATCTTGTTTATAAGATCTTTGTTTGGTCCGTGATGCGCTGCAGGAACAAAAATATATGCAATAACCTCTTTTTTAAGATTCTCATTATTGTTTAACCTGCCCAAAGCATCCAGAAAAATGTCAATCCCCTTGTTTTTGTATTCATACCTGCCGCTGATTGCCAAAATAAGGGCATTACCGGCAACAGGATAACCCGACATAACAGATGCCATTTCGAGCAGTAATTTTCTTGAAGAAGCATGAACTGATTCATATTCCTCAGCTGAGGGCGTAAAGCTGTTTTCAAAACCGTTTGGAGTAACAATGTCTACCTTTCTGTCCAGAAACTGTATACACTCCTTTGCTGTTATTTCACTTACGGTTGTAAATACATCTGCTTCGGTGGCAGAAACTTTTTCAAGAGAATGCTTTGCTGTTACGTTAAACTCTTTTGCCTTTTCGTCGGCATTGTAATTCTCCATAAAATCATAGAGAGGAAGGCCATTCCCGGCAATTGAACGCCCTATAACTGTTGCATGAGTAGTGAATACAGTCGCAATAGGGAGCCCTGTGCTTTTGATATACAAAAGTCCCGCTCCGGTCATCCACTCATGAAACTGAGCAACAACTTTGTGGTATGGCAGCAGATTAAACTTCACGAAGCTTTCGATAACCAGTCCGGACGCATAACCGAAAAGTGCGCTTTCGACATAGTCCCATTGTCCGATAAGGGAATCAAGATTAAATTTTTTCCAGAATTCGGTAAGGATTTCGTCCTTCTTTGTTATATAATGGCTAAAATCTACAAGTATGGCAATTGGATTTCCAGATATATCCCATCTTCCGACTCTTATTCTCAGACCATCTGCCGCAGCCTTCATGCGCCACGCACGGAAAAGGTTTGGATCTTCGGTAAATTCAGGATTTTTATCGGTCTCTCTCCACACATCGGGCCCCAGAAGTATATGATTATTCTTAAGTTCCTTTGATAAATTGAGCGCTTTTGTAGCAATTACGGTATGTATTCCACCCACTTTGTTACACACCTCCCAGCTAACTTCGAACAAATAGTCGGGGGGTATTATCTTTTTCTCTGGCATATATTTATCTAAGTTTTAGCTTTTTTCAAGCCCTTTTTTGCTGCAATTTTTGTTCCACTTTTGATTTTGTCTTCGGCCATAGCTTTATCTACTCTCGACAAAAAGTCGCTCAGAACATTCATGTAATTTATAAATGCTTCGTAAGGTGTGTCATACGGGTTGAAATATTTATGAACGGCCCCGTCCGAAAAGAATTTTGTACACATATAATAAAAGTGGTCGCTTTCCTGAAGTTTGTAAAAATCGGACAAAAGTGCCGGATCTCCCAACTTAAGTATCTTTTCCCTGGATTCATACAGCTTGCCGAATGCTTCGTTTTGCAACTCGTTGCCTATCCATGCAGAAACATCCCTCTCTTCATCGGCCCAGGAAATAGCATACGGAACATGAAGAGGGGCAACAGGCTGATGCTTTTTACATACTTC
>AMFJ01017113.1_pt1 | contig 10989 bp, 5 predicted proteins | sample 427208 | NCBI WGS metagenome assembly AMFJ01 (sample SAMN02954298, study PRJNA114691) | groundwater metagenome | biome: aquatic; feature: subsurface aquifer; material: sediment; isolation source: subsurface aquifer sediment | place: USA: Rifle, CO | collected 2008-08
TCCCGATGGCTGGATACCGGAAAGAATGCGTTCCATACCGCGCTATTATAGCACAGGATGATATTTGCTGTTATAGCCTAGCTGCAGGGTAATGGCCGAGAGTAAGGCAATAATCGTGAGCAAGCTTGTGCCTAAAAATACCCAGGTTTGCCAAGATAATGATTGATCATCCAATACGGTAAAATACGCCACCGGGATAGAATTACCAAAGGTATCGCCTTCGGCCACCGCCACATAGGCATAGTAATTGCCGGCTGTGAGTACCGCGGTTGGAACAATCACAGTCCAGGATCCTGTATCTGTGACAGTGGTGCTTTGTGATACTTTGGCATCGGGGATTGTAACCATAATAGTAGCCAGTGGCGTGGCGGCTTCGCCCGTAAACTGAATTTCTGTGGTGACCAGTTTGCTCCAAGATTCCAAACCAATATATTCTACCTGCTTCACCACCGTAGCCCCATCCTCCGATAACGTAATAATCTGCTCACCGTCTTGAGCGGCCGTGACACGAATAGTACCAGCCGTGTTGGCGGAAACCAAGAACGGAAGGGCAAAGACTATAGCTAAAAAAGAAAGTCTAGGCATAATTCACGTCAGCTCGTTTGCGTCGTAAGTGAATGACAATGGCAATGAGTAATGCCACGACGGCGACAACGACGTTGACTATGATCAGCCACGACGTATTGGATAGTTTCCGCTTGTGATTGATGACAAATTTTGCCACTTCCACCTGTTCGGACCGAGTGCCGTTTACCTCCAGCGCGGCGAAAGCGGTATGATCACCGGCAGTGAGTAATTCCGCCGGCACGGTCATGGTCCATTGGCCATTGCTTTCCACTTGAGCAATCTTCACTACTGGGGCAGAGAAGAAGGTGACTAACACGTAGGCCGGTTGGGTCTTCACGCTATCCGGTAGCGAAACGGTACCACTGACTAAGACGTATGTGGTATCGGTGCTGGTTGGTTCTACTCCCCGTAACCAATCGACCAATGAAATCTCTGTGGTCTTTGTAATCACTCGTACCGCACCTGCACTTACCACGGTGTTAGCTCCGGGAATAATATCTAAGGTGGTCGCAGTGGAAATTTGGTTTGTTAACGTTTGATCAAGATCCGCTTCTGCCTCTACTAACTGATGGGTCAATAATGGGTAGTCAAAACTCTCTGTACCGGTTTGCTCATAGATGGCACGGGCTTGTTCTTGGACATACGTTTCAATGCCGGTGAGATTCGACCAAATATTATCGGTTGAGCTACAATCGGTCCCGGCTAAGGCTTCAGCCAAATCATCAATGGCATCGTCGTCACTATCATTGTTCAATGGATCACAGCCACGATCAATTTCTTCGCCATCCAATAATCCATCATTATCCGAATCAGCATCGGTTGGATCTGTACCGTAATCACGCTGTTCATTATCCGATAGACCATCATCATCGCTATCAAAATCAGTTGGACTGGTTTGTGCAATGACCTCGGCTCCATCCAGCACTTGATCACTGTCTGTATCCGCTACTCGGGGATCAGTTTCTAGGGCATATTCTTGTGGATCGGTTAGTCCATCCTCATCCCCATCAGCGGTCAGGGGGTCACTGCCAAAGGTCACTTCATCACCGTCGTACATGATATCGTCATCTGTATCGGGATCATTTACGTCAGTACCATAATCTGGCTCTTCGATATCAGCTAATCCATCTTTGTCGGTATCAATCAACTTCGCGCTTTTGCCATCTGTTGGATCAGTTCCATCTTCTACTTCCTGGGCATCAGTCACACCATCACCATCACTGTCTGGATTCGCCGGGTCGGTTCCAATGACCTCTTCAATGTCGTCAGATAAACCATCACCATCTTGGTCAACAACGGCTGTATCATCTGGGTCAGTGGGATCAGTACCATTGGTGACCTCTTCACCATCGATTAACCCGTCACCATCACTATCTGGGTTGGTTGGATCAGTGCCGATGGCATCTTCAATATCGTCCGTCAGGCCATCACTGTCCTGATCCGGGGCAGGGACATCTGTTTGGTCGGCTGGATCAGTGCCATCAATGACTTCTGCAGCATCATCAACGCCATCACCATCACTATCTGGATTAGTAGGATCAGTGCCGATGGTATCTTCAATATCATCAGCTATACCATCACCATCTGCATCCGGCAGTGTACCACTATCTGGGTTGGTTGGGTCGGTGCTATCGACTACTTCCGTTGCATCAGGGATACCATCACCGTCGCTATCTGGGTTAGTAGGATCAGTGCCGATGGCATCTTCAATATCGTCAGCGATGCCATCACCATCTTCATCTGGCAAGTTATGACTATCGGGGTTAGTGGGATCCGTGCCATCAGTGACTTCTTTTTCATCAGGGATACCATCACCGTCGCTATCGGGTTTTTCAGGATCGGTGCCTATTTTATCTTCAATGACATCGCTCAGACCATCATCATCTGTGTCCGGTTCGGGTTCTGGCACAATGCCACCATCTTCATCTGGTACATCGGGTGACGTCTTATCTGTATCTTCATCTCCTATTTCGTGACCAATCGAGCCTTCATCGATCAAAACCACCTTTGGTATAATTGAAAAGGTAAATTCAACTTTATCTGATGGTATGTTTAATTTGTTGCGATTGCGTAGTTGAACGGTATAGGTGCCAACTTCGGTATACCATTCACTTAAATCAATGGTGCGCTCACCACCACTATATTCAGCGGAGTACAGCCGAGTACCAGCGCTATCCATTAATTCAACGACATGATCATCCGGACCAATCACTTGCAAAGTTGGGGCGGTGGTGTCGGCAGAATTGTTATCTGGGGAAATCACTGCTGGAACGACTGGGCGATAGCTGCGATACACCAAGTAATTTTTTTGATTAACTACGTTACCAGCTAGATTACGTTCAATGACGGTCACTGTGGTACTACCAAATGGCAAAGTGGTGAGTTTGAGTTTAAACACCCAACTGTTGCCTGTCACGGTTGCCAGCATTGGGCCATTAATTTGTGGAATGTGCAGTTCAATCGTATTGCCTGTGCCGACCAAACCGGCAAACGTAGGCTGCCCATTAAAGATAATACGTTTATAGAAATTGGCCGAACGGGTGTCGGTGGTAATGGTATTGTTCGGCGCCAGATCACTCACGAGTACTGATCGCGAAATGCTGCCACCACGCGCATCAACTAACCGAACCGTGTATTCCCCTAGCCCCGGAACGTGAAATGGTGGCTGACAAGAACCAATGCCATCCGTCATCACCGCTGTACAATGCATCACTTCATTACCCGAGACATCATCAAGATAGACAGTCACGCTTGGGGCTTTAGACGCTACAATAAATTCCTCCGGCATGCGATAAAACACATCGGTGCTGGGATAAATTAATTGTGGGACATCCAATAACGTAAAGGTAAAACGTTTGGCTAAGTCGTCGTTATTGAGATAGGTCTTATCATCTTTAATGACACCTGAGTATACTGCATACGTCTTTTCTAAAGAGAGCTGTTGCTTTTTGACTAGAAATTTGGCTTGTCCGGCCGCATTAAAAGCTTTCTTCTTATTGACAATGGCGGCAGCTTTCTTTTTGGCTTCTCGAAGGACAAAGTGCAACCGATAATCCCCTAAGCGATCTTTAGTGTCCGTAAATACAAAAGTTAAATCGCCATACGGTAGCTGTGCTGTGGTTGTGCCATCTCCAATCACGGTAGTACTTTCACCAATGGTGTTTATCTTCACTGTTTGTGACACTTTGTCAGCATAGGCTGGCAACGTTGAACCAAAGCTTTCTGCTTCCGTAGTAAATGATTTAATGGCTGATTCACTGAAATTAACCGTGTACTCTGCATCGGCCGACAGCACTTTATAATAATAGGTCGTATTCGCTTCTAGATTTGTTAAAGTCACTTCATGATTGGTCACTTCCGTGTCATCTCGTTCGGCATCGGTCAGGTTATCTTCGGCTGTGCCATAGTCTACCTTGCTGGTACTGGCCACATTTGTTGTCCAACTAATCGTCGCAGATGATTTATTTAACACCGTAGCTGTGACATCACTAATTTCAATAGCCTCTTGGGGTTGTTCGGCCGAGATAAATGGTGAGGTTCCAGAATCAGCCGTACTCACTGTTAAATACACATCTGTATTATCAGCCAAAGTACTCAGACTGGCGCTCCAATTGCCATCTGTATCAACTGACGCGCTATCAATAAAGCTGACATTCGTAGCAGCATCATCTCTTCCATAGATATCAACCACACCACCGGGTGAAGCGGTGCCCTCAAGTTTAGTGTCCGTATGGAGAGTAATGGTTGGTGCATCAATGGGCGCCGTTCCATTATATTTCAGCATGACTGTTGTATCGGCATTATCAGTGGTATTACCGCGCAATAGTGTTATTGTTGCACTACTGCCAACCGATACATCCGTTGTATTATTGACAAACGTATTACCGGAATTTTCGGTCGATAAGCTATTCCCAATGACGGTACCAGCGGTTGAACCGAAGAGTTCGAAGGCATTACCAGGAATGTTGGAAATAGTATTCCCAGTAAAGGTATTATCAATTGAATCGGTTACTTCAAAGCCACCAACATTGAGGCTTTGACCATCAATAGTATTGTCAGAAATGGTATTAGTGTTACTGCCATTCTGCATAATCATGATGGTAGCATCACTCACTGTAATGGTATTACCAGAGATGATACCATTAGTGGCGGCATCAAGCATGAAGTTTGTCCCAGTGCTTGTTGCATCATCATCGGTTAAGGTGTTGTCGGAAATATTTGTGGCGGCTGAACTTGCTAATGAAGCAAACTGGTCAGCTTTTACAATATTATTAATAAAGACAGTTTCATCAGCACTTGAAGTAGCTAATGCAGCGTTCACACCGCTGACGGAGATATCATTACCATCGATGCGCGTATAATCCGCGCTTGTAATAAAGATACCACCAACAGAATCTACAATTGTATTGGCTGAACCGGAACCATCCCCACTCACGCCAATGCCAATCGAAGTGCCACCGTTAATGCGCATGGCGTAATCTGCAGCACCAGTAATGGTATTACCAAAAATTTTATGTAATGTTCCACCTTCAACCGTAATGGCTGGACCATCATCATCCGTAAAGGTATTTGCGCTTATGATGTGGATGTCCCCATCAACAATAATACTGCCATTTGAACCAATCATCCCGAAGGTGTTGTCGTCAATGGTGACATTGGCAGATTCGGCAGCTAATTCTATCCCTTTGGCTGTAGGTAAATTACCGGCCTGACCATCCACTCCAATTTTATTGTCTCGAACAACCAAATTGTTTGAAGTGTCTTCTACTAGGATGGCCGTAGAATCAATATCGTAAATTGTATTCGTTTGAATGGTATTGTTGGCGGCAGCTTGCCGTACATCTACACCATTTTGCAAGCTTCTGATCGTACCAGTCCGAATAGTGGTGTTGGTTGAACCAGACAGTAAGATGCCTGTACCACCGTTCGCACCACCATCAATCACTGGTGCATCAACCAACGTACCATCCACCTGACCAATCAACATGGTTTCGCGGTTATTCTTCATCACTAGCCCATGTAAGGAGACATCATCACCCTGCACATTGACAGCCGATTTACATTTGCGAATCTCTAGAGCCTGAACCGACACAGTATCGGCGTTGATACTTAAGGCAAAATCAAATGATTGATTATCGTTGCAATCAAGAATGATGCTGCGAGAAGTAGTGATGATACTGACTTGATTATCCACAATACTTAACGTTGAACCCAGCGTTATGATCATGTCACTGCTGAAATCAATGATGTCGCCTACATTTGCAACTTCTACCGCTTCACGTAACGTACAGTCGCCAGGTGCAGCCGCACAGGAGCCATCATTATCATCACCACTACTATTAACCGTGAGCGTGGCAGCGTAGACTGGTCGATTAAATTGTTCAGGATAAATAATTTGCACCGATGCCGTCACGAAAGCAATTGTACAAGCCAACACCAAAGAATAGGCTAAGGTGCCGAAGCGAACGTTATGTTGAGTGCGACAGTGATCAAGATAAGAAGCCCTATAGCCGGCATCCGTTAATTCATGCACGGTTTGGAAGCTGCGGTGCGATGGAAGGAATAATAAAGCTAAGACGTGAACAAAGCCGAGCCAAATGTGTTGTAATAGCCCAAAAACGGATGTCATCACACATCATCATAGCAAAAAAATGATGATAAGTCAATACCGTTACACCTCAATCACCACCGGCAATATCATTGGCCGACGTTGGGTTTTTTGAAACAAGAACTGCCCGATGTCATCCCGCAATTTATTCTTCAATAACTGCGGATTAACCGCCCCGACATCACCATGTTTACGATCCGTAATGCGTTTCACGCGTTCACGGGTTTCATCTATAAGATGTTTGGCATCCTTCATATACACGAAGCCGCGAGAAATAATGTCTGGCACGCCAATCAGTTGACCCGTTTGGGTTTTAATCGTAACGATGATCACACACATACCATCTTCACTCATCAATTGCCGATCGCGCAACACCACTTCTTGCACATCGCCCACGCCCAAGCCATCCACCATCACATAATCTGATGGGATTTTTTCATTGGTCAAGCGGCCTTCGCCACCAGAGAATTCCATCATCTGACCATTGGTCGTTACGAAGACATTTTCCTCTGGCCATTTCAATGATAGAGCCACTTCTTTCGATGCTTCTAACAAGAACCGATTCCCCTCCACCGGCACAATGTATTTTGGATTCAGTAATCGGAACAATAATTTTAAATCTTCGGCCTTAGCGTGACCACCGGCGTGAACGTCCATCATTTCGTAGTGAATCACTTTGGCGCCTTCCTTCAATAAGGTATCTTTCAAGCGCTGTACGGTACGTTCGTTACCGGGAATCACCGAAGACGAGAAGATAACGGTATCCCCTTTTTGAATCCGGAAGAAGCGATGCTCGCGTGTGGCAATGCGCATCAGAGCGGCATTACTTTCCCCTTGGGCACCAGTGCACATCACTGTTACTTTATCATCCGGCAACCGCACGGCCTCTTGCGGTGTAATAATGGTTTTTGGATTCACTTTCAAATAGCCAAGCTCACGGGCAATCTCAATGTTACTCTTCATGCTAAACCCTTCCACCACAATTTTGCGACCATATTTTTCTGAGGTCCAGATCACCTGCTGCAACCGATTGAGCAAGGAAGCGAACGTTCCCACAATCATTCGGCCAGTGGCTTTGCGGAATATGTCATCAAGCGTTATACCAATAACGCTTTCCGAAATCTGATGGCCAGGGGAAGGCGCGTTGGTTGAGTCTGACAGCAGAGCCAAGACCCCTTGCTTACCAAGATTAGCAATCTTGGCGAAATCGGTTACTTCATCCATTATCGGCATCAAGTCAAACTTGAAATCGCCCGTATGCACTAACGTACCTTCGGGTGTATGGACAATAATACCCACACAATCAGGAATATTATGATTCACGCGAAAAAATTCCACGGCAAAGACGCCCAACTGGAGCGGTTGTTCCACATTGATTTCGCGCAGATCAATTTTACCTTTATCGGGAAAATCTTCTTGGCGCTTCATGATAATCCCATTTGTTAGTTTCGTACCGTAAATGGGAGGATGGTGCAAAATTGGAGAAAGATGCGGAATACCTCCGATATGATCGTAGTGGCCATGGGTAATAATAATGGCCTTGAGGTCTTTTTCTCGACCTTTTAAATACGCTACGTTCGGAATAATGTAATCAATACCCGGCATGTCTTCTTCGGGAAATTGCAAACCACAATCAATCAGAATGACATCTTTGCCATATTCGATCAGAGTCATGTTACGTCCGACTTCTTCAACGCCACCCACAATGGCGACTCGTAATTTATGTTTCCCTACCCCCATCTGCGGTGTAGTAAACTGTGGTTTTTGAATTACTCGCCTGCCTCCATTCGCCCGATTCACGGTGCGTTGGATGCTGCGAAATTTGCGCTGCGGCTGCATCATAAGATATTAGTTTTTAATCCGGTCAGTTTTAATATGCCAATTGAGAATATCGGCAAACCGATCAGACGGTAATGAAATATATTGCGAATCAACACCTTTGACAGCCTTATTCATGGCATAGGTGTAATAAGGATTATAGAGAAAGATGGCTGGAATTTCTTCCGCTAAGATATTTTGGAAATGGAAGTACTTCAAACGACGTTGTTCCTCATCACTGGTTTTGCGCGCCGTTTCTAAGAGGTCGTCAATGTTTTTTTGATAAAACACCGCCAAGGCTAAGCCGGGATGCTCCATTTGGGTTGAATGCCAAAAGGCGTATGGATCAGGATCACTGCCGATGATTGCGCCGAAGAGCAAGGCTTCATAATCACGCGGCTTCACAATTTGTTCTTGGATATCAGCCGGCTCATAGACATTCACATTGAGTTTAATACCCATGGCCGCCCAATTATCTTGTAACACTTGCAAGGTGGCTAAAAATTCTGGCAAATTCACTGTGGCAATACCAAATTCTAATACCTGATCATCTTTCTTGCGAAACTGTTCACCTTCTGAGAGCACCCAACCAGCCTCTTCTAAAATTTGTTTGCCCTGTTCCAAATCAAAACCATACTTTTCCACTTCCGGATTATACCCCAGGTAGCCGGGTAAAACAGGTGTATAGAGCAATTCACCTTCACCATCCAAGGCATCATTAATAATGGTGGTGCGATCTACTCCCCACACCAAAGCCTGGCGCACTGCATCTTCCGATAACACATCGGAGTGTTCTTGATTGAAGAAAATGGCTGTGTACTGAGGTAATTGTAAGCGATGATACGCTAAGGTGCGCGTGTCTTTCTGCAAAGCGGTTTTTTGTTCTGGGGCAATAAAGGCTAAGCCATCAACCTGTTTTTGTTGCAGGGCACTGAGAGCAGATTCTTGGTCAGAATAGAAATAAAAGGTTAGTCTTTCCAAATAAGGTTTGGCACCATAATAGCCTTCATAGGGAATAAGCTGATAGGATTTCAAAACGCCGGAAGCATCTTTAACCAGCGAGCCAAACATAAATGGACCAGAACCAATTGGCCGAGTATTGTATTCCGATAAGGTAATATTCTGTGGAGAAATTTTATAGGCATCGTACCAAATATGTTCCGGCAAAATACCGAAGGTTAAACTGGATAAGAATGGAGCAAACGGCTCCTCTAATGTGAGGGTGACGGTGTATTCATCAACCTTTGCGGCAGTCACGCCACGCAAGGTTGTTTCCAATGGGCTTTGGTAGTTGGGATCTTGAATAGCCTGGATGGTGAATAAAATGTCACTGGCCGTGAGCGGTTGGCCATCATGCCAAGTGGCATCACGTCGAATATAGAAGGTATAGGTGAGCTGGTCTTCAGAAATGGAGTAATCACTCACTAAATCTGGTTGCAGCGTTTGGGCTTTGCTTAAACGAAATAAACTCGAGAACATCAATCGAGTTAAATCCATGTCGACATCGTTGGTTTGGGAAAAAACGGGATTAATATATTGTGGATGACCAACAATCGCTTCGGTATATTCACCACCTGTCGCCGCCACTACATGCGTATTAGAAAGATAGGCATACACCACGATAAAACCACCAGCCAATAAAAACACTAATGAACTCACCAAGACAACGATACGCTGCTTGGCAGTTAACAAATCATTGATGTAACGAAGTTGGGCTCGCGTTGGCAGCTTACGCTTGGCAACACCGAGCACCAACTGTGATTGGCGGTCTTCAGCCATTCAAACAATTACTAAAAACTAAACTAAATAAGAAACGATGCGATACCTAATCCAATGAACAATGTAGACAAAACGATAGTAGCGTTAAAGATGACTTTTTCTGGACCACGGCGGGTAGTGAACACGCTATCTCCACCACCAAAACTGGAACCAAGACCAACCCCTTTTTGTTGTAACAGAACGGCTCCAATCAGCAGAACAACTACGGTTAATTGAGCAATCGAGATAATCAGGGACAGATTCATACAAAGCGAAGGTTATACTAACGCCTGGCTCCCATTATGTCAAACCTTCTCCGCCCTTCGGGCACCTCCTCCTTTTCAGGAGAAGGCGAAAATATATGGTGTAGTATACCTATCATAGACATCTTTTTTTTATTATTTTACCTGACATTAGGTTTTATTTAGTGTTTCATCCAGAAAAAATATAAACCTGTTTGACCGCGTCATGGGTTGTCAGTAGGATACCCTTAATGAATACGCAATGTACCAACTGTAACAAAACATTCATGATTGATACGCGCGATAAAGCGTATTACGCCATGATGGGGGTTCCGACACCTACCTTTTGTCCAAGTTGTCGACTGCAGCGACGATTAGCTTGGCGGAATGAACGCAACTTTTACTCGCGTCAGTGTGACTTGTGTAAAAATCCAATTATTACTGTGTATGCGCCCGATGCACAAAAAACGGTCTATTGTTACAAATGTTGGTGGAGTGACCAATGGGATGCAACTGACTACGCCCGCGATATTGACTGGGCAAAACCATTCTTCCCACAGTTTGCTGCACTGCGTGCTGCTGTGCCTGCCCTAGCCTTAATGAATGATAATGGTGCCCAAAGTGAGAATTGCGAATATACCTACGATTTTTCCCGTGGTAAAAATGCCTATCTCATTATCTCATCCTGGTTTGTCGAAAATTCAATGTATGGATATCAGGTGAATCGAGTAAAGGATGTATACGATTGTTATTTCGTGTTTGATTCTGAATTAATTTATGAGGGTATTGCCGTAGAAAAATCGTACGGATGTGCTTATGTGATGAATACAAAGGCTTGTCGCGATATTATCTTTGGATACGACTTACAAAATTGTTCTGATTGTATCTTGTCAGCCGGCCTACGTAATAAACAGTACTGTATTTGGAATCAACAATATACCCAGGCTGAATATGAGCAAAAGAAAAAAGACTTACAGCTAGATAACCAAGAAGCGA
>AMFJ01035151.1_pt1 | contig 10983 bp, 11 predicted proteins | sample 427208 | NCBI WGS metagenome assembly AMFJ01 (sample SAMN02954298, study PRJNA114691) | groundwater metagenome | biome: aquatic; feature: subsurface aquifer; material: sediment; isolation source: subsurface aquifer sediment | place: USA: Rifle, CO | collected 2008-08
GGTTATTGATTTTAGATTCATATTTTTTTATGTATTGTATATTTTTTATCATTGCTGTCTAATATAATTTATTAAAATAAAGAAAAATAATCGCTATTTATTTTTAACAACGAAATACTCGACCCGGACACGAAATGTAATAATTTTTTTCGTGTATTTTTGTGTTTTTCGTTGTTAATAATATGTTTTAAATTCAGGTTTATATTTAGTTATAGAACATATAAACCTTATTCTATATCAATTACGTAGTTGTTATAAATTGTATTTTGGACAAGAGTGTATAGATTTCATTAATATTTAATCGATAATTTCATCAAATCGAATAATTTAATATTCTGTTGTGACCGCTAACATCCCTCACTAAATCTTCCAGTGTTATGTTATCAACAACTGCAGAAACAGCATCAGATGTTTTTACCCAGATTTTCCTGAACACACATTTACTTAAATCCTTACAACCTCCATAAGTATCATTTACACAGGCGATGGGTTCTATCGGGCCGTCTATAAATCTAATAACATCCCCTATTCTGATTTCATCCGGTTTTTTAGCTAAATAATACCCCCCTTCCTTCCCTCTTTTACTGTTAACAAATCCGCCTTTTTTTAAATCCAAAAGAACTTGTTCCAGAAATTTTTTGGGTATATCCATTCTTTTCGATATATCCAGAATAGTTACTAAGCCTGAATCGTAATTCAGCGCCAAATCAAGCAATGTTTTCAAGGCATAATCACCTTTAAATGTAATTTTCATGTTTTATATAAACTTCCTCTCCGTATTATTGCATATTGCACGCTTTTCTTATTCTTCCTGAAATAGCCATGTAGTCAAATAGCGTTCACCTGTATCGGGCAAAAGCACCACTATTTTCTTGCCCTTATACCCGGATCTATTTGCCACTTGCAAACCCGCCCACAAAGCACCTCCACCGGATATGCCAATAAGAATACCTTCTTTCTTTGCCAGATTTCTTGCAGTCTCCCCGGAATCCGTATGAGTAACTTGAATGATTTCATCAATAATTGATGTATTCAACACTTGAGGTACAAAGCCGGCTCCAATTCCCTGAATTTTATGAGGACCTGCGTTTCCACCTGATAACACAGGCGAATCTTTTGGTTCAACGGCAATGATTTTTACTGAAGGTTTTCTTTTTTTAAGAACTTCTCCAACGCCTGTTAGCGTTCCTCCTGTCCCTACTCCCGCTACAAAAACATCTACTTCTCCGTCAGTATCATTCCAGATTTCTTCGGCTGTTGTTTTCCTGTGAATTTCCGGATTTGAGGGATTATTAAATTGTTGAGGCATAAAACTTCCCGGGGTATTTTTATGAAGTTCCTCAGCTTTTGCAATTGCCCCTTTCATCCCTTTTGCCCCTTCTGTCAAAACCAATTCGGCTCCAAATATCTTCAGTAACTGACGTCTTTCAATACTCATGGTATCAGGCATGGTCAGAATCAGCTTGTAACCTTTTGCTGCCGCCACAAAAGCCAGGGCAATACCGGTATTTCCGCTTGTCGGCTCTATGATTACAGAACCTTTCTTCAATATGCCGGATTTCTCTGCGGCTTCTATCATCGCAACACCTATTCTGTCTTTTACGCTTGAAAGCGGATTAAAAGATTCAACTTTAACCAATACCTGCGCGTTCAAACCTTCAGTCAGCCTATTAAGCCGAACTAAAGGGGTGTTGCCTACAGTTTTTGTTATATCGTCATAAATTTTTGTCATTTATCATCCCTCCTTATTAAATTTTACTTAAAGCCTGTTCAATATCAGCTAAAATATCTTCAATATTTTCAATGCCTATTGACAGCCTTATATAATCCTGAGTAACTCCTGTAGAAATCTGTTCTTTCTCATTTAACTGTTGGTGGGTAGTACTTGCAGGATGTATCGCCAAAGATTTTGCATCACCTATGTTGGCCAGATGTGATATTAATTTCAAGTTATCGATAAATTTCTTTCCGGATTCCAGGCCGCCTTTGATACCAAAACCAATAATAGCCCCCGCTCCTTTAGAAAGGTATTTTTTAACTTTATCGAATTCGGGGCTTGTTTTAAGACCCGGATAATTGACCCATGCCACTTTATCACTTTTTTGCAGATATTCGGCAACTTTCAGCGCATTTTCACAATGTCTTATTATTCTTAAATGCAAAGTTTCAAGACCCTGAAGAAATAAAAAGGAATTAAAAGGGGAAAGAGCAGGTCCAAGATCACGCAATAAAGTAACTCTTGCTTTGATTATATACGCTATATTTCCGATAGGTTTAAGAGCTTCAACAAAATTTATTCCATGATAACTTGGATCAGGTTCAGCAATAAGAGGGAATTTACTGATTCCGTTTTCTTTCACAGTCCAGTCAAATTTACCTGAATCAACTATAATTCCTCCAATTGAAGTTCCATGCCCGCCAATAAATTTGGTCGCAGAATATACAATAATATCAACGCCATAGTTAAATGGTTTTAATAAATAAGGACTTACCGTGTTATCCAATATGAAGGGAAGATTATGTTTGCGGGCAATTTTTGAAACTGCTTCAAGGTCAGTAATATTTAGTTTAGGGTTGCCGATACTCTCCGCATATACCGCTTTTGTCTTAGACGTAATTGCTTTTTCAATATTTAAGGGATTGGAAGAATCAACAAATATTACTTTTATCCCCAACCTGGCGAAAGTATAATGAAAAAGAGTATATGTTCCGCCATAAAGATTATTAAAAGATACAATTTCATCACCGGCTTGAGCTATGTTAAGTATTGAAAGCGTTATTGCAGATTGCCCGGAAGCTACTGCCAATGCCCCAACCCCGCCTTCCAACTCTGCAATTCTTTTTTCAAAAACATCCGATGTAGGATTCATTAATCTTGTATAAATATTCCCGAATTCTTTCAAACCGAAAAGATTCGCTGCATGCTCAGTACTTTTAAACTGATAAGAAGTTGTCTGATAAATCGGGACTGCACGCGAACCGGTTGTCGGATCAGGTACTTGCCCCCCGTGAAGTAATATTGTTTCATCTTTAAAATTTGACATTTGTTTTATCCTTTCTTTCAATATTAATTATAATAATTTTTATATTCCTGACCCTTCTGAAAAAATTTCAGAAATCGATTCTAAATTTTTTATTTCATCTCCCCCCTCTACTGATATCTCAATTTCAGAACCTTTTTTTGCTCCCAGTAAAATAAGCTCAATAATTGAACTTGCATTCGCCTCTGCTCCATCTTTATTTATAGTAACAATAGAACCAGAACTCCTGGCTCTTTGCACTAATTCAGACGCAACTCTTGCATGCATTCCATGTTCATTTTGAATTATAAGTTTTTTTCTATGCATTTAATTTAAATCCAGATAAATATTTTATATCTACATTCTCTATGTTCTTAGTAGAGATTAAAATATTGTTTATTTTTTGTCAACAATTATTTTTTTGATTTTTTATTCTATCTGAATTTTATCAGGATCAACATTTTCGATAAAATCTTTTATCGTATTATTAAGGCCTACATCCCGGCCTGCTTTTTCAGATAAAAACCATTTATGCTCAAGCAATTGACAGTAGATATTTGCCACATCCAGAGATGAAGAATGTTTCTTCAATATTTGATCAACACTTGGAGAAAAGACATCATTTAACCACTGATAAGCCGCCACACTCATAGGCACACTTCTATTTAATTTCTGACATAGAGTAGCTCTTAATTCTTTAATATCATTGAGCATAACTCTTGATTCATTGTCTTTTGCCGCAATACCGGTAAGACTATGAAGCACATGCCTGTGATAACTCTGATCCGTCACAAGCGCTCTCATCTTTAATTTATCCTGTTCCCCGGCATTTTCAAGTTCAATCTCATCAACCGAGAAACCCATATTATTCAAAACTTTTATACGTTCATGGATTTTGTATCTTTCATTTTTATTTATTACTACTTCTCTATTTATTTCATCCCACAAATTATTATAACGAGTACTTATACTTTTCACCAACTCCTCAATATTTACGTTTTCCAGAATCGAATATTCCAAAGCAAGATCGGTTAAATCACCAAACACATTTTCTTTCATTATTTCAATATCTTCATTTCTTCTGCCATCACTTATGTTTTCATAAATTATGGAAGTTTCCATATCCACCACATAGGCCCCTAACTCTCCCGCTTCGCGCCGAAACAAGATGTTTGAAAGAGAACAATCTCCCCAAAACACTCCCGCCAAATGCAAACGAACTAAAAGACACGCTATTGAATCCAAAAGTCTTTCCCTGTATCTGTCCATTCCGGGTTTAATAAAAAGTGAACGATAAGGCAGAGATGAATCCAGAAATACGGTTATTAGAATGGATACATCCGGAATTTCCGCACCCGGTATGTGCAGCTTGGCATTACCGACAGGTGTAACACAAGGAAGAATTTTCTTTTCCATCATCCTTAAGTTTTCATATTCTTTAGTAGCCAGTTCCTGATTGGGTAATTCCTTTATTGCATATATTTTTTCTTCATATTCCACAAATACAACAGGATGTCTGCTTAATCCCCTTTCAATATGTACAATTCGATTGCAGCAATTGTCCCAGGTTTCAATAGGCTTCTCCCATGGTAAATCAACAAAATCCGGATATCCCGGCCTTATAAAAAATTTCTGTCTGAAAGCTGTAATAGTAAACTCCTTTAAGCTGCAATTGCTTGATTTTTTATTTTATAACAAGATTAGAAATATTTTTCTTTAAAATATTGCCATCAGTCATCAATGTTTTACTTTTATAAAAAAAAACATCCTGATGTAAAATATATTTTATATTTAACTTATTTTTCTTATAATTGCAAAGTAGATCGGACCGCAAGAGAATTTATCAGGCATTATACACCACCCCAGTTCTGTAGGCTCCCCAATATCAAAATTTCTTTTAATTATTTCAATATTTTGAGAATTTTTCTTTTTTAATTTAAAGATATTATCATCATTCTCAAACGGTGATATTGAACAGGTACTATATACTAAAAGCCCCTCCTTCTTGAGAATTCGGATAGCGGAGGAAAGCATGGCATATTGTCTTTGAGCCAACATCTTTGTCCTGGAACGGGACCATTCATTCAAATTTTCCGGTTTATGCAACAAGTGCCTCTCTGAAGAACAGGGAGCGTCCAGAAGAATTCTGTCATACAATTCTCTTTCCTTCAGACAAAGCGTTTCTGCCTTGTTTAATCTTATACTTATATTTTTCAGAAAATCGGATGGAATGTAATCAGCCAAAACATTTTTCAATCTGTTAATTCTCGGCATGGAACTGTCATTTAATTTAAGAAAGCCCTCCGCTCTTAAATTCTCTGCCAATATCAAGGATTTACCCCCGGGAGCGGCGCACATATCTAAGACATTATGTCCGGTTTTGACATCAAGTGCTGTAACAGGATAAATGGAAGCAATGTCCATAAAATAAAAATACCGCAATGCATTTTCATCTTTCATTTCATGGAAATCTGGAGCTATTGAACTTGACTCGTATATATTATTAAAATTTCCTAAAAGCTTGAAATTTCTCAAATCATGGAATTTGTTTTTGTCGGCAAATAAGTTAAAACGGGCCACATGATTTACAGGTTTCAACAAAGCGTCTTTTAGAGACCGCCACCTATCTCCATATATTTCATTGTAAAAGCAGTCAAATTCTGCAACACCATGTTTTTTGACTCTCATGATGTTTTATTTTTTTTCCATCATAACTTTTTCAAAATTTCTTGGGGTCTTCATAGGATATGAGCCGTCAAAACATCCGGCACAAAAATCCTTCTTATTTCCGCCTGTTGCACCTATTAATCCTTTTATGGAAATATATCTTAAAGAATCTGCCCCTATAAATTTACATATTTCATCCAAAGTTTTATTAGCCCCGATAATCTCTTTTTTTGTTGATAAATCAATCCCAAAAAAACAAGGTCTTATGACCATTGGAGACGCCACTCTAACATGAATCTCTGATGCACCATATGATTTTAAAAACTTAATTAAGCCGCGTAAAGTTGTCCCTCTTACAATTGAATCTTCAACTAAAATAATTTTTTTATTACTTATCACCCCTTTAACGGGATTAAATTTCACTCTGACACTCAATTCTCTGTCATCCTGAGAGGGTTTAATAAAAGTTCTGCCCACATAATGGTTTCTTATTAAACCTATTTCAAACCTTATTTTACTTTCCTCTGCATATCCCAAAGCGGCCGTATTGGAAGAATCCGGAACGCTTATAACAATATCGGCATCTTTATAATCATCTTCCCTGGCAAGCTGCCGGCCCATTTCCCGCCTGATTTTATCACAATTTTCGCCAAAAATGACACTATCCGGCCTTGAGAAATAAATATATTCAAAAATACATTTTGCCAAACGTTTTGCTTTTGGAAGATAAATTGACCTCATGGACATATCTTTATTTATTTTTAGAATCTCTCCGGGTTTTATTTCTCTTATGTATTGCGCCCCAATCAAGTCAAAAGCACATGTTTCACTGGCCACACAGAACCCCTTATCAAGCTTTCCCAAAGCAAGAGGCCTGAAACCATTCGGGTCTCTTGCAGCAATGAGAGAATCAGGAGTCATAACTACGATACTATATGCTCCTTTTATTTTTAATAAAGCCGATTTTAATGCCGGAATAAGTTTTGAAGATTTTGCCCGGGATATAAGATGTACGATTACTTCAGAATCGGAAGTGGTCTGGAAAATCGCACCTTGTTTCTGCAGTTTGGTTCTAAGTATATTGGCATTGATAAGATTTCCGTTATGAGCCATGCCAATCATGCCCTGCTTACATTCCATACATATAGGCTGGGCATTTACAAGACTCGAACTTCCCGATGTGGAATATCTGTTATGAGCAATGGCAATCGTTCCGGGTAATTTGTTGAAATCATATTTTTTAAAAATTTCAGATACCAATCCCATATATTTATGATAATGCATCTTACCTTCGGAAAATGTTGCAATCCCGGCACTTTCCTGTCCTCTATGCTGAAGGGCATATATTCCCTGATAGGCAATATAAGAAGCCCTATCAACCCCAATTGCTCCGAATACTCCGCATTCTTCTTTAAACTTACCCATAAATTGATTTTACTCCTTAATCGGTTTGACATCCAGTGCTGCATGAATAAAATCACGAAATAGCGGATGAACATTGTCTGGTTTAGATTTAAATTCCGGATGAAATTGTACCGCAAGAAACCATGGATGGTTCTTAATTTCAATCATTTCAACAAGACCGGTGTTTGAATTTTCCCCTGAAATAATTAAGCCATTTTTCTCTAATTCACTTTTATATTTATTGTTAAATTCATAGCGATGCCTGTGTCTTTCATTTATTAAAGTGCTTTTATAAGAATTAAATGCCTTTGTGTTCTTTTTCACATGACATGGATATGAACCCAACCTCATGCTTCCGCCCATATTTTTTATGTTTTTTTGTTCTTCCAGTAAAGATATTACCGGATGTTTGGTTGCTTTATTAAACTCAGTCGAATTGGCATTTTTCATATTGCACACATTTCTGGCAAATTCTATTACTGCAAGCTGCATTCCGAGACATAAACCTAAAAACGGAATATTATTCTCTCTGGCATATCTTATTGAATCTATTTTTCCGTCTATACCACGTTCGCCAAAACCTCCCGGAATAAGAATACCGGAAACATTCTTTAAATATTTATCGATGGTTTCGGGATTAATTTTTTCCGAATCTATCTTTTTAATGATTACTTTAGTATCGTTTTCAATACCTGCATGAATCAATGATTCATAAACTGATTTATATGCATCCTGAAGCGTTATATACTTTCCTACAAAGGCAATAGTAACTTCTTTTGAAGGATTTAATATCCTTGATACGACTTTATTTTCCCATTCGGTAAGTTTCTTTGGTGCGAACTTTAAATTGAGCATTCTTACAATAAGTTCATCTATCCATTCTTCCTGCAACAAAAGCGGAACTTCATATATGCTGTTTGCATCAATAGCCTGGATTACGGCTTCAGGATTTACGTTGCAAAAAAGCCCTATTTTTTTCTTCGTTGCTTTATCCAAAGGTTTACAGGTTCTGCAAACCAGTATTTCAGGAGAAATACCGATTTCTCTTAGTTTCTGAACACTGTGCTGTGTAGGCTTTGTTTTTATTTCATCTGCTGTGGCAATATATGGAATAAGAGTTAGATGGATATTTATGGAATTCATAAAACCCACTTCCTGTTTCAACTGCCTTATGGCTTCTAAAAAAGGCAAACTTTCTATATCCCCGACAGTTCCGCCTATTTCAACAATTACCACATCATATTTCTTATTGGCTTCCAAAGCCCTTATTCTGTTTTTGATCTCATCTGTTATGTGTGGAATAACCTGAACAGTTGAACCCAGGTATTCTCCCATTCTTTCTTTTTCTATTACAGAACTGTAAACTGCACCTGTGGTTATATTGTTAAGCCTGCTGTATGTTGCACTTGAGAATCTTTCATAATGGCCTAAATCCAAATCAGTTTCAGCCCCATCATCGGTAACATATACTTCACCATGCTGAAAAGGATTCATTGTACCGGGATCCACATTAATATATGGATCGCACTTAATCATTGTAACCTTTATACCTCTGGCTTCGAGTAATTTCGCGATTGACGCAGCCGCAATCCCTTTACCAAGACTTGAAACTACCCCTCCTGTAATAAAAATAAACTTCGTCATACATACCCTCACTTATTTAACCTGTTTATTTCATAATATATTCATTAAATTCACAAACCCTTGTATTTCAATAAATTGAACTGTAAAAATCAATTTCCAATAGCATATAAAAAAAATTATTATAACCTTATTTTTAACAAAATTCTATAAAAACCAAACAGTCTGATTTTTTTTCAATTCTTTTATTGAAACATAAAGAATGAGTCTTTGCTGAAGATATATGCTGAACTTTAATTTTTAATAGATTTATAAAAATAAAATAAAAACATCAACAACAAATCAATTTACACAAATGATTTCTAACAAAGATGATTTTTTAACTAATCTTGCCTATAAAAAAAAATTAGCAAGAAAGTGTGCCGCTTGGGTAAAACAACACACCTTCTCACCTTTTTGGGTATGGACGCAAATATTAATTAATAAGCATTAAACAACAGCAATTCCAATGCCAACCTTTACTCTATTTTAAAAAACAATTCTTAATTATTTGTTTTAATTGAGTTACAACATATTCAACACATAAAGCTTGTTTTTCAACCACGAAACAAAACTACAATTTTGTATATTCCACCTAATAAACTACATTATTGTAGTTTATGTTATTATCAGATAAATCAATCCTAAAAAAAAGAGAGCTGCATTCGATTTTCTCTTGACCAAGTGTTATTTTTACATATATTTCCACAGGAATCGTAAACTCGGGTCAATTCTTTATCTATGTATTTGATCTTTGTTTTTTTATAAGTAAATGGAGTATGCGGCAAAAGCTACTGCTACCCGCATAAATAATTAATTAATAATCAGGAGACCTTTTAATGACAAGACAGGCGATAATAGCTGCAAATTGGAAAATGAATATCACAGCTTCTGAATCTGAAGCTTTTATAAAATCTTTCTTACCTTTGGTAAAAGATAATAAATCTACTGAAATAGTAATCTGTCCTCCGGCCTCTACTTTAGACAGAGTCAGAACCAGCATAAAAAACACAAACATGCTTCTTGGCGGTCAAAATATATATTTTGAAAAAGACGGTGCCTTTACCGGTGAAAACAGTGCTGCCATGCTTTTGGATTTAGACTGCAAATACGTAATTCTTGGTCACTCTGAAAGACGTGCTATTTTCAACGAAACCAATGATATAATAAACAAGAAAATACGACATGCACTTGCTTCAGGGTTAAAGGCAATTGTATGCGTTGGAGAAACTTTAGCACAAAGAGAAGCAGGCAAAACTACCGATGTTATTGAAGACCATGTTGCAAATTCTCTAAAAGGGCTCTCTAAAGACGACATGAAAAACATCGTCATTGCATACGAACCTGTTTGGGCAATAGGCACAGGTAAAACAGCAACACCCGAACAAGCTGAAGAAGCTCATGCTTTTACAAGAGATTTATTAAAAAAATTATTCGGAACTGAAGTTGCTAATCATGTTAGAATTCAATACGGGGGCAGTGTTAAGCCTGATAACATTAAAGAATTAATGGGAAAAGCGAATATTGATGGCGCTTTAGTCGGTGGCGCAAGTCTTAAACCGGATTCATTCTCCAAAATTGTTAATTACAATCTATAATAGTTTATTATTTTTATAAGGAGTTTTAAATGGTAACTTTTTTTCAAATTATACATGTATTCATTTCATTATTTTTAATCATTCTTATTTTAATGCAGTCAGGAAAAGGACACGGTTTAGCAGGTTCTTTTGGATCTTTTGCCGGAAGTGCCGCACAAAATCTTTTTGGAGCAAGAACAACAGACGTTCTTACAAAAGTTACAGCTTATTTAACAGCCCTGTTCTTTTGTTCAGCCATTTTTCTCGCCATTATTCAAATAAAGAAAACTTCATCTGTTTTTGATAAAGCAAAACCAAAATCAAGCGTAACAGTTACAGACTCAGCCTCAAAACAGGCAGAGGATGTTAAAAACAAACTTAATGAACTTACAAATAAATTAATTGACGATAAAAAGCCTGCTGAAGAAAATGCTTCAGTAAAAGAAGAAACAAAAAACATGGAGGCCAGTACTTCATCTGCTGATACTAAAACAACTGAACCGGCCATTGCATCAGTTGTTACAACAGAAACACCTAAAGAATCTTTGGATACAACAACAAAGCAAGCCCCTTCGCTGGATGAACAAACACCACCTGTACCAGTTACCTCAACACCTGTAGAAGTAAATGCAAAACCAGAAACACCTATCACTTCAGAACAACAAAATCAAAACAAATAATTCTTTGTAAAAAAA
>AMFJ01000172.1_pt1 | contig 10982 bp, 8 predicted proteins | sample 427208 | NCBI WGS metagenome assembly AMFJ01 (sample SAMN02954298, study PRJNA114691) | groundwater metagenome | biome: aquatic; feature: subsurface aquifer; material: sediment; isolation source: subsurface aquifer sediment | place: USA: Rifle, CO | collected 2008-08
TGGAATCTCTTTCTTGTCTTTCTGGATATCAGTTATTGCGATTATTTTACTCTCTTTAGTGAGTTTTCATTTTTCCAACAGCATTTTTATAGAGGCTGTGACGTTTTCTTTGCTCGAATCCGACCAATTGTTAAGAAGAAAAGGCTCAACTCAGAATAAAATGTTCATGTATTTCACTGAATTTTGGTTCCCGCTGAAAGAATATACTGGTTTTTTCGGTCTGAATCATGCAGCCAATCTTGCCAGCCTACCAGATTTTGTGAATACGAGAATAGCATCCACATCCAGTTCGTCAGCCATAAATACTGAACTTCTTATTAAGAGCTTTTTCTCGATATCCCTCGGAGTCAGTCAGATGTTCTCAAAATCATGATGCTTGTAATGGATTTGATTTTCTGCCGCAACTATAACATTCCTCATCATCTCAACACACTCGATAGGGTATTTTCACATAGCGGTCTCTCCTGAAAGCATCAGGCAATCGGCCTTTTGCATCACAGAATTGAATACATCAGAGACCTCAGCCCTTGTAGGGAATGGACTTTCTATCATCGTCTCAAGAAGGTGGGTCGCAATAATTACGAATTTACCGACTTTAAGGCACTTGGAAACCATCTGTCTCTGGTAAATAGGCAGCGACTCAATGGGAACCTCTATTCCCAGATCTCATCTCGCGACCATGATTCAATCGGCAACTTCGATTATCTCATCTAGATTTTCCACTCATTCCTCATTCTCTATTTTTGCTATGATCTTTATATGAGAAGCATTGTTGGAATCCAGAAGTTCTCTGAGTTCAAGCACATTTTCCTTGCTTCTTACAAAACTCTGGGCAATGAAGTCATAATTATTCTCTATGGCGAATAGAACATCTTCCTTATCTTTCGGTGTTATTCATGGGAGCCTGATTCTTTTTCAAGGAAGGTTTATATGCCTTCTTGACCCTATCAGGCAAGGGCTGACAGCCTCAACCTCAAGATAATCCTTTGATTTCGATTTCACAAGAGCCTTCATCAGGCCTGAATCGATCTCGATTATATCTCATACATTAAGATCCTCAACCAGATATTCGTAATCGCAGAATAGTGATTTTCCGTCTTCGGCGTATTTTGAGATATCAACGAAAATCTTGAATATATCTCATTTCTCAAATTGGATTTTTGCTTTAAGGTCTCAAGTCCTTATTTCCGGTCATTTTGTATCGAGAAGTGCACTGAGGCTTGTTTCTCTTGATTCATTAAGCTTATCGATCCTTGATTTGACTAATCTTGCATTATCGTAATTAGCATGCGAAAAATTGAATCTTATGATATTCACACCTGATTCATATAGTTTTTTTATTGACGCTTCATTATCAGTCGATGGTCCGATCGTTGCTATTATCTTCGTCTTTTTCATAAATAAATACTTATTATAAATATTGAAGTCAGAAGTGTACATAAAATGCCTGAAAAGTAAATAAATAATTGCAAATCAAATATAAATCAGTTATATTTGATGGAATAGCTTTTTATTTGGAGAAAAATGAAGCCCAAATCCGCATACCCTATCCTTGTTCCGCATGTATTGATATTCGGGTTTACTTGATTCATGCTCTTTTATTCGCATCAAAGGCCGGCCATGGGATTTCTCATATGATTAATAACAACGATTAGCTATCTTATAGTATATGTGCAGCTTTTCGGAAAAGAACAGATAAGAGACATGCTCATCGGTGGGCTAATCTGAGTGATCCAAGTATATGGTTGGCTAGAGATTCTGGCCGCGAAGGCTATCGATTGAACAAAAGAATTCAAAACATTCGATTCTATGCCAATGTATTATCATCTTATTCCGGCAACTTATTTCATTATGTGAACCTTTCTGGTTAAAAATGTGATAATCGATCTGATATGAGCCAGAAATAATCCCGAAAAAATGAATCTGACATACAAACTATTCTATGCCATATCTTTACTGATTTTCATCTTGCCGAATTTTATCTTCCGATTACTGTAGCGTTCAGTGAGGTTTTATCAAGATGCAGGATTCCGAGCTCATTCACTAGATTTGAAGTTCATTTGAGTTCAATATACAAATGAAGCAATTGTTCGATATTTTTCAAGAGGTTCTTGAAGTATGATACTTCCATATATCATCAGAATAGGGGAACGATTCATCAAAAGGATAAGATGCTCGATAACTGCAATTTGAGATCCCTTTTTATATAAATCTCGCCTTTTTTGAAGATGAATTCGTATCTGCGTCATTTGTCTATAGAATTGACGAAATCATAAACCTTGTACATGAAGGAAGGTGTGAGTATCTTCCTGGCTTCAATCTGATCTTCGCATTCTATTATGAATTCCTTATCGAATTCGATATTTTCTGTTTTTATCTTGCTTTTTCTGGAGATAAGATTTCATAGGATGAATATGATTGAGGAAAGGAAAAAGAAGATGATCGCATTTGCATAGTAATGGTACGGTTCCTCAAAAAGAAAGCCGAAATAAGGCTTAAAATCGTCTGAAGCTGAAAGCAGGAATATTAAAAAGCCCATTACCGGGGTGAGTCATAATCATAATATAATGCTGCCGGCCAATAGCATTTTTTTGTCGTTCTTGATGTTTGATTTAAGCACAATATCCGATTCTATATCGACAACAGGATTATTAAGTATGATTTTAGTCAATGTCGCATGGTTATTGCAGGATTGGGTCTTTCATCATTTTGAGTTTCTGTTGTTGATGAAGCTTTTGAATTCAACTGAATAGATTTCAAATCATCAGATATCTTCCTTTGCCATTAAGGCTATTTCCTCGCTAGTTTTTCAATCCACGCTTCATGATGGAATATGTGCAAAGTGCATGCTGTCGCTGACCATATCTCAGGCATCATATTTGTTCAATAGTCATTTCGAGAAGAAAATCCCTTTATCGAAATCATGCTCGCCTTCTATGTCATATTTCAAATTCGGACTTATTTCAGCCATCAAGCCTGGTATGATATTTTTTTTGATTCATGAGAGTTTTGGATTGAAAAGTATGAATATTCAGAAAAATAAGGTGAGAATATTCGCTATAACAATAGATTGTAGAGTATCTAGAGGATAATGTGCGTTGAAATTATATAAAAGATATGCATCTTCCAAGAACCATAATGCAAAAATGGTTCTAGCAAACTTTTTTCTCGCATCTTCAAAAACCTGCATCTTATCGAACACATCTTGGCGATTGAAATAATCGTTCAGAAAGTTCACATCCAAATCGGTCAATGTAGAATATTTCTGCCTAAATCTTGAAAAGTCTAGTTTTTTCATAATGGTTTATTATATGGGAAATCAAGATCCTTTTTTCCTTATTACCTTATTATTAAAGCTTTCCTTATCGAAATACTCGAATCATAAATCTTGGGATAATTGGACTACATTCTTGAAATCAAGATAAAAGATAACCAATTGCTCAAGATTTTTGAACATATTCTTAAGAACCTTAACATTTAAGAATTCCCCCTCGATAAAATCTTGTCACCATTTCATATATTCGTTTTTCACATACATCGTATTCTTAATGAAGTAAAATTCATAAACCCTTGAGGAATCCATTTTATTTGCAAAATCAACCAGCCTGTACATGAATCAAGGAGTTAATAATCACCTTGCCTTTATGCCATCTGTATGATAAACATCGAATTCCTTTTCAAAGTCGATATTCTCCATCCTTACCCTTTTCTTCTGTAAATATTTTGAGTAACAGTGATATATATATAAGAATAAAATGATCGATATTACCGGCAACCATTTTTCCGCGAATTCTTGACTCTCAGCATTTGAGATCCGTTCTAAGAATCTAAGGTTAAGATTCACATAAACAAAGAAAAAGGCCGGAACTATAATATGCAGGAAGAGATTTATTGACATAATCAATATGAATAATGACATGCCTAATTTCCGAAGGATATTTTCGGAAGTGTCTCGTCTTAATAGCAATCAATTCGGAAAATCTTTTTTTATGTCATTGAAAGTGACTTTAGTCAAGTAGCAATGATTATTTGTCTTATATGTTGTACCTGATTTGCTTGTGCTCTTAAAATCTGTAACGATCTCGTATCATTCGATAGTGAACGGAGATATGCTCTTTCCTGTTTTCTCGTCAGTTTCTGATTGCTCAAAAAATAAGCTGTCCTCTATCCTTGATATCCGATCATAGCTTTTGAGCAATCAGATCTGTCACATATAATCCTCTTCTCAATAATGATATTGCCATCAAGTGTCATACTTTAATCCATCATGAATTTTTGGGGCAAGCTTGGTCAGTATTTCGCTTTTGAAATCAAATTTTATAACATCAAGATGTTCACTTAATATCAGTACGCTGATTGGCAATCAGAAAAGGAATAGTATAAGTCAAACGCCAAATGGCTGTTGAATATCAAATATGAATGAAGAAATGATCAGGATGACTATTATTATGGGCAGAATTAGGAATTTGCCGATCAATGCATTCCTCTTAATGCGTATTTCATTAAGCTTCTTAAATACTTCATCCTGATTGAAAAAGTCATTTAAAAACCTGATATCATCATCAGTCAATTTGAATTTTTTTTTCAAGTATGAAAAATCAATCTTTTTCATTAGAGTGTTTTTTATTTGATTACCTGATTATTATAGGTGTCTTTATCGAAATATTCAAATCATAGGTCTTTCGCAAGTTCTGTCACATTTTTGATTTCGATATAGAACTCTACGAATTTCTGAATATTTCATCTTAAGTCCGAAGAAGCGGACACTTCCATATAAGGGATTCTCATTGGGCCCATCAGGTTAAGCTTAACATAAATCGAGTTTCAGACAAAGAAAAATTCATAGATTCTTCTGTTGTCGATTTTCCCTGTAAAATCATATATCTTGTACATGAACGAAGGTGTGAGTATGGTTCTTGATACTACCTGGTCTTTGCAATAGACATCGAATTCTTTCTCAAAATCTGAATTCTCAGTCTTTATCCTATTTCGATTCAATATCAATCATTGTATCTGATATGTGATTATGACCAGAACGATAAGGATCGTAATTGTGAATATCCATATGGGTACGTTTAAGAGGTCAGATAGTCCTAAGATTATTGCCACTCATAGATTATCTCATTTGTCAGGTTGTGTGATATACAGGTATCAGCCCACTATTGAAGCATCGATAGCTAGAACTCTCAGAACCTTCCTTATGAAATTATCATTAACATCCCTCAGGAGAGCCATTCAATCCGTTAATTTCTGACGTGCATTGTTGAATGTCACTTTCAATAGGTAGCAATGATTGTTGACAACATAGTTGCTGCGGCCGTTCTTATCGGTGTGCCTCCTCGAGGATTTGAATTCATATCATTCTATCGTATAAGGAGAGTTTTCTTTTGCTTTCTGAGGAACTTCAGTCGGAGTTTCTTCGGCTAAGTCTTCAGTGTCTGTAGCATCGGGCAGGCTTTGGGTTCCGGCTGGCGGCTGGTCTCCGTATGCGATGCTTGCTGAAGGGCTTGTTTGAAGAGGGGTTGCGGGTTGCACTGTAGCGCCTTTCGGCGTATAGATGATGCTATCCTCAATCAGGTCCACTCTATCATATCTTTCCAACAGTCATCCTGAAACCATTTCAAGTTCATTTCAGAAGTAATATTTCTTTCCAAGGTCATATTTCAGGTCTGAATTTATCTCAGAGGCGAATTTTGGCAGGATCTCATTCTTGATCTCGTGTCCTCAGTCTTTGAAGAAGACTGAAACGAACATGAAAATGAAGAATGACAAGAATGCAAAAACCAATGCATAGCCGAAAATCGGGCCATCCCAACTGGCATTATTGTTATTCAGATACAATATGCTGATAAGAAGAAAAACCGATTCTACGATTATAAATGTCTTGAATTTCTTTTTTCTTTCCGCTTCTATCTCAATGAATTTATCCAGAATCTCTTTCCTGCTGAAAAATTCATTAAGGAAATTTATATCTGCCTCATTCAGGATCGGATATTTCAGTTTGAGTTCGGAAAAATCTATAGTCTGCATGTTTTTGTTCTTTACTGTTTAAAGCCTCATTCATAAGGAAAAATATCCCCAAATTTTGGGGATATTCCGGAGGTGGAGTTTTTGGAAGCGTTTTCTGCCATATTCATTGCTATTAATTGAAAAGAGCTTTTGCGCTTGGTGCTGCCTTGGCTTCCTCTTGAGCCAAGAACATCGCATACCCTTGTATATTCATCATCCCCGCAATCATATTTAAAGGAAACATCTCTTTTTTATTGTTCAATTCTTTGACGGCAGCATTATAAGCTCTTCTTGAGGCTTGTATGTTATTTTCCATTTCACCCCACTGATTCTGAAGGTTTATGAAATTCTGTGAAGCCTTAAGGTCTGGATAATTCTCCGCAACCGCGAAGACTGATTTAAGTCAAGCTGTCAGCATATTCTCATTCTGGAATCTCTGCTCTGAAGTCGCGCCTTGCGAATTCAATAGATTTGCTCTCATTTCAGTGACTTTAGAGAGGGTTTCTCTTTCGTGTGTGGCATATTGTTTGACAACTTCGACAAGATTAGGAATCAGGTCGTATCTCTGCTGAAGCATGGCATCAATGGCAGAAAAAGATTCTTCAACAGTATTTTTGGCAGAAATAATAGAATTGTATATTCACACGACTGTGAAGATGACAACTATTATTACGGCAATAATAATAAATACAGAAGTTCACATAGATTATAGTATTATTGAATAAATTACTTGCTTTTGGATTCCAGCACATCAATGATTCTTGTCAGAAAAGAATTCATCGAAGCTATATCTTCTCTTTGAGTTAATCCGGTTTCCTCAATGTTTCGGGTGTGGCGATCTAGTATTTCGGATCATCCCCTAATTTCGGATTCATCAAGGATACCATATATTCCGATCAAATCAAGTACGGCGTTTACCCTGGACCACCAGGCATTCCTTACTTTATACATTATATCTTTGTCTGTGCTGCAGAGAATTTTTTCTGGGATGTCATCGGAATAAGAATCCCTTATTTCCCTTAAGCTTTTCAGTATTTTATGTCTTGGCATTTTATTTATTCGGATTGGTGCTTATGACTTTCTCTTCGAAGTACGATGCAAGAACATGAATTCATACATGTTCAGTTCATGCGAAAAATAAGCCTTGTCAGACAGAGGCCTGAAGAAGTATGTATTTCTCCTGTTCGGTCAGTTTGAAGACATTCTGGAGCACATCTATAGAAGCCGGAGATTGTTTGAGAAGAAGCTGGATCGAAGAGTTTGTCACAATGGCCTTTCCGTACTGGCTGGTCACGAAATCCTCAACATCTTGTGTTATCGTGGTTACTCATAGATTATATTTACGGGCTCTTTTGACCAATCAGAAGACGAATCTTGCGCTATCCTCATATTGCATTATATTCCAGGCTTCGTCGACAACCAATATCCTCTTTTTGTTCGAGCTTCGCACAGTGTTCCATATATATTTCAGCACGATGTACATCGCAACCGGACGAAGCGATTCATCCAGATCGCGTACGGAGAATACTACAAGTCATTCCTGGAGATTGATATTAGTCGTCTCGGAGAAAATTCAAGCAAATATTCAGTATACGTATTTTTCCAGTCTTTCAGTGATTCATTTTGCTCAATCCATTGTTTCTAGGACAGAGTACAAGTCTTTCATCACCGGGATTTCTTTGTTTTCGATATCGTCATCCTCAAAAGTGAGTCATTTCAAACTGTATGTTATGATGGTCGCTTTCTCTAGGATGGATGATTCGCTCGGAGTTAGTTTTCAGAGCATCAGGCTCATCAGTCATAGAAGATCGACGATTGCTCATCTTAGGAGATCTCATGGCTTTGCCTCAGTATCCTTCATCGCCCTAGGCAGATCAAAAGGATTGATCCTCTCAGAAGAGTTCAGGTTTATGTTAAGGTAGCTTCATCAAACTGTGTCGACTAGAGATTTGTATTCGTTTTCCGGATCTATGACTATCACATCGACTCACATCATCAGGCTGCGGAGAACTTCGAGCTTGACTGCAAAAGATTTTCAACCTCAAGATTTTGCGAACACTGTCATATTCGCATTTTCAGTCTTGAACCTGTCGAAAATTATCAGCGAATTATTGTGGGTGTTGATTCCGTAAAGGATTCAGTCATCCTGGGAAAGTGTATTTGATGTGAAAGGGAAAGTCGTGGAAAGTCATTTTGTGGATATATTCCTGTAGACTGCAACCTCATCTTTTGCAAAAGGCCCGGTTCAGATGAATCCTTGTTCAGACCTGAGAAAAGCCTGTTTCGTGAGGATATTCCTTCAGCTCAGCAGTGATTCCAATGCATTTCCCGTTTTTTTGAGCTCTTCTTCGGTTTCGGCATAAAGAGTGACATATATTCAAAGGTGGAAATACTTTTCCTGTCATCTGGTCAAGCTGGCGCGGAGCTCCTCGACATCCTGCATCTGTGCGTCCAGGGCGGGATCTCAGATAAGTCACTTATCAGCGTTTATGCTTTGCTGGGACCTGAGCTCAGTGAGACGCTTCCTCAGATATTTCATGATGAAAGCAGAATCGACAGGGTAGACAAACATCGACATATCGAATTTTATATCCCAGTTTATGAGCGGAGAAAGCCAATTTCATTCCAGAAAATCCGGATAAGCGTATACGAAGACTGTCCTGATGTAAGTGTCTCAGATTTGCAGTTTAGTCGTATCAACTCTCATCATTGACGGTGCGATAGCATCTTTCAGGAAGGCAAGAGCCTCTTTATATTCTTTTTCTCCTTTCTTTATCTCTTCTGCCTCTTCTTTTGTCATCTTCTGGACAGTATCGGGCGCATCTTTCTTCTCTTCGGATTCGCTCTTCTTCTCATCGGCTTTAGCTTCCGGTGCCATTTTTTCCGGAATTATTGCCGGTGTCGGCAAAACTTCGCTGACTATCTCGTAGCCATCAGCATCTCAGGTATAATTCTTATTTATCAGTTCCAATAATTCAGTTGGTGCCATTTATTTGAAGGTAATGTTATTTTTTGCAGTATAGGTAAAATTTCATATTTTACAATCCTTAGAGGAGCTTATGCGTTGACATTGTGCAGTTGGGTGGTAATATAGAACATTTGCATTATTGCCAATACCATTCGGTGATATTTTCCTTGGGGATTATCGGGTTGGCGTTTTCCTCTATCTTGCCGTCTCATTTGTAGTGCATTGTTATAAGTGTGATATCATCGAATTGCTTATGGTTGTATCACATCCATTTCGACAGTTCTATCGTGATATTGTTAAAGACTCATTGGGCTGTCTTGTAAGGAGCCTTTTCTATGGTTTCTATTAGCTTGTCGACTCCGTACATCATTCAATCTTCCTTATTCGTATTCCTTGCTTCAGTTATTCAATCGGTATACATGATTATGATGTCTCACTCTTCGATTCAGATTTGCGACTCCTTAACTATGTTTGAAATATTCTTGGTCATTCAAAGCGCAACTCCTCATGATTTGATTTTGAATGCCTTTTGCTGGCTTTTCTTGTAGACGAGCAAGTATTCATGTCCGGCTCAGGTCATGAAAAGCTTCTTCTCGAGCTCATTCCATCTCACCATTAGAAGCGTCATGAGCATGTTCGAAGGCACACGAGGCTTAAGAATCTCATTTGTATGAGCTAGGATTTCGGCTGAACTAATGAGCTTTTTTGAGAATCATGATACAAGGGCGTTTACCATCATCATGACGAATCATGAAGCGACTCAGTGTCATGTCACATCTCAAAGGTAGATGTAGTAATTGTCGCCCTGTTTTATGACATCATAGGAATCTCACCCTACTTCAGTGGCACTTTTGGTATTCGCGACGATATCGATAGATCAGATGCACGGAAGATTTTTGGTCAGCGTGTTTTTCTGGATTTCCGATGCCAGCTGGACTTCTGATTTCAATTCCTTTCAGCTCCTGAGCTCTTCCTTGAAGTTCTTGAGGATTTCTAGCGATTTATTGAAGAAGTTCAGGACTGTCTGCATTATCGGATTTGAGCTGTTTATCGTCATTTTCTGTCATTTCTTCTCTCATGCCAGGAACAGCGCAATTTCTTTCTTTAGCTGGATTATGGGCGAAAGGAGGGCTGAATATATGAATACGTAAAATGCTATAAGCTCCACACCGAACAGGGTCGGCCAGATGAAATCTATCTCCTTTATCGTATCGTTTATGAAAAAATATGCCAAAAAATTCAGCATGATGATTATCACGGTTGTAATGAGTATTCAGTTTTTGTTTAGCCAATTCTTCATGTTTGTTCTTGTTTTTTTCAGATATCCGAACCATTCTAACATAATATTCTTTTTAAAGCAAAAATTTGCTTTTGTTTTTTTTGCCGTATAATGCCAAAAGAACTTGGGAATCAAGACTTAGGGCTTTGCCATGAAAGCTATGTTCTGAGGATAAGGAGCCGGTTCTTGCGCTATAAATGAGTTTTTTATATTTTATTCTAATTTTTTTATGAATTCACTTAATAAGGTTCAGCTTATCTGAAACGTTACTGCCGAACCAGAAATACGTCAGACACCGAATGGACAATTCGTTGCAAATTTTAACTTGGCCACTAATAGGACTTGGAAAGATGCGTCTTGAATGAAACAGGATCAGAGCGAATTCCACTCTGTTGTGATTTGGGGTAAGTTAGCAGAAATTGTACAGCAATACGTTCAAAAAGGAAAAAAAATATATGTTGAATGAAGAATCCAGACAAGAAGCTGGGAAGATCAGACAGGACAAAAAAGATATAAGACAGAGGTCGTAGGAGATAATATAATCCTTCTTTGAGGAGCTGGATGAAAAGGTGAAGACTTTTGAGATGTTGCATTCTCAGGATGAGATGATGAGGATGTCAGTCCTTCAAAAACTAAGAAGACAATGCCGAAGAGAGAGGAAGAAATCAATATCGAAGACATCCCTTTTTAATAAAAAATTTTTGAAAAAGCCCCCGATCAATCGGG
>AMFJ01007886.1_pt1 | contig 10980 bp, 8 predicted proteins | sample 427208 | NCBI WGS metagenome assembly AMFJ01 (sample SAMN02954298, study PRJNA114691) | groundwater metagenome | biome: aquatic; feature: subsurface aquifer; material: sediment; isolation source: subsurface aquifer sediment | place: USA: Rifle, CO | collected 2008-08
CTTTTTTTAGTTATCAGCTTGTTTTATAAGATTACAGTCCTGATCTCTTGTTTTGGTTTCATGATCTTTATAAATTCTGGTTCTGTTTGCAACTTCTTCAAAATCAATTTCATGTGCATCAAAATCAGGGCCTTCTACACAAGCAAATTTTACTTTGCCGCCGACAGTTACCCTGCATGCTCCACACATGCCGGTTCCATCAACCATAATTGGGTTCATACTTGCTACGGTATAAATTTTATCAGCTCTTGTAAGATCAGCAACAGCTTTCATCATTGGCATTGGCCCGACTGTCATAACGTGATCAATTTTCTCTTTTGCCATTAGTTCTTTCAGAATATCAGTAACAAGACCCTGCCTGCCCAGGCTTCCATCATCTGTTGTGATGAAAAGCTCATCACAGGCGCTTTTCATTTTTTCCTGCCAGAAAATAAGATCGCTTCTTCTTGCGCCCATAATCATATAAACTTTATTTCCTGCTTCTTTAAATGCCTTGGCAATTAAATAGCAAGGTGCTGCTCCGTATCCACCAGCAACGCAAACAACCGTTCCGAATTTTTTTATTTCAGTAGGGACCCCAAGAGGTCCGACTAAATCTGAAATTTCATCACCTGCATTTAATTCAGCCAGTTTTTTGGTGGTATAGCCAACAGCCATAAATACTATGGTTAATTCGTTTTTTTCTTTATTAATATCTGCGATCGTTAGAGGGACTCTTTCTCCGTTTTCATCCACTCGCAAAATTATAAACTGCCCTGCCTGTCCCCTTCTGGTAACAAAAGGCGCATCAATGACCAGTTCGTATAAATCAGTGCTTAATTCTCTTTTTGATAAAATCTTGTATCCCACGTCTAACTCCAATTAATAATTTAGTCTTTAACTAGTACTCTGTTAAGTTAAATAAATAGAATAAAAATAACTCATTTCACGCCTTAAAGAAAAAAGCCCGGGAGTAGGGTGCGCATTGCGCACCAGCATCAAATTAATTACTTATAAAAATTACCCGACAAAACTAATTTAACAAAACACTAGTCAATAATACAACCAATCAGTATTTAATAGCAAGTGTATTGCTGATAAATAATATCCAATCATATTTTACAGGATAAACCCCATTAAAGTCCAATTATTGTGTGTTTATTTACTTTTTGTTTGAAAGGAAAATTTGTTCATAAAAAAAGTAATTTTTTTTATGCTTTTGGTTTTATTGTATATGTAAAATAAAAATGAAAAGGAATAAGCAAAAATGAGTTTAGTAAGTTTTGGAAAAAAGTTTGAAGTTTATGGTAATCCGAGCGATGTGAAAACAGCATATGAAAGAATAAAAAATGAAAATGCAAAAAGGGGGATTCCAACAGACTTTATTGATACTTCTAATTCTAAAAATAAAAGATTGGATAGGGTAGTTATAACTACCGAGCAGGATATAGCAGATTTTAAACACGCTTTGCAAAGAAAGGAAGATGGGAAAAAAGCAGCAAGTGAATATGTTGAAGGCTGCAAAACAAATGGAATAGATGTACTCAATCCCAGAATCGAGGATGAGGACAAATATTTTGGTCGAATGGTGAATAAAGACCTGAAAAATGGTGGATTGGATTGGATATCATTCTGGAATTCTTTACCGGGCCACACAAAAACAATAGTATTAGATCCCTTAGAAAACATTACTATAAAAGCACAAGATGCTTTAGAATCTTTAAGACAAGGAACCTTAGATACTCTAACAGGTACTGTTAAAAAGTAAAAAATTAAAATTAACCAACATTAAAATATTTAAACTTAGTTAATTCGTTGGAACATATAACCAATACCACGTGCTGTTAAGATGAGTTCTGGATTAGCAGGATCAACTTCTAATTTTGATCTTAGTCTGCTAATGTGAACATCAACAACTCTGGTGTCGATTCTATGATCGGCAGGGTATGACCATACGTATTGAAGAATTTCATTTCTTGAGAAAGCCTGACCTGAATTGCTTACTAATAATTCAAGTAAGCTAAATTCCATTCCTGTAAGTCTGATACGTTCATTTTTACGGAATACCTGGCGTCTGCTGGTGTCAATTCTGATATTACCTGTTGTAATAACATTTTTGGTAACTTTGCCAACACCAACGGATTCTCTTTGATTGGTTCTTCTTAGTACAGCTTTTACACGTGCTTCTAATTCTTTTGGACTGAAAGGTTTAATGACATAGTCATCTGCTCCAAGTTCGAGTCCGGTAATACGTTCTGATACATCACCTAATGCAGTAAGTACAATTATAGGAGTTTCAGAAGTCTTTCTGACTTCTCTAACTACCCCATATCCATCTAACTTAGGCATCATAACGTCCAGGATAAGTAAATCCGGATTAAATTTAGAAAAAGCATCCAGGGCTTCTTCACCATCAGCTGCGGTTAATACTTCATAACCTACCATTTTAAGTCTTGTTTCTAGAATTCTGCGAATACTAGCCTCATCGTCTACAATTAAGATTCTTTCACGATCCTGGTTTTCGTTCTGTATTTCCACGTTTTGTGTCATTTCGTTTTGCCCTTACTAATCTTATTATGTGCCACTGTAAAATTATAATTAACTTATTCGTCTTCTACATAAAGGTTAGATAAAATTATTTTTATCTAATCTAGTTGTATCCTATCATAAAAGGTTATTTAGACAACGTATGTGAGGGATAATAATTTTTTTACTAAGTTTTCTTGGTTTTAATTTATATTATCACATTATTAACTTTTTTATCAAAAAAATAATTTTTTTAACTTTGATAGTTAAGCTCTTAGAGAGATAAAAAAATTTTATCATAATATATAAATTTAAATAAAATGAAAAAAATCGAATAATATACTTGGATATTGAATTATATCATTTCTTTTAGTTAAAACAATTATAAAAGTTGATCGGGTAATATTAATATATTGAAAAGAGCTATTATTAGGGTAATAAAGAAAATATAATAATGAAAATCAGCAATGATATTGGTTTATGCTAATAATTATTATAAAAACGATAAAAACTTAGTAAATAATTTTTTGAGGCTTTGTTGAATATTTACTTTTGCCTAAAAATTTTTATGACTTTTGCGCCTTTTTTTGTGAATTGGCAGTTAATTATATAAAAGAAAAGCTCCCAAGTAAGGGAGCTTTTCTTTTATATAATTAACTGCTTATAGCTAGCAGTGCATCGATTATAATCGGATCCCACTTGACTCCTGCTTCTTGTTTCATTACCACAAGTGCCTGCTCCTTGGATGAGGATTCTCTATAAGCCCGTTCAGACCTCAGAGCTTGATATGCATCGGCTACTGCAATAATTCTGGAACCAAGAGGAATACTTATACCTGCCAGACCTTCTGGTTCGCCCTGTCCATCCCATCTTTCTCTATGGTAATGGATATACGGAACAACCTCTGATAAGAAGTTAATCTTCATAAGTAAACTTACACCAACATTTGGATGATTTTGCAGTTTATTCCAATCAGCTTTAGTAAGCTTTCCTTTTTTAACGAAGAGATCTTCGGGAAGAGTAATTTTTCCTATATTCTGTAATAATCCGGCGTAGTAAATAAGATCAGTAGTTTTTTCGTTTAAATGCAGATATTCTGAAATTTCTTTAGCTAAATTAGCAACTTTTCTTGAGTGTTCCTGAGTATATTCACTCTTGGCATCAACAGCTTTTGCCAGAGCTTCTACAAACATTTGTTGCTCATCACCTAAATCACCGATACTGGCGGTTAATTCAGTCCTCAAATGAGTTAATTCTACAGGACTGGCACCCTTATCCTGAATTACAGTTTGTGCTTCATCAACTAATTGCTGAAGTCGCATTGAAGTTACAAAAAGTTTTGCCGTAATTTCAATTAACTCTATATGTTCTGGTGAAATATCTTTTACGCTGTTATGTTCCAGACAGAGAACTCCGATACAGTCAAAACTACTGCCCATTGGAACAACAAGCAGGGTTTCTGCAGAATCTTCATTAAGAGCTAATTGAGGTTTCCAGCTTTCTATCTTTTTAATTTCTTTTACATAGAAAGTTTGTCCTGTTAAGTATGATTCTACAGGTATACTTATTTTTTCCTGCAATGAATAGCCAACAGTTTTAAATTTACTGCTTTCTAGTTGATCTGTGGAACTTCCAACAAGTACCAGATCCCAATGTTGCTCAGCTAAAGATCCTTTAATGTTATCAGCACTTAGATAAACATGGCATGCATCGATTCCAAGCATTTGAGTAACTGTTTTTGCTATGGAATTATAGATAACAAAATCATCTTCACTGTCAAAACCTAATAAAGTAAGAGTTTTATCAAGCGAATATATGGATATAAGCTCTTTTAGCTGGTTTTTTAAACCTGTAACCTTATCATGGAAGGAAGTATTAATTTTAGAAAGTAAATCTTCAGAAATAAGATGCTCTGTTAAAAAATCACCTAAATTTAGAGCAAATATTGCTTCCATCGGATCGTTTTCTATTATCCTCAAATCGTTGCTCAAATTCCCTCCGTCTGCTTCTTTTGCATTCATAATTGAAGCTTCCTTAAACTCCTTAATAGTCTAACAAGTTAATACTGTATTAGTGGTATTACGTTAACTGATAACTTAAGTTAGGTGGTATGACTACATTCGTAAATGAGCTTGCGAGTTGTACGAATGTGTCCCTACTTGGTATCACCAATGTTTTTTCTTTTTCTATTATTTATATCGGACAATTTTTTAAAAACTTTGATATTTTCTAAAAATTTTTATTCCATTGAGTTATAAAAAAATATCAAAATCCTGACAAATTCAGTGATAATAGTGTGTTCATTTTCAAATTTAATATAAGTTAATAAAAAGAATAAATTATAGCAATTTATGTTTATTAGGCCGTTAACATGATTAACTTGATTAAATTATTTTTAAGTTCAGAATTCCGGGTAGTAAATCCCTATAAAGTACTGATGTAAGCCAGATTTTCAAGCCGCCAATTTTTCTAATTTTAAATCTGGATAAACTGATTAAAACTACGTTTTAAATGCTATAGATAGGAAAGGTAAGAAAGTATTATGCAAATTACTAATTTAACTCCGTCACATCAAGTATTCTCAAATCCTAATAAGGGTAATATGACTGATCATCCTAAAAAGCCGCAGGGTAAATCAATTAATATAACAGAATTGCCGGAAAATTATTATAATAGAGCTCTGGTCAAAAAGAGTAATTTATCATTTACCGGATCTAATAACAGTGATGTTGTAAAATTTTATACAAAGCATAAGGATTTTATAAAAGAAATAGCGCAAAAGAATATTCCTGAAAACTTATCAGTAGAGCAAGAGCTTATTTTAACTTCTCTTGGTTTAGGAAATTCTGACATACAAGTTATTGGAACAATATCCCAAAAAGATGTTCGAGAGAAAATGGCTCAAATGCTAGATGTTCTCCCTGAACACTCTCAATTAAATGTCAAGATAAGGCAAATTGGTACACCAAACTCAATTTTAATGGCGAAGAATTCTGATGGAAGTCTTTATCTTGCGAATTTACAAGGCAAAACTCAAATAAATGGAAAAGAAATACCGGAATGCCAAGCTGTAAATTTTGCAAATAAAGATAATGTAAGCGGATTTCAGGTGAATTTAGGATCATTGCAGCTGAATTTACGTGATTTATCAAAAGATCTGCAGAAAGAAGACCTTAGCTCTATATTAGGAGCAGATACTGTAAGTAAATTAAAAGAAGTAATAAGAACAGTAAAAATTGAAAAACCAAACCGAGCCCAAAATGACGGATTTATTTTCCAAAGAAATTCACAGGGCATAGCTCCTGTGATTAACGCAGATGCAAAATATGTTGTAAAAACTCCTCCGAGTGTAACTTTTTCAGATATTGGCGGCCTTGAAGAAGAAATAAAGCAGATACGAACAGCTGCTATGTTAAAACTCAAGCATCCTGAGCTCCATAAATTTAGAAAGCCAAGTAAAGGAGTTCTTTTATCAGGACCTCCAGGGTGTGGTAAAACAATGATTGCAAAAGCACTTGCCAATGAAATGTATGGAAAAGGCATAAACTTTATCAACATAAGTGCTCCTGAATTAATAAATAAATATTTAGGGCAATCAGAAGAAAATTTAAGAGAGATTTTTAAAGAAGCTGAAGCACATGAACCCTGTGTAATATTTATTGATGAAATAGATGCTATTGCCTCACAAAGAAAAGGTGATTCTACAACAGTACACTATGATAAAGTTGTTAATCAGTTCCTAACACTCTTAGATGGTTTTGATAGTGACTCAAAAATATTTGTTATCGGCGCTACAAATAGAGCAGATATGATAGATGAAGCAGCAAAAAGGCCAGGTAGACTATATCCATCTATAGAAATTGGAAACCCAGGTTATGAAGGAATCGTTAAAATTATTGAAATAACCAATAAAAATAAAAATGTTAGTGAAGATTTTAATTCCAGGGAATTTGCAAAAAAATTAGTAGGACTATCAGGAGCTGAAGTCTCATTTGTCTCCAGTTTGGCTACTGACTTTGCTATGGAAAGAGCAGGGGTAAGTGAGGCTATTTTAGAAAATGCTCCTATAAATATTGAAAAAATAGTATTAACTGCAAAAGATTTTGAAAACGCATTATCAATTGTTAAAGGTCAAAAGAAACAAACAGATGAAGATTTGTCTGATGAAGAATACAAGAAAAAAAACATACTATAAACATAGTTCAGCATTATGATCTAAAAAAAATAAACCCTGATTTTCTTCAGGGTTTATTTTTTTCAACATATTAAGTACTTTATGCTTTACAATTAAATAATAATCAAATTTGATTTAAACAGAGGAAGAAGCATAAAAAATCTTGTAGGATAATGTGTTCTGAAATGAAGAGTATCTGTACTGACATAAAATTAGACCAGCTGGATTTTGAGGCAACTTATCTGAGTCAGTTTGCCGCAAAGAGCGCTCAATCTAAAGGTAGAAATAAGGAAGAAGAACCCTGCACGCTAAGAACAGAATTTCAGCGTGACAGGGATAGAATTCTTCATAGTAAAGCTTTTAGAAGACTTAAACATAAGACTCAGGTCTTTATTTCTCCTCAAGGAGATCATTACAGAACTAGAATTACACATACTCTTGAAGTTTCTCAAATAGCAAGAACAATAGCAAGAGCTTTAAAACTTAATGAAGATTTAACCGAAGCAATAAGTCTGGGGCATGATTTAGGGCATACACCATTCGGGCATACAGGAGAAGAAGTTCTTGATTTTTTGATCCCGGGTGGGTTCAGGCATAATGAACAGAGCATCAGGGTTGTAAGTGTTATTGAAAATTTAAATCTCACAGCAGAAACCCTTGATGGGATTTTACATCATACCGGTGTCTTTCTTCCTGCTACTCTAGAAGGGCAGATAGTTAAAATTGCTGATAGAGTAGCTTATCTGAATCACGATATTGATGATTCCATAAGAGCAGGCATAATAGGTATAGAAGATTTACCCAAAAGCTGTATAGAGCCTTTTGGTAATTCTACCCATGAAAGAGTTACCGCTATGGTTAAAGACCTTATAATAAACAGCAAAAATAAAGATAAAATTACTATGTCAGATCCCTGTTCTCAATCTATGAATGAGCTGAGAGACTGGATGTTTGCTAATGTTTATACAGATTCACCTGCTAAAAAAGAAGAACATAAAGCCAGAAAAATAATAACGGAACTCTATAATTACTATATAGAAAATTTTGATAACATTGAGTGGATGATGAAGGGCGGATCAGAACCAGCTTCCAGAATTGTTACAGATTATATAGCCGGCATGACAGACAGGTTCGCTATTCAGCAATACATGGAAAAATTTGTTCCTTTTTCATGGCAACTTTAATCATGTTAGGGTTTTATACAGTTAGCAGAAATAAAAAGAGATCAAACCAATAAAATGAGTCAGAATCTTCAATCAAAAACTCAAGATGTTATATTTGAGATCAAGAATCGGCTTGATATAGTTGACACGGTTTCTGAGCACGTGGTACTTAAAAAATCCGGCAGAAACTATTGGGGACTATGTCCTTTCCATAAGGAAAAAACGCCTTCTTTTTCCGTAAACCACGACAAAAACATATTTAAGTGTTTTGGATGTGGTGTTGGCGGTGATTCAATCAGCTTTTTAATGAAACTGAATAACAGCACTTTTCATGAAACAATAGCTGATCTGGCACAAAAATTTGGACTGGAATTGCCGACTTTTGGGCAATCTTCAGAAAAAGCTGAATTAAGAGAAAAAATTTATGATATCAACGATAAATCTGTTGAATATTATACAAAATTACTTCTTGAAGCACCTGAAGCCTTTGCTGCCAGAGAATATTTAGCAAAAAGAGATATTGATGCAGATGTTATCAAAAAATTTAATCTCGGTTTTTCTCTAAAACAGGCTGACGGATTAATTAATTATTTAGTAGGCAATTTTAAATCCGATTTTGACTTATTAGATAAAGCTGGATTAATTTCAAAGAGAACAACAGGAAATGGCTATTGTGACAGATTTAGAAACCGTATAATGATTCCCATTCGGGATGAAAAGGGGAACTTTATCGCATTTGGCGCACGAGCCCTTGAAGATTCTCAAAATCCTAAATATCTAAATTCCCCCGATACATTGACATTTAACAAAAGCAGAAGCTTATTTGCCTTAAATCTGGCAAAAGAAAGTATCCGGAACCTTGACAAAGTAATAATTATGGAAGGCTATTTTGATGTAATCTCAGCACACACCCACGGCTTGACCAATGTGGTTGCCACATTAGGTACTGCATTAACAGAACAGCATCTCAAAATATTAGCAAGGTATACAGACTCAAGGCGTATTTATTTAGCATTTGATGTCGACGAGGCAGGAGTTAATGCAACAAGTCGTGGAGCTGAGCTTATTAAATCAGTGTTTGATGGACTTGGAGATATAAAACAGTTTGACGAAAATTTTGCAAGTCTTTCAGATACTAATAATAGATCATCCTGTGAAATAAGAGTTGTTACCATCCCAACAGGAAAAGATCCAGACGAATTTATAAGAACAGATGGTATTGATACTTACAAGAACCTTATAAATAAAGCACCCCTTTTGATAGATTATCAAATAAATAGGATAATAAATTCAAAGGATAACATTACAAGTCCTCAAGACAAGGCACACCTTACAAAGGAGCTGATACCGGTTCTTGCAGAGATAAAAAATTCTATCATTTTAGATGAATATGTTCGCCTGGTTGCAGGAAAATTAGAGATTAATGAGGAATCTCTTTCAAAAGAGGTTAAAAAATCGTTACAAAATTCCAGTAAAATTAAAAGCGATTTAAAGCCAATTGTAAATAAAAAGTTAGAAAAACATATTTTGGCGCAAAAAAATTTATTGAGCTTGTATTTTATAAATAGTGATAAACTTTCAATTTTATGTATAAATGATTATTTAAAGGAGGTAAACTTTACTGATTCAGATTACTTATTAATAAAGAATGAAATTGATAAGATAATTCAGGAAGTTAATGAAACGATAAGTGCTGAAGAACTAAACAAAGAATTGCTTATGAGATTAGCAGATAATGAGGCAGCAAAACAAATAATCGTTGATATTAATTTCTCCTTAGAAGATAAAAAAAGTTTAACTGAAAAGCTTTTATTGCAATTCATTCAAGAAAATATCCTGTTTTTAAATCAACATCTCAGTTTGAGAGAGCAGGAACAGTTAAAAACTGATTACCGTGCAGCAAAAAATGATGAACTATCTTCATTACAATTGCAGTATAAGGTAAGAGAGTTGATTCAATTGAATAATAGTAGATTGGAGATAATAAATGAGCAAGAAAAAGGGTGACAACGAGGACGTCTTACTAGATATGATCAGCAAAAATGAAAGATTTAAAAAAGGTCGTTCCGGTATAGATGAAATTTTAACAACAGATGATGCAGAAGATGATCAAATCGGCAGTCTTTTTGGCAGGTCTTCCGCTATAAGCATTAAAGATCACGATGATGATGAAGATATCGTTATCAAAGATAATGAATTCGGCGAAGTTGATGAAATTGATATAACACCACCAAGAGGTGCATCAATTGACGATCCGGTAAGAATGTACTTAAGAGAAATCGGCAGAATCCAATTACTGACAGCAGATGAAGAGATCGAGCTGGCAAGAAAGATCGTTAGTGGCGGCAAAGAAGGCCAAATTGCAAAACGTAAACTAGTACAGGCTAACTTAAGATTAGTAGTTAGTATCGCTAAAAAATACGTAGGACGTGGCATGCTCTTCCTTGACCTTATTCAGGAAGGAAACCTTGGCCTTATCAGAGCGGCAGAAAAATTCGACCACGAAAGAGGTTATAAATTCAGTACTTATGCTACCTGGTGGATTAGACAGGCTATTACCAGAGCTATTGCTGATCAGGCAAGAACAATCAGAATCCCTGTTCATATGGTTGAAACTATCAATAAATTAAAGAAAATCACCCGTAAGCTTGCGCAGGACTTAAGCCGTAAGCCTACAGAAGAAGAAATCGCAGAAGCTATGGCTATTACTATCAATAAACTTAGAGAAATCATTAAAGTTGCTCAAGAACCGCTCTCATTAGAAACTCCTATCGGTAAAGAGGAAGACAGCCGATTAGGCGACTTTATTGAAGATAAGGAAGCTGACGCTCCTGTTATGACAGTAGCTCACGAATTATTGAGAGAAGATCTCGCTGAAGTCTTAAGCAGCTTATCTCCTAGAGAAAGAGATGTTTTAAGATTAAGGTTCGGCATGGATGATGGTAGACAAAGAACTTTAGAAGAAGTAGGTCAGCTCTTCGGTGTAACCAGAGAGAGAATCAGACAGATTGAAGCTAAAGCTCTAAGAAAACTCCGCCATCCAAACAGAAGCAGAAGATTAAAAGAATACATCGAACAATAATTTCATTAAATTAAATACAGTATTAAAGTAGGTTGGGTCAAAATTATTTTGACCCA
>AMFJ01005280.1_pt1 | contig 10974 bp, 14 predicted proteins | sample 427208 | NCBI WGS metagenome assembly AMFJ01 (sample SAMN02954298, study PRJNA114691) | groundwater metagenome | biome: aquatic; feature: subsurface aquifer; material: sediment; isolation source: subsurface aquifer sediment | place: USA: Rifle, CO | collected 2008-08
GCTAAACAAATTCAATTTTTACATACACTCCAAACATTCATCGTTGAAAATGGAGAGCTTACAAAAAAAGATTTAGTAAGCGAACCGTTTACAAAACTACACACCAACGGATTTCTGGGGTTATTTAATAACCAAATGCAGTCCGAAATTTTAGAAGTTACAAATCAAATACTTCATTATGCTTAATACAACTTTAAAATCATCCATTGGAAGACTTTGGGATAAATTTTGGAGTGGTGGAATTTCTAACCCCCTGACAGCTATCGAACAAATCTCATATTTACTTTTTATGAAACGATTAGACGAAATGGATTTAAAGAAAAAACATGATTCAGAATTTACAGGTGAATCTTATAAATCAATTTTCATTGGAGAGAATGAAAAATTACGTTGGAGTCATTTTAGACAAATGGAGGCCGGAGAAATGTTGACTCATATTCAAAATAAAGTCTTTCCTTTTTTGAAAACTATTGACAAAGAACAAAGCCCATTTGCCAAACATATGGGAAATGCGGTTTTTATAATAACCAAGCCATCACTTTTAGTTGAAGCAGTAAATATTATTGATGAAATATTTGAGGAAATTTCCAAACAAGAATCGGAAGGACAAGGTTTTCAAGATACACAAGGAGATCTGTATGAATATTTACTTTCGGAAATAACCAGTGCCGGAAAACTCGGGCAATTTCGAACACCTCGCCACATAATTCAACTTATCTGTGAACTTGTTAATCCAAAACTTGGCGATACAATTTGTGATCCTGCTTGTGGTACCGGTGGTTTTTTACTTGGTGCTTACCAACATATAATTACAGCTCATACCAGTAAAGCACAACAGAAAACTGATGAAAACGGACTCACTCGTGGACATCTCGGCGATAAACTAACTGATGAAAGACAGTGGACACATCTCAAAGAAAAAACATTTTATGGTTACGATATGGATGAAAGCATGGTTCGCATTGGACTGATGAACTTGATGATGCATGGAATAACTAGTCCAAATATTTCACAAAAAGATACGCTTTCTAAAAAATACGATGAGGATAATCACTATGACGTAATTATGGCAAACCCTCCTTTTAAAGGTAGTATTGATAAAGGTGACATAAATGAAACGCTTTCACTTCCTACCACAAAAACAGAATTGCTATTTATTAACAGAATTATCAAATCATTAAAAATCGGAGGACGAGCCGGCGTGATTGTTCCGGACGGAGTGCTTTTTGGTTCAAGTAACGCACACAAACTTGCTAGAAAAATGTTACTCAATGATTGTGAACTACAAGGAATTATTTCTATGCCAAGCGGTGTATTTAAGCCATACGCCGGAGTAAGCACGGCAATTTTAATTTTTGTAAAAGGCGGTGAAACAGAAAAAGTCTGGTTTTATGATATGCAATCAGACGGTTTCACCCTGGACGATAAACGAACAAAAATTGATGGTGGTGGAGATTTACCGGATATTGCTGAAAAATGGAAAACCAGAAAAAATCAAACAGAAAATAAATTAAATAGTAAATTTTTTTATGTTGATAAAAAAGAAATTGAAAAAAATGATTTTGATCTAAGTATCAATCGCTACAAAGTGACAGATTATGAAGAAATAAAATACGAAGACCCAAAATCAATTTTGGCAAAGATTGAAGCACTAGAAAAAGAAATATCCGCAGGACTTTCAGTTTTAAAAAATATGTAATTATGAAATTTGTAAAACTTGCTCAAATACTAGATTTTCAAAAAAAATCACATATAAAAGCTGGCGATGGATTAAAAGAAGGATCTTTTCCATTTTTTACATCAAGTCCAGTTCTTTCAAAATATTCAAGTTTTTCTCAATTTAATTTACCTAGTCTTATTTTTGGGACTGGCGGAAAAGCAAGTGTTCATGTGTGTAAAAACCCTTTCTCTGTCTCAACAGATTGTTTAGTTGCACAATTAAAAACTGACCTAACTCAAAATTTTGAAATCAAGTTTATTTATTATTATTTATTTGGAAATATTTGGATTTTAGAAAAAGGATTTAGAGGGGCTGGTCTAGAACATATTTCAAAAGGCTACATAAATAATATTGATATTCCAGAACTACCATTTGAAGATCAAAAACGCATTGTAAAAATTCTCGACGAAGTCGATTCTCTTCGTCAAAAACGAAAACAAGCAATAAATCTTTTGGACGAATATTTAAAGTCAGTGTTTTTAGAGATGTTTGGGGATCCAATGAAAAATGAGAAAGGGTGGAAAGCAAGTCCTCTAGGAAAATATTTAAAAGTTAAACATGGTTTTGCTTTTAAGAGCGAATACTTTTTAAATAAAGGAAGCTTTATTTTATTAACACCAGGAAATTTTTATGAACAAGGTGGATATAAAGATCGTGGTGAAAAACAAAAATATTATATAGGTGATTTCCCAAAATCATACATTCTCTCTAAAAATGATTTATTAGTTGCTATGACGGAGCAAGCACCTGGACTTCTTGGTAGTCTTATTTTTATCCCTGAATCAAATAAGTTTTTACATAATCAAAGACTCGGTTTAATTATATATGACAAAGTAATAGTTAATCGATTTTTTATATTTTATTTATTTAATCATCCAAAAATCAGGAAAATTATTTATACAAAAGCAACAGGAACCAAAGTTCGGCATACATCCCCAACAAAACTTGAAGCAATCAATATTGCCCTTCCGCCTATTGCTCTTCAAAACCAATTTGCGATTATTGTAGAAAAAACTGAATATACCAAACAAAAAATGCTGGCTCAATCAGAAGAAATGGAAAAGCAATTTCAGGGATTGATGCAGAGCAATTTTAGTCAATCAAAATAATCCACTTGCATATCTACTCTAGTTTTGTTATAAATAGAGTAAATGAAAAAAACTCTAACTGGCAAACAACATAATACGCTTGAAGAAATTAAAACATATATTAAAAATAATGATAAATCTCCCACCCTCAATGAACTGAAAGAGATATTAAAATTAAAAACAATTAGCTCTGTTCAAAGACATCTCGGTGCGTTGAAAACAAAAGGGTATTTAATTGTTGCGAAAAATATTTCGAGAGGTTTAAGACCAAATTCTAGCGTAAATCCAACTATCAATCTACCATTGGTAGGAACCGTTGCTTGCGGAACCCCAATCTTAGCAGAAGAAAATATTGAAGCGTATATACCGTATGATGCAAATAAACTTAAAGGGAATTCATCTGACTATTTTTTTCTTCGGGCAAAAGGAGATAGCATGAATAAAGCCGGAATCGACGATAAAGACTTTGTACTTATAAAAAAACAAAATACCGCTGAGGTTGGTCAAAGAATTGTTGCCCTTATTGGAGAAGAAGCAACCATTAAAAAATTTAATAAAGCTTCAAATCATTATATTCTTGAACCCGAATCAACTAATCTAGAAAATAAACCAATATATGTTTTTGAAAATTTACTTATACAAGGAATTGTTAAAGATGTAATTAAAGGAGGTGCATAATATATGGCAAATTATAGCGTTGTTAAAAATCCAGGTGGAGGTTGGGATTCAAAAAGGGACAAAGCATTTAGAATAAGTTCACATAGTGATACTCAGAAAGAAGCAGAGGCAGAAGCAAAAAAATTCTCAGCAAATTCTGGTGGTGGCGAGGTGAGGGTTCACGGGCTTGACGGCAAAATTCGTGATAGTGATACAGTTCCACCCGAAAATGATCCAAATCCACCTAAAGATAGAAAGTATTAAATTATAAATTTTTTTTAAAAATATGTCATACAGAAATAAAACATACGTAATATTTGATGGTGATACTGATATGTGGGCTTACGCTTATATGAAAGGTTGGAACAAAAATGAAAACGTCGATTTTGATTTTAACGATGCTCATGATATTGGTGGCATAAGAGAAGATTCACAAGAAGAAACAGTAAAAAAACATTTAAAAGAAAGATTTGCGTCATCAAGTCAGGTGATAGTTTTAATTGGAGAACATACAAAAAATTTATATAAGTATGTTCGTTGGGAAATTGAGGTAGCCCAAGATCTAGATCTTCCTATTATTGCAGTAAACCTAAATAATTTTAGAAAATATGATTCTGAAAGGTGCCCGTCAATAATGAAAGATAAATATATTGCCCATATTTCCTTTAAGATGAAAATAATAAAATACGCATTAGATAATTTTCCTGATGAATATAATAATAGAGGTCAAACCACGAAAGAAAATTGTCATTATAATGACAAAATCTATCAAGACCTCGGTTTATTGTGAAAAATTCTATTGAAGAAAATAATTTGATTATAAAACGGGAAGAACTTCCCGCTTTATATCTTGCTGCTAGTAAAGCGTCGCAAGATGCTCAAAGATGGTATTTTCGGCTGATTATAGCCAACCTTCTTTTTCTTGTTGTGTCTACTTTACTATCCTCAATAAATTATGGTGTTGATCCTATTAAATCTATGCTTGTTATTGTAGCAAGCCTTTTTTTAATTCTTAGTATTATTTTAACAGTGATTATACAACTCATTCGTTTAGAAAAAGATTGGTACGCTGGGAGAGCTATGGCAGAATCTGTCAAAACTTTATCATGGCGATACATAACAGGAACAGTTCCATATAATGTAAATTTATCTCAATCTAAAGTTAATAAATTATTTTCAAATAATCTTACTTCAATACTAAAGGAAAAAAAATTCCTTTCCGGTGCTCTTGGAGGAAAGCTGAGTATGCAACCACAAATTAGCGATAAAATGAGGTGGATGAGAACCTTAAGCGTATCTTATAGGAAAAAAGCTTATGTTCTGAATAGAATAGAAAATCAAAGACATTGGTATGGTGATAACGCCGAAAAAAATAAAAATAAAGAAAGAAATACATTTTTTGCTATTATTATTTCAGAATTGTTGGCTTTAGGCAGTTTTTTAATCATAATAAAATACACTAATATTGTTTTTAATCCCGTTGGTTTTTTTTCCACCATAGCAACTAGTATGTTAGCTTGGTTGCAAGTAAAACAATATCAGGAACTATCACAATCGTATGGTTTAGCGGCACAAGAATTAGGGGTTATTTTAGAAGAGAGTAAATCAGTACAATCTGATAAGGAACTCTCAAAATTTGTATTAAATTCCGAGAATGCAATTTCACGTGAACACACGATGTGGATAGCTCGAAAAGAAAAAATTTGACCTTATTTTTTTACTATGCCAAAACTGAATCAATACAATTAAAAATTGTACCCATAAATAATGGATATTGAAGAATTTCAAAGTGCCAATGTTACGGTAGATGAATTAAACTTATCAACAAAAATTACAGCTTCTCTATTAAAACAAAAAATACATACAGTTAGTGACTTAGAAAATATAACAGAAGAAAAATTATTTAGAATTAGAGGAATAGGTCAAACAGCTTTAGATAAAATCAAATCAGAATATAGACGTGTCTTCAATAAAGATTTATTTAAAAACATTCCATTTAGTAAATATAAAATTGTTAAAGTAATAAAATCTAAAAACCGAAAAAATAATGAAATACAATTATTCATACCAAAATTAAAGATAGAACAAAAAAATAAAATTTATAAAGTGAAGGATTTATATGATAAATTTGGAACCTTACAAGCAGTTGGAAAAAAATTAAATATTTCACGTGAAAGAGTAAGGCAAATTTTAGAGAAAGGGGAAAAATATAATTTATTCAATTACGAATCAAGTCATAAAAGAATATTTGAGAATTTGATCTATAGAATAAAAAAAGATTTATTAATTAAAAAATTAAAGTCTTCAAATAATCTTAAAACATTATTTAAGGAATTAAATATTAGACAGGCTCAATATAAAAAATTGATTAATTTTTATAAATTAGATAGAAATGGATTTGACAGAAAATAAAAATATGCTATCGAAGATTACCAAATGGATTAATAAGGAAGTAATTCATTCCGAAATAATTATCAGCAATGCACTATTCTTATCCGGATCAATAATATTTTATTCATTAATAAGCGATGAAAAAATTGGAGGAAAATATTATGTTCTAATTTTAATTGTCTGCTATCTTGTTTTGGGAGTAGGACTATACGGAATATTTAAATGGTTAGCTAGGAATGGGTTTCGTTTACTAATATTTTTGATCCGCCTAGTTCTGTGTGGAAACGTTGAAGTTACCATTGCTAAAGAAAGGGTTAGATTCAAACCATATTTTAAAAAGTGACCCTTTGATTATTATTTTATGAAGTTAAGTAAAAAGATTCTTGAAAGAGGAAGAAAAAATCTTAAACACGATTTATTTTATGGTAGAAAAAGTTTCCGGTTTCTCAAAAGGGGTGTAAACAGCATGCTTCAAGATTCGAGCAAAGCTTGGAATGATCTCCCTCAACCAATAACAAAAAAAGACAAAGAAGATAGAGAACTAACAGTTGGCATAGCATCTTTAGGTTCAGTCCTTTTAGCTAGAATTCGGGAAGCGGAAGAATACCGACGATCTATCAAATTCAGAAACTGTAAATACAAAAAATATATTGACACAGTAAAAAAACGGACAATATTCAAATGCAAATTTTTTAAAACTATAGATAAAGAATATAAGACCAATTTTTTTTGCATTTCAAATAAATCAAGTAAGAAAGGATATAGAGCCGAACTTATTAAAACAAAGATTAATATTAAACACTCCTGTATCGAAGAGGGGCGTTTTCGTTTTTTACCCCGTTCATTCACTGAATTTAATTTATTTCTATATCCGAAGACAGCAATAAAATATGGATATTCATTTATGGGTAAAAACAACGAAAAATTGTATGCTAAATTCATAACAAATAAAAATAAGAGAAAATAACTATGACTAAAATAGGCAGAAACGAAACTTGTCCTTGTGGAAGCGGAATAAAATATAAAAGATGCCACTATCGTAGAATTTTTACTCACCAATCGAAAAGATTTACAATTTCTGTCAAACATAAAGATGTATTTTATAAAGTGTTAAATTTAGTTTTTTATCAAAATAAGAATACAAATAAAGAATCAATAATTATTTCATTTCCATATCACTCAAATTCAAAAGGTCTATTATCTTCAATTACTTTTCCTCGAAATAAAAAAACAGTTAAAAAACTTAGTTTTATACCAGGAGGAAAGGTGACATCTCATAAAATTAAATACTCATATTGGGAAGATGGCAACACACATTTTTCCCAAGACGGTAAAATATATACTTTTAAAAATAAATATTTATCGGACACTCTCGATAATAGCATTGGACATATTTTTACCATCCAATTTAAAGGACTAAAAGGATTTAAGATAAAAGAGGATATAAAAAAATATACAACAAAAGAAATAGATTTGGACATAGACTTACAAAATGAAGCAGAAGATTCAATTAAGATAACTGGGTGGTGGTATAACTCTTTGGTTGTTCATCCCCAAAGAGAAGAATTTAAAAAAGTATATATTTTAAAACAAGATGAAGGCTTTTCTAGTTTATGTTTTCCGCTTGAAGCACCTGTTGGTTCTCAATTATCAGGAAAGATTTTATTTTTATGTGTAAGAAAAGAATTTATGACAAAAGAAAAAGGAACACATTTATTATTTATTGGTGGGTTTGATAAAAAAATAATCTCAAATAATATTAATAACGACCTTCACTTTTTAGGAATGCTTTACCCCGCAAGGAATTATAATGACTTGAAAAATAAAATTGGATCAGTAGACCTACCGCTCAATAATAAAAATCTTTCTTTTTAATAAGTTTATATTTACTTTTTCCAAACCCCCAACCTCAATTCTTTAGCAGATTTTTCCGCAGACAACAATTCATCTTGATATTTTATCTTGAAGGCATTAAGCTATCAGAAAAAATTATAGCATTTTCCCAGGCTTCTTTTGCTTGATTAAACTTATTTAAATCATAAGAAGGTTTCCCATCCCTATCACTTAAAACCTCATTCTTTGCAACTTCATTAAAAGCCTCTGTAATTAACTGCTGATTACCTTCTAATATTTCTCGAACGTAACTATAATTATTTTGTAGATTTAACAACTGAATAATTTGGTTTGATAATACATTACCTGTTAAACCAAACCAATTTGAAATTCTTTCTCCATTAAAACCAGAAAATGCCCTTAACCCTGTATTTAAATAACCAATTCTTTCAATAGCATTAAATGCTTTGCCTAACTTTGAATCTTTATTCTGGACAACTTCTTTATAAGCAGTTGTTATATAACCTCTATCAGACAAATCAGCTACTCTGCCTACTATTCTTTCAAATATTGTTTCCTCAACATTTTCATGATCTTCTGTATGATGCTCAAACGAAATATCTCCATGACCAAGACCATCTATTTTTAATTCACCTAAATCGTGAACCAATGAAGCGGTCAAAATAATACCCGACTCACCATCACTAATTTTTTCAAGGTTTTCATTTTTATTTTGTGATTCAATAAACTTTTTTGCAATATTTTGAGTCACCCCAGGGTGGGACGCAAACTTGACGTCGGGGCCGAGTAAAAGTGCAAAATGCTCAGGTGTTTCAATTGTGCGAAATCTGTTATACCGAATATTTTCCGGATTAACTAACTGACTTCTTATATCTTTTTCATGAAAGATAAATGTGATACTTTTTAGAGGGATGTGTGATTCGTGGTTTGACATATCCTTTATTATAAAATAATTATAGCATATCTATTCACAAGGCTCTATTATTGACTTTTAATTTTAACGATAGTATAATCTCACCAAATATGCCAGAAACAATAATTCATCTCGGTAAACAAGGACTAAGAAAAGAATTGATTGACTACTCCAGAAATACTGAACTTAAAACAAAACTCTATCACGGCTTCAATCCACGTGACATGATAAGAAACACTCGAGAAGGGAAACCGCTTTCACAAAATGAAATTTTAAATTGGGTAAACGGTGTAGCCAATAATGTAATTCCTGATTACCAGACATCTGCTTGGCTCATGGCAGTATGTATGAGAAAACCACCTTTAACAATGGAAGAAACAACCAATCTTACTTTGGCAATGGCTGCGTCTGGTGATATTTTAGATCTTGATGAATTTGGAATCGTTGCTGATAAACATTCTTCCGGCGGAGTTGGAGATAAAACTACTTTGGTCGTTGCCCCGATTGTTGCGGCAGTTGGAATAACTGTTGGAAAAATGTCCGGTCGAGGTTTGGGTCATACCGGAGGAACTTTGGATAAACTGGAATCTATTCCCGGATTTAGAGTTGATCTAACAAAAGATGAATTTTTAAAACAAACAAAAAATGTAGGTATTGTAGTTACGGGACAAACCGGTGAACTGGCTCCGGCTGACGGAAAACTTTATGCACTTCGTGATGTAACAGAAACTGTTGACAGTATTCCACTAATTGCCGCTTCGATCATGAGTAAAAAAATTGCCAGTGGAGCAAATCATTTGGTACTTGATGTAAAAGTTGGAGCAGGTGCTTTTATGAAAACAATTGAAGATGCAAGAGAACTGGCAAAGACGATGGTTGAAATTGGAAAGATGGTTGGGATGACAGTAGTTGCTGAAATTACAAATATGAATCAACCGCTTGGTGAGGCAGTTGGAAATGCACTTGAAGTATTGGAAGCTGTCGAAACATTAAAAGGTCATGGACCGGAAGATTTTTATGAACATTGTATCGAAACTGCGGCCAGAATGATTTTAATTTCAAAAAAAGCTGAAAGTATGGAGGAGGCAACGATAATGGCTAAGAGAACAATTGAAGAAGGTGGAGCTTTAGCAAAATTTAAAGAAATGGTAAAAGCACAGGGTGGAGATGAAACAGTAGCTGATAATCCAAGATTGGTTTTAAAAATTGCTAAACGAACACCTGTGTATTATGAAGGCGATGTTCCTTTTGTAAGTAACGTTGACCCTATGATAGTCGGAGTCGCCGCAATGAATCTTGGAGGAGGAAGAAAAAAGAAAGAAGATAAGATAGATCATTCTGTAGGAATTAGTGTTAGAGCCAAAGTCGGTATGCCTCTTCAAAAGGGAGATTTAATTGGTTACGTTTATTCTGATAATCCGGAAAAAGCCGAAGAAGCAAAACATGAACTTCAAAGAGCTGTGACAACCAGCGCAAAGCCAGTAGAAAAACTTCCAGTAACTTTAGAGACTTATCCTGAAGTAATATAATTTCTGATTCAATTTTTCCAAATTCCCAACCTCAATTCTTTAGCAGATTTTTCCGCAGATAATAATTCATCCTGATATTTTATCTTGGCTCTTTTCTCATAAAGCACAACTCTGGCTAATCCATTTTTTACTAACTCAATATTAAGATTGATACCACCAGCGAACACATAACCTAAAGTTCTACCAAATTTATCAACCTTGTAATTCGCTTCCTGCTCAAAACTAATTTCTTTTCCTAAGACTAAATTTTCAGTGAAAGCTTTCGCTTCTTCAAATAGAGGTTCCTTAACTTCGGGAGCATTGACTCCATAAAGTCTAAAGGTTTTATTATCACTTAACTTTAAAGTATCTCCATCGGAAACTTCGATAACAGTCAGCTTTTGGTTTGAGGGTATTGAGGGAGTTGTGGGATATGAGGAAGAACTAATCTTTTGTCTTTCATAGTAACTACCTCCAAAGAAAGATAGAAGGACCAACAACAAGACCAGAAAATACGAAACGATTTTATTTTTCTTTTTCATTTGTCTTTAGCGTCACGAATAATAATTCTCTTTCCTTTCTCATCCAACTCAAACTCTAAATTTTGATTTTGTCTCCAGCCTAAGGCTTTCAAGAATTCACGGGGGATAGTTATAACTTTTGAATATTTACCTGATGAAGTAATCTTACGGATAATTTTCATTATACCTTTATATTACACCCAGCCATTTAACTATTTCAACTTGAACCGGTCGGACTACTTACTAAAAAGCAAAATGAAGTATAACCGACCGGAACACACAAGCGGTTAATCAGCAAGTTCTCCCTCTCGTCTTGCCGGAA
>AMFJ01036084.1_pt1 | contig 10952 bp, 5 predicted proteins | sample 427208 | NCBI WGS metagenome assembly AMFJ01 (sample SAMN02954298, study PRJNA114691) | groundwater metagenome | biome: aquatic; feature: subsurface aquifer; material: sediment; isolation source: subsurface aquifer sediment | place: USA: Rifle, CO | collected 2008-08
GCGCCGGTTGCAGTATATTTTCCTTCTACAATGGTCGTACTTCATGGTTCATCTGTAGTTGTTCTGGTCTCTATAAGTGAAGAGATATTGATTTTCTTGATTTCCATACCGAGAGATTCATTAGCACACTCTCCAAGAAGGTAAAATACAGGATTAATATCTATACTTATTTTATATCAAGAGTCAAGTATACTTTCTCATCTCAGAAGACTAGGGAGGTGTTTTTCCGTAATAGTCAGGCTGTTTTTCTTGAGAAGAAGATTGATTTTTTCCACTAGCATTTTTTTATTGTCTTTATTTACGTCAAGGTTGCTGATAATCCAATCTTGAGCTTTTGCTATATCTGTTCATTCAAGTGATAGCATAGATTTTTCCAGAGACGGTCATGCCAATACATTTGTTCACCCTACAGGACTCATAGCATACTTTCTGCCTCTGCCATTTAATTTATAAAAGGCAGTGAATCCTATAAGGTTCTCTACACGTTCACGTTTGAGTTGGGTCTCATCTTTAAGATTTTCCAAAATTGTTTTTCTATAATCTGTAGTAAGGGGATATAATGTGCCATCAGGTCATTTTATGGTTGTATAGGTCTCTCTGTGGCGGTTATTTATCTGATATATAAGATCAGATCAATCGTTTTTTCCATCAGTAATCTCCGTAACATAAGAGAATATCGTTTTGAATTTATCTACGACAAACATTTTTTCTTCTGGAGATGTTGTACTATCGATAAGTCTTTTGACCTCAGGTAATTCAGTATATTTTGGATTATTTTTCAACATCTTTTCGAGAGTATCAAATGCTGTCGCATAATTAGTGCTATCTATAAACGAGTCCAATCATGGTTCTAAGATACTTTCCATAAAATCTCTATAGAGTGTCTTTTTGTAATCATCAAATACTGATAATGCTTTTTCTGTATTTTCAACAAATACACTGCTGATATGTGTCGGCAGAACAAAGATGTTTTTTATTTCTGGTGCTTTTATGGTTTCTTTAGATACCCGATTAGTTTCTATTTTTTCAGCAGCTTTGCGTGATGTCTCATATGTTTTCTGGTCTATATACGTGATCGTCATTTTATCGGTAGGCATTGATTCGAGTTTGACGGCATATGTTCAATCAGTATTTTTTGTGATAATCAGTGCTCAGTTTTTGAGTTTTTGTCATTCGATACTTGTTGGAACAAATGTCACTTTGCCGTTAGGAGGTGTAATAAGCTTTCCATCCTTAAAGAATGTTCTGATTTCTCATCTGATTGATTCTGCTAGTGTCGTATCAGTTCCTGATATCTTATCTATGATATCTGTGATTTTTTCTGGTGAGAGAGAGATATTCCCATTCTCTTTACGAGTGATAGGCTGTACCTCAGTATTTTCTGTATCTTCAGTGATGCGATAGGTATCATCAAGTTTTTCTGTTCCCAAAGACAATGTCCTACGTACACCTTTTGCTTCCGTCACGGTATATGCTCAGATTTTACTTACATCTCAGATAGTAAGAACATTATTTATAAGTGAAAAATTTTTCTCTGCATCTGAAGTGACATGGAGATCAAGGAATTCTCCCAATGATTGTGCTCAGTTTTTTCATGGTATGAAAGTCATGATGAGTGTATTGTTCTTTGTATCTTTTTCACATTTCAATCTTGTATCATTATATACTGCTTGCAGATAGTCCGCATATTTTTCTAGATCATGTAATGGATTATTGATATATTCAGCATTGATCCCTTGTCCCATTTCATATTGGGTATAGAGATATTGCTGTTCATTAGGTACGTAAGTATTTTTCCAAGTCGAAAGTCTTGCTCCGATATAGAATCCTGCGATGCCAAATTTATCTTGTCCAAGAATAGCTTCAGAAGTTCATGAATCTCCTGTAGATATCTCTCATGGTCTTGTATCTTCACCAGCTGTTGCATCAGCTGTTGGAGCGTTGCTTACTGATCATTTAGTTTTTTTGAACGTGAGTGCGTTTGTAGTCACCCCAAATGATAATTTGCTGAGTGAGACTTTTCCTTGAAGTGATGCAACTACATCGCTTCTTCGCTGTTCGATATTTCCTGATTGGATGATATCAAGCAGATTATTGAGTGCATTCGTAAGATGTTCTTCAGGGAGTTTTCCAAGTTTCCCATCTGGTCAGAAAAATTTATTGGCATCCATATACCTCAGGATAAAATTGAGATTATCAGTGAAATACTGTTCATTGTTTGTTACGAATGCTCCATACATCTTGTCAGTTTTTTTTGCATCTATATTTTTTTGGATCTTTGATCTGAATATTTCCCTATCAATCGCTTCTGTTTGTGATATGGTATTGAGATTGAAAATCTCTTCTGTAACCGCTCTATATTGCTTATCTATCTGATTGATGCCCATGAGAGGATCTTGTTGCCGATTTACCCCTGCTTCTGCTTCTAGGTTTGCTACTCATCGATCAGTTAAACCGATGCCTGCAAGTGCTCATCATTCGATACCCACATATTTTGCACTTCTCACCTTAGCTAAACTTGCATTGATGACTTTGTTATAGTTATATTGCTCAGCGATTTCAGTTCAGATTCCTATCGCTAAACTTATATTTTTTGGTTCCAAAATAAGTCATCCAGTTGTTCATCGGCTTCATAGGGTTCTTCCAGACTCGCTTTTCAATTCTCTTCCATATCCCATCGTCAATCTCAATCCTCATGTTTTGCTATAATAGATTCATGAACGGATGATGCTCTTGATGGTACTTTCCAAAATCTCTCTTTTTGCTTTATTGAGTTCTCGTGATTTGCTTATTCATGCAGCTTGAAGTTGCGTGATAGTGCCTTTTCTACCGTCATTGGTAGTGATTTCCACTCCATCGACAGCATCCATCACTTTGTTGAATATCGTTTCTCTGACGCGTACTGAATTATCTCTGATAAGTTGTCTGATGCCTGCTTCTGAGGTATCTGATCATTCCAACATTTTTTTTAGATTATCATCGATAGTATTTTTCAATTCTGTTTTTGTCTCTTTGACTTCAATGATCTGTTGAGCTTCATCGCCAACAAGTGTTTCAGCCAAGTCAGGTTGTAACTCTTTACTTCAGCCATTGATTTTTTTGATGGCATCCAGAAAAAATATTTTCATCTCTGGCATAGCGATATTGTCATCATCTCATTGGAGCAATTTTACGAGATTTTCTTTGGTGCAATTTTTTTCGTCATTCATATCATTGAAGATTTTTTTCTGTTCTGTCGTAAGATTTCTGCTATCGCTGATCTGCATGTTTTTGATGATATTGCTAATCACCAATTGCTCTCCATTAGGCTTACCAAGTTCCACATTTTTGACACCTATGGTTTGTTCAATCGTAAAATACAGTTGCTGTCCAAAAATAGTTCACACATCTCACTGCGTTTTCTGTTTTTTCTGATCTACGGACAAAAGTCCATCACCATTGATGTCACAGAGAAATTGGAGGACATTATCCTTATTGAGGAAATCCTTATTTTTGAGGACTTCACGAGTATTGTGCCATTCTTTGGTTGCCATAGCGATATCGCTTTTGGACTGGACGAGCGATGTGAACGTATCGAGTGTATTCCGATCTTTTGTCCTGCTGAGTATCTTAGCGACTTTATTGAGTTCTAAATCGATTCCTCTTTCGTGTTTATAAGTGATAAGCTCAGCATTTCTGAGAGATTTAAGGCTTTTCTTCAGAGTTTTTTCATCATTTGATATGCTTATCTTTCAGTCTGTTTCAACAGTGATCAAGCCATTTGCATCAAGCTCATCATAAATTTGCTTATATTTGTAATTAGGATCTTTTTCATCTATCAGATCTTTATATTTTGCTGCTTCACGGATAGCGATGACAATCCCTGCAAGTCCATCTTCTGTACCGAGATTGATGCGAAGCATTCATTTTCTGATATGATCCGTATCTTCTGGATCAAGTATATTTTCAAGTATCTTAGCCACTTTATTGTCTTTGTAGATATCTTCCATATCTTTTGGATTTATTTTTGCATATTCAAAATCCGGATAAGGTTCAGGCTTTTGCTGCGCAATGCTATATGATTCATCTCATTCGCCTTTATCACTTAAATAGCGATTTTCTGATGTATGTGTTGTCCCTGTTTCTCTCTCTCTCTCTTCTGTATTGATCATATCTATGACTTCTGAGTTGAGTTCAGTAAGCTCAAATTGGAATGGTTTGATAAGATTTGCATCCAATATTAATTTATCATTACCAAACCTATCCAAAGCTTCTGTTCGTATTTTATCATTAAATTCAGCTTCTAATTCTTTTTGTCCTGCACTTCATTTTCTTAGGAATTCTTTGATATGATTTTTATTTGTTTTTATGTAGGTATCAAAAGCATCTTCCACATGAAGATCCATATCCTGAGTGAATTTATCTCGAGTTTTTTTTATATTATTACCAAAATCTATCTCTTCTGTTGCGGAGACTTCTTTGATCGAACCACTGACATCTTTTTTTAGTTTACCTAATTCGTTTTTGATGTCTTTTACGTTTTCTCCTAGCGTATACTTATCGACTCGTGATTCTTTATCCTTGTATTCGATATTGCTACTTCAGGTAATAGCCATACAATCGAGTTTCATCGTGAAATAAAAGAGTACGCATACAATAGTACTGAGAAATGAAATATTAGCCCAATTTAGGTCCTTTTATGTTCTACTTCATACACCATTTTATATAATATGTTATATGATAGGGGAATAAAGGGATTGAAAGATTGAAAAGTGGAAAAATGGAAAAGTTGAAATATTAAAATAAAAAAAATAAAAAAAATAAAAAAAAGAGACACTTTTATCTCTTTTATAATTATTATAGATTAGCCACGAACGGGAATCGAACCCGTGACCTCACCCTTACCATGGGTGCGCTCTACCGGCTGAGCTATCGCGGCATCTTATAAATGCCGGATGCTTATACCAAAAACACATAAAAAATCAAATACTTCTACAAAACAATTGAAAAAACTTCAAAAATACATACTCTGATTTTCACAATGTTTTAATTTTAATAATCTTTTAATCTTTTAATTTTCTAATGTATATTCCAAGTCAAGAAATGTTAAAGAAATACGCTGATGTCCTAGTAAAATTCGCCCTCCGAGGAGGAGAGTGAGCAAAAGTAGGTGAGACAGTTTTTGTTCAGATTCCTGAATGTGCAAAACCATTTTATCTCCCTCTTCAAAAAGCGATCCTCGAAGTGGGCGCTCATCCAATCATGGAATATCTTCCTGATGATGTTGCAAAACATTTTTTTGAACATGCTAACGATGATCAGATAGTCTACTACCCAAGCCACTTTCTGCACGGTAAGGTAGAACAGATGACGCACGTGATTTCTGTCATCGCTGAAGCGGACAAGCATGAGCTCAAAGATATCGATCCAAAAAAATTAGCTGCGAGGATCCATTCCCGCAAAGAATATAAAGAGAAACGCGTCAAAAAAGAGATGGACGGAAAGATGACACGGACGCTCGGATTATACGGTACCCAAGCCATGGCTGATGAAGTAGGGATGTCACTGGAAGAGTATCGGAATCAGATCATCAAAGCGTGCTATCTGGATTATGATGATCCTATCGCAGAACGGAAAAGGACATTTAAAAATACAGAAGAGATCAAAAACAAACTCAATGCTTTGCAGATAGAATACGTACATGTAGTCTGAGAAGATGCAGATATCAAAATAAAAATCTGAAGCAATAGACAACGATTGGGATGAGGATGACGCAATATCCCTTCCTTCGAAATCTTCACTTCTCCAGATCGGAGAGAGACAAACGGATGGATGAGATTTAATCAACCACTCTATCATTTTGGGCAGATCATCAAGGATATCTACCTCAAATTTGAAAATGGTATCATCGTGGATTTCGATGCATCAGAAAATAAGGAAGGATTGAAAGAGATGATAAATATTCCCAACGCAAATAAACTTTGAGAATTTTCTCTTACGGATGGAAGGTTTTCTCATATCACAAAATTTATGGGAGAGACATTATACGACGAAAATGTTTGAGGTCCGGAGTGAAACACGCATGTCGCTATAGGAAGCGCTTACAACGAAACATATATCGGTGATGCAAGCAAACTGACAGACAAGGAAGTGGCAGACCTAGGATTCAATCAAAGCGCCGAACATACCGACATCATTTCCACAAAAAGAAGGACCGTGACAGCAACGCTTGCAGATGGATCAGAAAAAATTATCTACCAGAATGGTCAATTCACCGTGTAAAATATTTTCTTGAATTTCTTATGTGATTAACTATCTTCAAGGTAAGCGGGGGCAATGATGCCATATATACCGTGAATCCTTTGTATCGAGAGGATATAGGAGACTGTGCTTTCATGTACGACATTATCAGTAACATGGTGATGTATTCTCCAGGAACGAATCATTCTTAAAAATTATTACAATAATTTAAGAATGAAGTGGGAATGGCGTAAAAACGCCATAACAACAATACCCTTTTTCAAAATGGCATATGCCACATCAAAATTTACCCTCCAGCTTTTCTGGGGGGTATTGTTGTTATAGTGAAAAAAAAATTAGAATAATAATTCTTCATTATTTGTATCTGAATTATTCGGGAGATAGGTGAGATATATTTCATGGCTTGATCGTTTATGTTTTGCCTTTTGATATGCTTCATGGAGCGGTTTAGGAATTCTTCCCGTTCCATAAATGCGGGCTATGCGATGATAAATACCGTCTATTATTTGTGTTATAGTAGACGAACATATATCGAAATTTTCCAACGTATTGAATTTTTCTCTATAAAATGTAAATCCTTTTAAGTCGTTTTGAGAATGTTTAATGAGATGATTGAATATTTTCAAATATTGCGCTCTCTTCCTTTTGTTGAGTCATTTATTGCCTTCTTCATCAAGCGTTATACCATTGATTTCTCTTTCTCTATCGCTTTGCGGTGTTCGCATATTCGTTTTTATGTTATTAATTTTTCGTCATTCTCATCATATGACTTTCAAAATTTCATCGTGGATATCAGAGATGCGCCAAGTTGAATATTTGATGTTTTTTTTATAAGCATCGAGAGTTCCTATATGTTTATATATTTCTTCATCAGGCAATCATGATCATTTCATGAGTTCTTTTATATCTTCTATTTTTTTTTGAAGATATTTCTGTTCAAAATTATCCGTGACGATAAAGGTATCCTTAGAAAATTCATCAAGCAAAATTGATCTTCTCTCTCGATGTTTTTTCAAAGTCTGTATATATTTTTCCATTTTTTCTTTCAAAATCTCCAGAGTGGAAAAGTGAGGAAAGCTGATTGCCATATCGTCGGCATATCTAGAATACACCATATGCGATCAGACAAGTTCTGGAATTTTTTTTTCTATCTGTATGTCGAGTGATGAAAAAACTATATTTTGTATTTGACCGCTCGTACTTGCTCATTGAGGGAGTTGATTATCATGAACACAGAGATGAGTAATTGTCCTTATAAAGATATCTTTATCTTCATCAGTAATCAACTGTGGACACCGATATTTTAGCGGTAATGCTCATTGCAGGTTTTTATATACTCTATGTGTGGTGATAGAAGGATAAGCATTTTTTATATCCATGCTTAATAAGTAGAGATTATGTTTATGTAATTCAATATTCTTTTCTGCAGAGTCTCCTATTTTTCAAGCAGTAGAAGCCAAAGAAACAGGTATCTGATCTAGACGATCTTTGATGGCTTCTTGTATTTTTTTGAGATTCTTTCGTGGTACACTTATAGTTCTGATTTTTTTCCCATTATTTTTAGTGTATTGAGTATATCCATATCATCATCATCTATTCTCTTTGCTTCTATTTTTTAATACGGCAAAAAGTTCATCTGTAGAACATTTGCAGAAACGAGTAAGACTAGCAACAATTACATCATCTTTATTGAGCTTTTGTATGAGATTATTTGGTAAAATACATCATTTTTCCATTTCAATATATTTATATAAACCGTATTTACTTATAATAAAAAGATGATAATATACAATATATTTTTTTTAAGGTCTGTCTTGAAAATTATTCATCAATCAATATGATTATACCATAATTATTCATTATTCATTTTAAATTATTCATTTGCGAAGCAAAAATGGCAAGAACAAACAAACAGGGTATCGCTAAAAAAAAATCTCAACAAGCAAGAGCCGCTACCAGAGCAAGAGGTAATAAGAGATTTGAATATCCAAAAAGAAAACTCACTATGGAAGAAGCCAAAGAGCTTGGAGTAGTTGGAGTAGTTAAAAATCCTAAAGGACATGATTATAGTCGATTTCTCAGAGGAAGAAAAATCTGCCGAGAGACAAGACTCAGGACAGATCCCGATGGATACAGATTTATCAAGACACCATCAGGAGGTTCAGAAGTGGTAGATGCACCACAGTCGGGATGGACAAGAGGAAAGCTTAGAAAAATGATGTCTGTAAAACGTTAAAAAAAAGATTGAAACATGGAAATCCGCCTAGGCGGAGAAACATGGAAATATGGAGAAATAATACTCTCCATTTTTTTTTATTTTTTTTTGTCATTTCGAATCCGCGTTTTAGGATGAGAAATCTCCACTCTTATATAAGATTTCTCCTTTCCGCTTAGACGGACGTCGAAATGACAATCTTTTCCATTTTTTAAATTTTTGACAAAAAAAACTTTTTAGTTACAATGGATATATACTATTTATATAACAAATAAAATATGACTGAAAAAAATCAAAAACAAAAGACTATTATGGGAAGGATACAGGGGATTTTCAGCTCTATACTCCCTTCTATCAGAATTGTATGACTTTCAGTATTCGTGTTTATCCTTTGACGAGGATTGGGGTGAGATACATTTTTTTCTATATATGTGAAGAGCATAGTGGATAATGTTTTTTGGATATCAATCATATCAGCTATATTATCATTTTCCAAAATGTTTTTTTCTATTACGGTAGGAGAAGAGGATGACCATACAAACATCAGATCAGTGATAATTTTAAGCAAATTGGTATACGTAATCACGGGAGTCTTATATTTTCTTGCAGGATTAACAGGAGAATTATGGCTGTTGATAGCAGCTGTAATTTGTAATGGGTTTGCATCTGCCTCATTGATTACTACATATCAAACATTTATCCGTAAACATACTACATCACCCACTAGAGGAAGAGCTTTTTGATTATATTTTTCAGCTGGAAATCTAGCATATGTAGTCGGTGCCTTGATTGCTTCAGGATTGATTCTTTTCATCAAACTTCATTTTCTTTTTCTTTTTATTTCAATATTTGCAATTATATCGTTGTTTATCGATGAAAGATTGCCAGGTCTCAGTAAGACTAAAATCAGAGAATTATTTTGAAAGGAAAAATTTTTGCATAAATTTTTTAGAGAAGTGTTTTCTTTTCGTCCGATTAAACAAGTAGTAGTGACATTAAAAACATATTCATCCAGGATGTATTATGCACTTGGATTTGAAATACTTTTCAATGTGCTCAATTACATCGGATTTATATTTATTCCTATCGTATCCATAGCAAACAATCTTAGTCTTTCTCAAGTAGCAATAATATTTGCAGTGATGAGGCTGCCATATGTGATTGATATTTTTATTGGTGATCTTTCAGGAAAAAATAGTAAAAGGAAATTCCTATTTTTTGTATTGCTCTTTATGTCTTTTCTGTATCTCTTGATTGGATACAATGAATCCTTCCGAAATGTTATTATCATTACTTTTGGTATCTCTTTATGATTATCATTGATGCGCCCCGTCATTTCAGCATATATTTCTGATTGTACAAATCCAAAAGAAGAAGGTACGATATCCGGAGTGGGAGAATTTGTGGGTAAGGTATGAGAAATTATAGGAGTACTTTTATTTGGAGCGTTATCCATTATATTCGGAAGTATCCAAATTTCATTCATCATCATCGGAATAATAATACTTGCTATATCAGTAATAGGGATTATTAAAAGATATAATCTCTTTCAGAAAAAATGAATCGATATAGTATTCCCGATTTCAGAACCGAAAGTTTAGAGTAAAAAAAAGATTAGCATCTGGAAAGGAGTTTTGCATACTGGCGCCTGTCCCGCACGAAGCTGCGGGAATCTCCAAAAGTATGTCTCCGAAGGAAAAAAAATATATAAGATTTAAAATATTTTATTTCCTGTCTGCGAAGCAAAAAAACATACAAAAAAAAGAACCCCTTAAAAAGGAGTTCCTATAGAAAGATTAGAGAGAGCCTTATGCTCTCATTTGATGTTCATGATCAACCTCATTATTTGGAGTTTGTTCACCAAAAGCAACTTGCTCATAATGTTCTCCAGCAAAAAAAACAATTTTTCCATCCTTTTTCAATACCGTTCCATGTTTTCCCATGGGTGAAAAAAATTCCAAAGTATAATCCGGATACGGATCTCCTTCAATCTTAACTTTTTCCAAATAACAGACATCAGATGAGATATGCAAAGATTTTTTGCACTCAGGACATTTGATGATCAAAGCAGTACCTTGCGGGATGTTTACATTCATTCTTGTCGTGTAATCACTGATTGTTTTAGATAAAAAAATAGTCCTCTCATTTCCACTTGGAAGTACGAGAAGAAATTCTATTTCTTCACCTTTACATACATTCGCCAAACATTTTGGACAATGCGCTTTTTGTACAATTTTGTTTTGTTGCATTTGATTTGATATTAAGGGGGGTTTATATGTGTTTATAGACAACAGAGTATGCAAAAACCCACACGGATTTCAAGATATTTTTATATAAAAAAAATCCATCGTTTTTCACTTTTCATTTATCCTCCGCGAAGCCGGGGGACTATTAGTTGTTAGTTAATTTTTTAAGCGTAAACATTCACTTTAGAAAATTGAAAGGGAATCATAAATAAAGAAGCAGTCAATGCTCTTTTGGTTCTTTATAAGATGTC
>AMFJ01011121.1_pt1 | contig 10950 bp, 8 predicted proteins | sample 427208 | NCBI WGS metagenome assembly AMFJ01 (sample SAMN02954298, study PRJNA114691) | groundwater metagenome | biome: aquatic; feature: subsurface aquifer; material: sediment; isolation source: subsurface aquifer sediment | place: USA: Rifle, CO | collected 2008-08
TTCTCAATCGTTTGTTTCAGAATTTGGAAATTCCCTTGGAAGTGATCGATCTCACCATCGCTCATGAACTGGTGCATTACTTTCATGGCTTCAGTTCTCCTTTTGAACAAAAATTTTATTCACCCCATGCCGGAGGCATCGTGGATCGTGAGCTCAAGGAGCGTGGATTTTCTCGCGAATTGACGTTTCAGAAACGCTGGACCAAAACCCATTGGCCTCACGTTCTGAGGGCGCATGCCCTTTCGACTTCAACGTCTCGCGTTCCACGGCCTCGGCGGCTGGTCCGTCGCCGCCCGAAGTCTTTACTCCGTCATTCCAAATCTTTACTTCGTCAGCTCCTCAAATACTTCTAGTGCTTTTTCGAGTTGAGGATCTTTATTGTTTTTAATATCTTCCGCCGTTCGTTCCACCGTTTCATCCGGGGTGATTCCCACCCCATTGATGCTGGTCTTATTTGGGCTGAGCCACTGCGCAATGGTGAGATTGAGTTGGGACCCATTGTTGTAATCGAAAAGTCCTTGGACCGTTCCCTTCCCATAACTGGTTTCTCCCACCAGCTTTGCTCCCGCTTTTTCTTGGAGTCCGAGCGCCATGATTTCAGAGGCTGAGGCACTTCCTTTGTTGATGAGAATCACAATGGGATGTTTTTGCCATTCTCCTTCTCCTTGGGATAAGAATAGGGTCAATTCTTCTTCTATTTTATAGTGCAACATAGTCTCCCCGGAGGGGATAAAGTGCTCCAGGATTTGAGCTGCCGTTGAGACGTAGCCCCCTGAATTGTCTCTCAAATCGAAAATAAAACCGTCAAAATCCGGAGTTTCTTTCATCAATGTGGCTACGGTTTCTTCAAACTCGTCTCCTCCTTTTTCATTGAACGTGTTGATGTCGATGTAGAGTGCCCCTTCTATGGCTTTTCCCTCCATCAATCCAATGTCAATCAGTGCTCGTACGATGACGAAATCAAGCGGTTTTTCAGCACCTTCTCGTTTTACGGTTAAGGTCACAGAGCTGCCAATTTCCCCTCGAATGGTTTTGACGATTTCGCTTTTCGGTTTTTCACTGGTATCGATTCCATCCACACCCACAATGATGTCTTTGGTCTCCAATCCCGAGGTTTCGGCCGGAGCGCCGCTCACAAATCCCGTCACTTGAATTCCCGCTTCGGTATCCTCAAGATAAACGCCAATTCCTCCAAACTTTCCTTCGATGGAATCTTCAAAGTCGCCCGATTCCGACGGCTCAAAGAAAAGGCTGTAGGGATTTTGCAGGCTTTGCACCATTCCGTTGATGGCACCATAAATCAGGGCTTCTTGATTGATGTCTGCGGCTTGGTAGTAATCATTGTTCACACGATTCCAGACGTTAACAAAGAGATCTAAGTGGGGAATCGTTAAGTTTAAACTGCTATCCAAAAGTTCCTCTCGGAGTTCACGGACAACCGCTTCTCCATAGAGATAATCATCCACATTGTAAATGATTTGGGTGGCTTCGCCCCGTGTCACGGCTTTGTACGGCTTGAAATAGTTTTTGTCATTGGAGTCGATGGCTTTGAATAGATGGTATTCTTCTCCATAGAGGACGATTGGTGCAAACCAAGATTCTTGGTTCACGTCTTTATAGCTGAGGGGCCACCATTCTCCGTCCACAACGACCGGGACATGCACGTTGAGGAGCTTGAGGGCGATGCTTTCCGCTTCGATCCTATTGATTGCTTTTCCGGGATTGGCCAAGGTGCTGTCTTCCAAAAGGCCAATTTCCCAAGCTTTTTGAAAGTAAGGGGCAAACCATTCGTCTCCTTTAATATCCTGGAACGGAGCTTTGAGTCGTGGATTTGGATTACTTTCCGGGGTGAATCCATAGTTTGCGAGTATCATTTTGAGGAAAGCGGCTAAGGTGACCGCTTCGTTCGGGCGGAATAGGGTTCCGGAATTGAATCCTTCGATCACATGTTTTGTTTTAAGGTACTGGATGGTTTCCGTATAAGGACTATTTTCAATGTCATTGAATTCCGCTTGCGCCAGAGGAGCCCCGAGGAGAAGGCTCATGAGCGCTGCGCTCAGTAATTTTTTTTTCATTCGAAGAGAGAATTTCATAGATTTAGGCTTAAAAGTTAATTTTCGGAGAGTTCAATTTAAATCGGCATTGGAGGAATGGCAATCTTTTTTGTTTTTTACACGATCTGCAGGTGCTGTTATACTTTCTCCAGTATGGCCTCCTCACCCTCCCTTTCTTCCTTCACTTTGCCGCCGCTTCGTGTTTCCGCGATGTTGATCGTTGCTTTTTTGGGTATCGTTTTTTTTGTGGTTTCTTTATGGGGGGAGCACCGTTTTAAGGCGGGACCTGACGGAGAGGAAGCGTTGGTTGAATATGTATTGAATCAAGGCGTCGAGATTGGCTCTCCTGCTTCGGGTGAAGGAGCGGTCGTATGGCAACCGCTTGAGACCGCCATTCCTTTAGTGTCGGGGACGGGTTTTCGTACCGACGACGACAATGAATTGGGGATTTTGATTGGCAATTCCGATTTGATTCGCCTTTTTCCGGGTACGGAGGTCATTTTTGAGGAGGTGAATCTTTCCTCGATCCCGATGGTTTTTCGGGTGCATCTCAAGTCGGGTTCTTTGTGGGTGAGTTCTCTTCAAGGAGTGGCGACCATTGAAGTCACCACGGGTCGTTTGCGGACCATTCCCGAAGAAGCCTCGGCTATGATCACTCATGTTCAAAGTGATACTCGTATTTTTGCCGCGCATCACCCGGTTCGTGTCGCTTTTTTAGGTGATGACGAATCTCGTTCCGTTTGGAATGATTATTTGTTGACCGAATCTCACGAGGTTAACATCAATGAGTCTCAGCTGAATCCTATCCTTGCTCAGGTTCAGTACACAAAATTGGTAAAAGAGTATCCTTTCATTTATATTCCTGCTTCAAGTTGGGACGTTTTTGTGAGTTCTGCACTGGATGCTGATTTGGAGCGTTTGGATGCGCTCAAAACCGGATTTTTGTCCTCCTTGCGTCGGGAGGGGAATGAAGGGTCACCGGAAGGGAGTTTGATTTTTCGTATTGAGAAGGGGATTCACCAACTTCGTCGATGGTTTACTTTTGATGACGCTTATCTTATTGAACGCGAAGAAAACGATGATCTGGATCTTTTGTATGAGGGCCTTTACCTTATCGCTCAACGGCGTCCCGAAGAGGGTCAAAATAGGTTGAATTTTTTTGAGAAGGAGGCGGGGGATTTTAAAAATAGTTCAAAATTGATTCCTCTTAATCATGTTTTCCACTCCATTTTATGGGGTGATGAATTTTATCCCGCCAAAACTTTATTGCGTTCTTTTCGTCTTGCTTCTGTGGCTGAATCTGATCGTTTTGCAATGACTTTTCTTTTTTTGCGAGAGCGCTTGAATGAGGTGTATGACCTCTTGGATCGTGGTGAATTGGCGAATGCGCAGAGTGCTTTATTGGATTATAACCGCGCATGGTTTGATTTTATTTCCGTGGAACGAGCCACTCTTGCCGCGTCTGCTCAGGAATTGATTGAGGAGCGTCAGATTCTTCAAAATTTGCTGTATCGAGAGGATGCTTTTTATTCGATTGCTTATTATGAAGTCTTGAGTGCGCTCGAGAAAAATATTCTTTCTTTCACCTCGGAAGAGTCGGATCTTAATGAAGAGCGTCAATCCTTTATTCAGGATAAAATTCGTGTATTGAATCACCTTTTGACGTTGATGGATGAAAAAAAGGTTGGATTGGAGGATGGGAGTGAATTGGCGTATTTACTTATTGCCGAAGCTCAGGACATGTTACAGAAAATTACGGTTAAAACCGCGGTGATTGATTATTTTGTTTCCCAACTTTCTGAATTGAGTCTTAAGTTCCAATTTGTTAATTCTTCGGATTACTTTTTGGCGGAGGGTACTTTTGATCAAAAGTTTGAAACTTATCTTCAGAAGGAAGACGATTTGGCCGAGCTTACCGATTACATCCGCAGCCTTAAGCAGCAGGGGGCGGTTCAGTCTACGATTACTTTGGACGAAGCCGTTGCAGAAGCGGAATCAAATTTTGATATGAATGGCATTTACTATGTCGCTTTGATGCCTTTGGGTGATATTGAGTACCGTTTGTTTACCATTCAAGGGGGGCGAGTGAATACCGTTGATATTAAAGGAAATTATGATCGAGTCACGGGTATCGTTTATGATTTAAAAATTGAAGGCGAATCTTTTTCAACGGGTGTAAAACTTGAGAACTTAAAGGTGGCTGTTGAAGATTTTGTGAAGGCGGGAGAGTCCGTGCAGGAAGAGGAGTCTGTCTCTTCCGGTGATGTTTCTTCGAGCTCACCCTCTTCCGTCGAGGTTCTGGCTTTGAGTCTTGCTGAGGAGTCTTTAGTAAATGAAGGGGGATTGACTCTTGTGGAAGAGGTTATGACTGTGGAGGATTTGAATGAAAATCTTTTTCATGTTCAGGCGTTGGTTTCCGTTCAGGGGGAAAAAATTCTTGTGGATTTTAGCTATGATCAGGATGAAAAATTGATTTTTGATGCTGTGGCGGATCCGGAAGGCCGTGCGGTGGCGGTGTCCGATAGCATTTTGGCTGATTTTGAGCAGGCGGTGTTGGAGGCTTGGAGAGGGTTCTAAAAATGGGGAGAGTATTTTCGCTCATTAGGGAGCGAAGCGCATCGGATCATGATCCTCCGCGCTTCTTCCTTTAAATAATTCGCGCAAATACCCATCTCCATTTTTAGAAATGGAATAGGGGAATGATTCGCGAAAGTTTCGCGGACTCAATAGCTCGCTCGAAAGCAATACGAATTTTTAGAAATGGAATAGGGCAAATTGAAATGATTCGCGAGTCGGTGAAGAAGGAAGGGAGTCTTTCGTTCACTAGGGAACGCAGAAATAGTTCACTCAAAACGCCCTTCCTTCTTGGGTAGCCATTTTTTTTCATTGAAACTCCCTACTCATTTAATTTTTTAACTCGTTCCAACTGTGCCTCGAGAAGTTCTCGGCTTTCGGATGGCAAATTGGGATTTTTCAGGATTGGTTCAAGGATTTTGTTTTGATGGCGTATTTTTTCTATAAAATTCATTGATGTTATTTGAGACGGATCACCATAGTATCGGCATAACTCCAAAAGAACATCTTGGGGAGTAAAAGGGTGTTTTGCGAGACTCAGGAAAATGGATTGAACTCCTTCTGTTCTGCCCCGACAACTCTCATACACCATGTGAAAAAATTCTGGTCGAGATTCTTCAGCACCGAGTTGATCAATAAAAAGAAAGAGTTGGACCCAGTTTTTAATCTCAGCCATCTGTTTCAAAGCTTCTAATGGAGTTTTGAGGTCACGAAGCAATCTCGCTTTCAGGTTGGCGGTTGGGTCGTTGGGGGTATATATTCCCTGGGATGCTTGGCTCATGGCAAGGTCATCCTCCGCAGTTGTTTTTTCGATGATGCGACGGTTTACCATTTCAGCCAACAACTCCGGGGTGCAACCGGGGTTACTGGCAATTGCTTCTAAGTAGTGCATTCTTACATTCTCTTCCCAGTATCGTCCACGCTGCGCCCATCATCTCTCATATTCTTCATCGGTTTGGCTTCCGTCTTTTGGTCGTTGGTCCACAATGACGGAACGACAAAGTTCCATATTATCCGTTATGCTAAAAAAACGTAGTAGATTTGTTTCGCCTCTGCCTAGGGGATCTTTTACGAGCAGTTCAATCCCCGTGGTACCGGGTGGTAGCTCTTGAGAATCTTTATCTGCTCGCGTGCCATCGAAAATGTCGAATCGTTCGTCTTCTGGATTCATGAATTTAGGTTAGCTTTCAATATAACCCCGCAGAATATTGATGTCAATCATTTTTATTTTATTAAATCATTTAGGGTGTTGCCGATCACGATCTATATTCTATTAGTTTCATTCGCTTTCCGTTTATCATTTTACACTCCGGGCGGCTTGTGCTAAATTTTCGCTGATAACTTTTTCAATTATGACCTCCAAAGAACCTGCCGCCAACTCGTATGGTGCCGAGCATATCCAAGTTTTAGAAGGCTTGGAAGCTGTTCGCAAACGTCCGGGAATGTATATTGGAACTACGGATGTGGCCGGGTTGCATCATTTGATTTGGGAAGTGGTTGATAACGCGATTGATGAAGCCATTGCCGGTCATTGTAATAATATTGATGTCACGCTTCATGCCGATGGATCTGCCAGTATTTTGGATGATGGTCGTGGAATTCCGGTCGACGTACATCCTAAAACCGGAAAATCCACCTTGGAAACGGTATTAACGGTGTTGCATGCCGGAGGTAAATTTGGAGGAGGCGGTTATAAAGTCTCCGGAGGTTTGCATGGAGTCGGAGCATCGGTGGTGAACGCTCTTTCGAGTAAGCTGGTGGCCGAGGTGTACCGGGATGGCAAGCGTTATGTTCAGGAATATCAGTATGGGGCGCCTCAGTACGAAATTAAAGTCGATGGAAAAAGTACGAGTACCGGAACCCTTATTCGTTTTTGGCCTGATAAAGGTATTTTTGAAATCACGGAATTCAATCCTCAGACTATTCTAAACCGTTTGAGACAACAGGCTTATTTGACCAAAGGCATCACGATTCGATTTCGAGATGAACGTGTCGAAAGTCCTTCGCGTTACCAATTTTATTTTGAAGGAGGGATCAAGTCCTATGTCCTGCATTTGAATAAGAGTAAAGAGGTGATCGGAGAAGTGGTTTATTTGGATAAAGAGGTACCCGAGGGCATGATTGAAATTGCTTTTCAGTATAATCAAAGTTTTCAGGAATGTATTTTTACTTTTGCCAACACCATTCATACGCCGGAAGGGGGAATGCATTTGACCGGTTTTCGTTCGGCATTAACCCGTGTGATCAATGCCTATGCTCGCAAAAATAATCTTTTGAAAGAGAAGGAAGACAATTTGATGGCGGAGGATGTGCGTGAGGGTTTGACGGTGGTTATTTCCGTTAAGCTTCCCGATCCTCAGTTTGAAGGGCAAACCAAGAGTAAATTGGGCAATCCCGAAATTCGAACAGCGGTCGAAACCGTGTTCGGGGAGTTTCTACAGGAATATCTGGAAGAAAATCCCAATCATGGTAAAGAAATCATTGCCAAATGTTCGTTGGCCGCTCGTGCTCGTTTGGCCGCTCGCGCCGCGCGGGATACTGTTATTCGTAAGGGGGCGCTTGAGGGCATGACCTTGCCGGGAAAGTTGGCCGACTGTTCCTCAAAAGATCCTTCCAATTCCGAGCTGTATATCGTAGAGGGAGATTCGGCCGGAGGTTCTGCAAAGCAGGGACGTAATCGTGAGAATCAAGCGATTTTGCCCCTTCGCGGTAAGATTTTGAATGTGGAGCATGCCCGTATGGATCGTATTTTGGGAAATAATGAAATCAAGGCGTTGATTATTGCCTTGGGCGTTGGAATTGGCGAATTTTTTGATCTTGGCCGATTGCGTTACGACCGTATCGTGATCATGACGGATGCCGATGTGGACGGAGCTCATATTAGAACCCTTTTGTTGACGCTTTTTTATCGTTATTTCAAGACTTTGATTGAGGAGGGGCATTTGTATATCGCTCAACCTCCGTTGTATAAGCTTTCTCAGGGAAAACGTTTGGAATATTGTTATACGGATGAGCAAAAAGAAGTTCAGATGAAAACGTTTTCAGATACCATGAAGATCAATATTCAGCGATATAAAGGTTTGGGAGAAATGAATCCCGAGCAGCTTTGGGAAACCACAATGAATCCGGAAACTCGCATGATGTTGCGTGTTTCGATTGACGATGCGGAGCGGGCCGATAAGGTGTTCGATACCTTAATGGGATCGGAAGTCCTTCCTCGCAAAAAATTCATCCAGGCCCACGCCAAACAGGTTAGGAATTTGGATATTTAAGATTAGTCTGGTTCTTTTGAGTTGGTTGATATAGACATGATTTGTTTTTTGTGTTATTATTTATTAACTCGCACTCGCGGGTCGTAATTTTTCATTTTTATGGTGTTGGATTCTGGACAGAAAAAATCGACGGAAGTTGCGGCAGAATATTTGCTTTCTGTTCCGAATGCTACGGTTGATGACTTGATTCTTTCGCGACCAGGGCATTTTGTGGGGAGTCCTTCTTTCCGCGGTGATCCTGCGGTGGAATCGCAGAGAGGTTTAGTGAGGCGTGTCCTTTTGACCCTTTCGGGAGATGAGGCTGGCTGGGCACTGAGTCCAAGCACTACGCCTTCTTTGATTTTACCCTCGCATGTTTCTGTTGACCGTCGTTTTCTGGCTCCTGAAGAGTCAACGCAGCTTTCCACTTTGGTTTTGCGTCGTCTTATCCACGAGCAGCAATCGCTTCAAACGGCTCGTTTTCGGGAAGGAGACCCGGTCCACGTTTTTAAAGATCGATTGCTTCACGCGGCAGGTGTTTCCACTGAGCCTCATCCGCTTGTTGTTCCTTCTCTTCTGGAGGGCAAGGACTCTTCCGAATTGATGCGAGAAATGGAAGCTCAATATCATCTTAATCTTGAATTACTCAAAGCGTTTCAATTTTCCTTGGAAGGCGTTCCGTCTTGGGAATCGGTTCGTGCACAGCTTTCTCCCGAATTTTTAGCGAAGGCTCATTTGTTTCCTGCTTTTGGCCGCCTGCTTCTTCTCATCCCCCCCGGTTCCATTGCGGATAAGATGGAAAAAATTTCGCGCTATCATTGTCAAAGTTCCGGTCCGACTTTTAGAAGAAGTCATTACTCTCCCGGCGTTTGCATCAATGGATATGCTTTAGGTGATCCTCGTCGCAGTTTTGATTCTTTTTTTGAATCTCAGGAAGATGCTAAAAAATGGGGCGCCATTATTGTGGAAGGTGCGGTGCCGGGGCCTCAGGATCCTTCTTTTGAGGGCTTAAGCTTGGGAGCTTACTCTTACTTTGCAACTCGAAAATTGGCTCGTTTTGGAATTTCTCCTCTGCACAACCTTCATCATTACTTGATGCTTTGCGCCTATGGATTTTTTCCCAAAGGAGGACTCGATTATTCTCAGCCGATTGATATCAGAAATGAGCGTACGGTTTTAGCAGCGCCTGGTTCATGGGAGGATTTGCGCAATCAATTGATTTGGAATGGAGGATGGGATGATGATCGTCATGAATTGATTTTAAGTCCTCTTAAGCCTGAGACCACCTCTTCTCGAAAATATCATTATCGAGGGGTTTTGGAGTTTGATCCGTTTTCCGACGAAGGCTAAATGAGGGGCTAATTTTGTACGCTATTCACTTGACATATATTCTTTATTCTATTATAGATAGATCTTTTTAATATAAAATATTTTTTCATTGGTTAGACTTTCTCCGGAATTGAAAGATCGAGAAGTGGTTTCTGCTCAGGGAGCTCCTGTTGGGCTTGATTTTAAAAATTTGAATTATTGGCACCAACGTCCCGATCTTTTGGGGCGACTTGTTCGGACTCACTTAAAAGATCCGCGTTTTTCGGCGGCTATGGAATCCATGATGGTTTCCGGAGCTATTCCCATTCTTGCTCAATCCTTATTGATGGGATATCGACCCGAAGATGTGCCTTCTGATTCGGCTGTTTTTCATTCGGATGGGGATCAAGATTTTAACCCTTTTAGTTGGCCAATGGATCAAGATTTGGTACGTCCCAATTTAGAGTTGCCACTTCCTGTTTTAAGTCAGAAAATGGCTATTGTAGGCGATGGCCCTGCGGGTTTATTGATGGCTCGCCTTCGTCAAGAGCTGGGATATCCTGCGGAATCCACTACGCTTTTTAGCCCTTCTGGTCGGCTTGGTGGAATTTGGTCTCAGGAACGAGTTGCGGGGGAAGGTCATAATTTGCATGATACATTTAGGCCTCTGCATTTTTTTGATGGACCCGCTTTTTCTACTCAACCCGAAAGGCCAGGGGTTGAGATTCAAAATTTTCTTTCTTCTTTGATTGCCGATCGGTCTGGTTTCCAGATGATAAAGGGAAAAGTACAGAGTCTTGCTTTCCCTTCTTCCGGAGGTCGTTACCAAGTTGATTATTCAGGTCAATCAAGCGATTTTGATAGCGTTTTTATTGCAACCGGTAATGGAGTTCCTCGTCGTTTGGATCAAGGACCCTTGAAGACAAATGCCCATCTCGTTCCTCGTTTGAATACTCGAATGAAGCGTTGGCAGGAAACGATTTCTCGTGAAGATTGGCCTAGATTTCAGAATTCAACGCCCCTTATTGTCGGTTTGGGAAATAGCGCTTTGGCTATTTTGAGACAGTTTGTGGCTATGCATCGTGCAGGAGTTCAAGTGAGCCCTAGAGTACTGACTCATCTTTCACTGGTTAGTTTGGAGCACCCTAGTAAATTGCTTTTAAATCAAGGTGGAGATTTGAGTTTGCCCGTTTCTCGTCATCGATCGGATCTAACCAAGCTATCTTTAGATATCCCGTCTCATCGAGATGTTTTTGAGTATGCGTTATCTCATGGTTGGATTGCTTCTTCTGTAAAAGAATGGAATGTGGATGAATCCGCTTTTGAGTCCGATTCAAAAGTTGTTGTGTCAATTGAAACGGTGGATGGACCAACGGAAAGGATTGATGTTACTCCTTATATTTATGCGCTTATCGGTTATCAAAATGATTCTCGTTTGATGCAAAGTTTGGGAGTTGTTTTTGATCCGGAGACCGGTCGTATTTCTTATGATAAGGCCACTTGTCGTGTTAAAACTTTATTTCCATCCGATTCAGGCAGGGTTTATGTGGCGGGAGCTGCGGCCTCTGTCCCTCAGGATAAAAATCGAGAAACGATTCCTGGAATGGGGCGATATATGGGAGAAATTGCTTTTTCGGAAATTGTTGCGTCTTGGGCGCATGCGCTAAGGCAGGATATAGAAAAAGGAACTTTGGCGGTTCGTCGTCGCGTTGGAGGGGTTGTAACTTTATATACTAAGCCGCCTTTAAAAACTAAATAAATAG
>AMFJ01020144.1_pt1 | contig 10944 bp, 12 predicted proteins | sample 427208 | NCBI WGS metagenome assembly AMFJ01 (sample SAMN02954298, study PRJNA114691) | groundwater metagenome | biome: aquatic; feature: subsurface aquifer; material: sediment; isolation source: subsurface aquifer sediment | place: USA: Rifle, CO | collected 2008-08
CCAAATGCTAATGCTTTCGCGGCGACCGCTGCCTGTCGTGTATCAACACTAATTTTTGGCGGCAAAATAAAATTATTTTTCGCATCGCGAATCACCTGCAAAATGGGTTCGAGCCGGTTCCATTCACTGATGGGATCAATCGCATGCGAATTTGGTGCTGTTGATTCAGCGCCAAGATCAAGAATTTCAGCGCCGGTATCCATCATCAATAATGCTTGTTCCAAAGCGGGAGCGGTTTGCATATATTTGCCGCCATCCGAAAATGAATCGGGCGTGACATTTATGACGCCCATTAATTCTGGTGTATCAACCCGCTGAAAAATTTGTTTGGTATGAAAAGGAGCCATGCCATTAAAACGCGAGCCGAATTTTTCTACGATTTCTGCGGCTGATTTTCCTTGATTTGCGCCAGCTAAAGGAAATTTCCAATGAGGAGCAACGTCAGCTAACGGCCACAAAGCAAAAGGACGTTCTTCTAAGCTATGGTGCGGGACGGTGAGCGCATCGCTTTCAATGACTAAATCATCCCAAGCTAAAATATCAATATCAATGATTCGTGGTCCCCAATGACGCACTTCTGGTTTGCGCCCAATCGACCATTCAATATTTTTTAATTCACGCAACAGATCAAACGGTTCAATACTTGTTTCGCAATGAATAGCCAAATTGAGATAAGGTCTATCCCAATCTGCAGGAGCATTTTCAGGTAAAAGCGCATCTGATATATAAATAGGAGAAATTTGTTTGAGCGTTAAACCTGACAATTGTTTTATCTTACTGATGGCTTGCCGCAAATTTTGTAATCGATCACCAAGATTAGAACCTAGTCCTAAAATAACCATCATGTTGCATCGCCTGAATAACTAAATTGCACATGACCTAATAAATTTTTTATGTTTGGCCGTTTGGTTACATGTACTATTACACGAGAATTTTTTGGCAACAGTGGTTGAATGAACTGATAAATTTCAGCGCTTAAATGTTCAATTAAAAAAAAATGCCGCTCGGCAGTCATCTCTTGAATTTTAGTAATGAGATCGTGATAACAAATCGTATCTTCTAATTGATCGGTTTCACAAGCTTTCGGTGATTGAGAAAATTCAATATCAATATCTAGCGTAACAACCTGTTGTTTTAATCTTTCATTTTCTGGCCAGCCAAGATGCACAAATAATTCTAGCCCATTTATTTTTAATGTTGGTGTCATGTTTTAATTCCAAATATTTTTGATAGATTATCAAATCACTTTATTAATTTTTTTCATCACATCAGGTGTTAATTTCTTTTTTACTTCAATGGCGCCTAAATTTTCTATCAACTGGTCTAATTTTGTTGCGCCAGTAATAACAGAACTGACATTTGGATTTTTTAAACACCAAGCAATCGCAAGTTGGGATAAAGAACAATTTAATTCATGTGCGATGGTGTCAAGTTGTTTAGTTTTTTCTAATAATTGCATGAAATTATCAGGTACGAGCCATGCTTCTTTTGCAAGACGACTATCATTTGGAATACCGTGATTATATTTGCCAGATAAAATACCAGATGCAAGCGGACTCCACGTCGTTGTCCCTAGCCCATATTTTTCAAATAATTTCACATAATCTTTTTCTAAATGATCACGAAAAAATAAATTATATTTTGGTTGTTCCATGGTTGGTTTAATGCAATTTAATTTTTCGGCAGCGTTAAATGCTTCATCAATTTGATCAGCACTCCATTCGGAAGTTCCCCAATAAAAGGCATAACCATGACGTATTAAAAAATCCATCGCTAATACAGTTTCTTCGATAGGTGTATTGGGATCAGGACGATGACAATACAGTAAATCAACATAATCTAATTGTAATCGATGAAGAGAATTTTTGGTGCCTTCCAATAAGTGTTTACGCGAAAGCCCAGTATCATTAGGGCCGTTACCGCCCCAGAAAATTTTAGTGGAAATCACTAAATCTTCGCGGCGAAATTCTTTAATAGCACGCCCCATTAAAATTTCTGCTTCGCCATGCGCGTAACTTTCTGCATTATCAAAAAAATTAATGCCGCGATCGAAAGCCGCGTGCATCATGGTTTTTACATCATTTAAACCAATTTGTTTGCCGAATGTAATCCATGATCCGAAAGCAATTTCACTAATACGAATACCCGCTTTGCCGAGATTGTTATAGTGCATAAGTGATCCTCCCAATCGAGTCGGACATTCTATCACTCGATATTCGGTCTTTGCGAGGGTTCGCCGAGGCATTTATTGTGCGAAACGCGGGTAAAAATGTAGTCCGGACGTGTCCGGGGGCAAATCCTATTGCCCAAATCAGTACAAGCATGGTACTGTATGCCAAAATTACTATAACTCTGGTTTTTTCCATGTTGCGTATCGGCAAATTAACGGATTATGCCATGCTCATTTTGAGCCAAATGGCAAAAGATCCTGATTCTATTTTAAGTGCGACTGCTATTGCAGAAGCACTGCGTTTAACCGTGCCGACGGTGAGTAAGATCTTGAAAATATTATCGGAGGCGCAATTGGTTACCTCAGTCAGAGGTGCAATTGGTGGCTATCGATTAATGCGGTCAGCTGAAAATATAACGATAGCCCAAGTGATTGTTGCGATGGAAGGTGATCTGGCACTCACCGAATGTTGTGAATTGACGAGCCAATGTATCATCGATGCAAGCTGTACTATGCGAGAAAATTGGAAAAAAATCAATTGGTTAGTGAGCTCGATCTTATCGAAAATCACCATACTAGATATGATGAGGCCTACGTTTTCGCCAGAAATGATATTGGCTCTAGGTGCGAAAAATGACAAATAAATTAATAAAAGAAGTTGTCGATAAACATTATCCATATGGATTTGTGACGGAAATTGAATCGGAAACTATTCCGCCAGGTTTAAATGAAGAGATTATTCGCCTCATTTCTGCTAAAAAAAATGAGCCTAACTTTATGCTCGAATGGCGTTTGAAAGCTTTTCGCCATTGGCAAACCATGACAGAACCAACCTGGGCGCATCTTCGATATCAGCCGATTGATTATCAAGATATTATTTACTACTCAGCACCAAAATCGACAAAAGAAGGCCCAAAAAGTTTGGATGAAGTAGATCCAAAATTATTAGAAACCTATAACAAATTAGGCATTCCATTGCATGAACAAAGTCGTTTGGCAGGTGTTGCTGTGGATGCTGTGTTCGATAGCATTTCGGTTGCGACCACTTTCAAAGCTAAGCTTGCAGAAGCGGGGGTGATTTTTTGTTCTTTCTCTGAGGCTGTACAAAAATATCCAGAATTAATCGAAAAATATTTGGGAACCGTTGTCCCCTATCGCGATAATTTTTTTGCATCACTTAATTCCGCTGTATTTAGTGATGGCTCATTTGTGTATGTGCCAAAAGGTGTGCGCTGCCCAATGGAATTATCCACTTATTTTCGAATTAACACAGCAAAAAGCGGGCAATTTGAACGAACATTAATTATTGCCGATGAAGGCAGTTATGTGAGTTATTTAGAAGGGTGCACGGCGCCTATGCGTGATGAAAATCAATTGCACGCAGCGGTGGTTGAATTAATTGCGCTTGATAATGCACAAATAAAATATTCGACCGTACAGAATTGGTATCCCGGTGATGAACAAGGTCGTGGTGGTATTTATAATTTTGTGACAAAACGCGGCGCTTGTCGTGGTCATCATTCTAAAATTTCTTGGACACAAATTGAAACAGGCTCAGCGATTACATGGAAATATCCTAGCGTGATTTTGCAAGGCGATCATGCGATTGGCGAATTTTATTCGGTTGCGCTCACTAATCATTTTCAACAAGCTGATACTGGCACGAAGATGATTCATCTTGGAAAAAATACAAAGAGTACGATTATTTCTAAAGGAATTGCCGCTGGCTCAGGACAAAATACATATCGTGGTATGGTGCGCATGATGCCAACTGCAACCAATGCACGAAATTACACACAATGCGATTCACTTTTATTAAGCGCTCATTGTGGCGCACATACTTTTCCTTATATTGAAGTAAAAAATCCTAGTGCATGCGTTGAACACGAAGCATCAACATCAAAAATTGGCGAAGACCAATTATTTTATTGTCGTCAGCGCGGGTTACGTACTGAAGATGCAATTTCCATGATAGTGAATGGATTTTGCAAACAAGTGTTTAATGAACTACCCATGGAATTTGCTGTTGAAGCACAAAAGCTTCTCGAAGTAAGTTTGGAAGGGAGTGTTGGATAAGCTTGTCCCCGCATGCTTTTAGCGAGGATCTCTTTAAAAAAACAGGTGCCACTATGCTAGCAATTAATAATTTACATGCCTCAATTCAAGATGAAAAACAACATATCAAGCCCATTTTGCGCGGATTAAATTTAACGATTAAGCCGGGTGAAGTGCATGCCATCATGGGCCCAAACGGCTCTGGAAAAAGTACACTCGCGAATATTTTAGCTGGCAGAAATGATTATCAAATTACCGATGGCACGGTCACTTTCAATGATGAAGATTTATTATTATTGGAACCAGAAGATCGCGCATTACGTGGCGTGTTTCTTGCTTTTCAATATCCAACCGAAATTCCAGGCGTGAATAACATGTATTTTTTACGCACGGCACTCAATAGTTTGCGTAAACAAAAAAAATTACCGCCATTAGATGCGGCTGATTTTTTAATGTTGATTAAACATAAAATGAAAGAAGTAGGCTTAGATGAAGCCTTTTTACATCGCGCAGTGAACGAAGGTTTTTCTGGCGGTGAGAAAAAACGTAACGAAGTGTTGCAAATGCTAATGCTAGAACCCAATTTTATTATTTTGGATGAAACAGATTCGGGTCTTGATATTGATGCCTTACAAATGGTTGCACGTTGCGTGAATAGTTTGCGTAATCAAGAGCGTAGCATTTTAGTCGTGACACATTATCAACGATTGCTTGATTATATTCAGCCGGATGTGGTGCATGTCATGGCAAATGGGAAAATTTTAAAATCAGGGGACAAAACTTTGGCGCATGAGTTAGAAGCGAAAGGTTATGGTTGGGTAGAAGGTGAGTAAGTCATGAATCAGATTCCAAAATGGCTACAAAATATATCTATTCCAACTGATACTCCTAGTTGGCTGATTGATTATCGTCAACAAGCTTTCGATAAATTTATTGCAGCAGGTTTACCTAACAATAATCAAGAGCGATATAAATATACTGACTGGTCATGTCTAAACAAAGAATTTAAAGCAAATCGCAAACAAGAAAATGCTGAACTAAAAGAGCTTATTCGAAAATATCGTGAAACATATCAAGATCATTATATTTTTATTTTTGTAAATGGATTTTATGCGGAAGAGTATTCTGATCAAGCAACATTACCAAAAGAAGTCGTGGCAGAAAGCTTATTAACAGCTTTTAAAAAACATGAATCCATTGTTAAACAATATTGGCCAGCATCACCAGATGTAACTAAATATCCATTTGCTAATTTAAACGCAGCGATATTTACCGATGGATTATTTTTACTGTTGCCCGAAAAATGTGTGTTAAAAAAACCGATTCGTATTTTATCGTTAGCCTCTGACACACAATTATTTTCTGCTCATTTGCAAAATATGATTGTTCTGAAAAAAGAAAGCGAAGTATCTTTAGTAAAAGAATATTGTGCGTTGACTGATAAATCATATTTTATAAATGTGACAGATCATGTTTATGTTGAAGAAAATGCAAAGTTAGAAGTAAATAAATTTCAACAAGAACATGTGGAAGCGATACACATGGCCCATACATTTTTGTCACAAAAAAATAATAGCCGTGTGGTATACAATCATTTTGCGCGAGGCGGATTATTTTCGCGCGATGATGTGATTGTTAATTTAGAAGAGCCGGGTGCTGAATGTTTAACAGGCGGTTTTTATCGTTTGTGTCGTGATCACCAATATGCAGATAATCATGTTGATATTAATCATTTAGCACCTCATAGCCATAGTGAAATGCTTTATAAAGGGATTTTAGATAAAAAATCTCGCGCGGTGTTTAATGGAAAATTATTGGTAGAAAAAGATGCGCAAAAAATTTTAGCGTATCAAGCAAACCATAATATTTTGCTGTCGAAAAATGCAGAAGTTTTTTCAAAACCAGCATTAGAAATTTATGCGGATGATGTGAAATGTAAGCATGGTGCAACCACAGGACAAATGGATGAAGACGCATTATTTTACATGCGTTCACGCGGTATTCATCGTGCAGAAGCTGCCAATATTCTTTTACAAGGATTTGCAGGAGAAGTCATTCAACGTGTAACTGATTCAACAATCAAATCGCAAGCAACAGAAATGGTGCAATGTCATGAATGTGGAACAACGAATGATTAATTTTGAAAATATAAAAAATGATTTTCCCATATTGCAACAGAAAAACCGTCAGCAAACGATTGTTTATCTGGATAGCGCTGCAACTGCGCAAAAACCAAAACAAGTGGTGGATGCGATTTCGCAATTTTATTTTCAAGATTATTCCAATATTCATCGCGGTATTTATGAGCTGAGTGAACGCGCAACCGCATTATATGAAAATGCACGACATGATGCGCAGCATTTTATTCACGCACCACTAGCGGATGAAATTATTTTTGTACGCGGTACAACGGAGGCGATTAATCTGGTGGCGCAAAGTTTAGGCCGTACACATTGGCAGGCAGGTGATGAAATCATTGTGAGTGGAATGGAACATCATTCTAATATTGTGCCTTGGTATTTGCTGCACCAACAAATTGGTGTTGTTATTAAAGTGATTCCCGTGACCGATGAAGGCGCATTAGAGATTGAAGCATATCAAAAATTATTTTCATCGCGGACAAAAATGGTGGCAGTGAGTCATGCGTCAAATGTACTTGGTACCGTTAATCCAGTAAAAGAAATGACACGAATCGCACATGATAACGGTGTGCCAATTTTAATTGATGGTGCGCAAGCGGTGCCGCATATGCCAGTAAATATTACTGACATTGATTGCGATTTTTATACATTTTCAGCACATAAACTATATGGTCCAACTGGTATTGGCGTATTGTATGCAAAAAAACGATGGTTAGATTTGATGCCTCCTTATCAAGGTGGAGGCGGCATGATTGAAACGGTTGCGTTTGATAAAGTAACATTTGCAAAAGTACCAGAAAAATTTGAAGCAGGCACACCTGATATTGCGGGTGCCATTGGTTTAAGTGCATCGATTAATTATCTAACAAAAATCGGGATGGAAAACATTGCGCAACACGAACAATTATTATTAAAAGAAGCTGAAAATAAATTATCTGTGATCGAAGGATTACGTATTATTGGTACTGCCAAACCCAAAGTAGGTGTAATTTCATTTGTCATGCAAGATATTCACCCGCATGATATTGGAACGGTACTCGATCATGAAGGTATTGCTGTCCGTGCGGGACATCATTGTGCCATGCCATTGATGGAGCGATTTAACGTTCCAGCAACGGTGCGTGCATCATTTGGAATTTATAATAACCAACGAGATGTTGATGCATTAATTAAAGCGCTGGAACTAACGAAGAGGTTATTTATTTAATGTCGTTACGTGAATTGTATCAAGAAATCATTGTCGATCATGGGAAAAATCCACGTCATTTTGGCAAATTAAATGATGCTAATCACACGCATGCAGGACATAATCCATTATGTGGCGATAAGCTAATTATTTATGTGACTGAAAAAAATAATGTGATCGAAGATATTACATTTGAGGGCTCAGGGTGTGCTATATCAGTTGCTTCTGCCTCGTTGATGGCTGAAGCGGTGAAAGGCAGAACTGTTGCTGAAGCACAAACCTTATTCGATTTATTTCATCATTTAGTGACAGAAGGTAAAGAGCCAACTGTATCTATTGGTAAGTTAACAGCGTTTGCAGGGGTTGCTGAATTTCCTGTTCGTGTCAAATGTGCTACGTTATCTTGGCATACCTTAAAAGCAGCGCTAGCAAATAATCCTAATCCTGTGACAACGGAGTAATATGATGGATATTAATATGACTTTCACCAGCGCAGCCTGTGATTACATTGAGAAAATAATAGCAAAGCAGCGTGGCAAAGGATTACGTTTGTCAATAAAAAAAACGGGTTGTTCCGGTTTTAGCTATGCACCATCGATTGTTCAAGAAATTAATTCCAATGATTTGATACTTGAGATTAAATCAGATGTGAGAGTTTACATTGATATTGCCTGGCTTGATTTGCTAGACGGATTACATGTTGATTATATCGCAGAAGATAAATCTGGATTAAAACAAAAAAAATTAATTTTTACTAATCCCAATGAATCTAGCCGTTGTGGATGTGGTGAAAGTTTTCATATTGAATAAAACGAGGATCAAGTGTTTCGAGAAACAGCTGTTGAAGTAAAACGTGAAGTAGAAGCTGCTTTAATTCCATCAGGTACAAAAGTGATGTTGCAGCCCGGCACACATGTGTTTGTGACACAAGCGCTTGGAAATTCTTATACAGTTTATGTCAACGGAAATTTAGTGCGTATTGCTGGCAAAGATGGTGATGCACTTGGTTTAGTAATTTTAGATTTGCCAGATGTGAATGCAATGGACGGTACGATTGAAGATAAAATTCGCACGCAATTAAAAACCTGTTTTGATCCTGAAATTCCAGTGAATATTGTCGATTTGGGATTAGTATATAACACGCAAGTTATTCCGCTTGGTATGAATGATCATCGTGTTGAAATTTGCATGACACTAACGGCACCTGGTTGTGGTATGGGGCCAGTATTAATTGGTGAAGTAGAAGAAAAAATTCGGTTAATTAAAGGTGTAACCGATGTAAAAGTGGATTTGGTTTTTGATCCCCCCTGGGATAAAAGCATGATGAGTGATGAAGCAAAATTACAGTTAGGTTTATTATAAAGAGGGTTAGAAAATGTCAGTTCAAGATAAAATTAAGCAACAAGTTAGCGAAAACAATATTATTTTATTTATGAAAGGCAATGCTGAATTACCGATGTGTGGTTTTTCCGCACGTGCTGTGAATATTTTAAAATCATGTGGCGCAAAATTTGCAACCGTTGATGTGTTGCAAGATGAAGAAATTCGTCAAGGCATTAAAGTTTATTCCAATTGGCCAACGATCCCGCAGTTATATGTCAAAGGTGAATTCATCGGCGGCAGCGATATCATGGCTGAAATGTTCGAAGCCGGTGAGCTGCAGGAGTTGGTGAAGCAAGCGGGTTGATATTCGCTTGGTTTCTTCCATAAATAATTCTTGAATATACTATTTCTTAATCAAAATGTTGTTTTGATATCTAGACATTTATTGACATTTTAAAAAGGTAAAACTAGACTTCGAACGGTTCTATTTCTCATCAATATTACGGACAAGTTGCTTCGTATGCGGTAGCGTGCTCTATAGTTTCATATTAATTAGATTCTGTTTAAGATAATCATCATTAGTGTTCAAGCGCTTAAGAAATAGCAAGTTACGTAGGATTTTTTATGATAGTTTTGTTTTAATGTAGTTTGGAACTCATATGGAAAAAATTTTTGTTATAGGAAGTAATTCTTTTTCGGGCTCGGCTTTTATTCAACATGCTTTAAAAAATAATTTCGAAGTAAGCGGTGTAAGTCGTTCCAATGAACCTCATTATGCTTTTTTACCACATCGATGGATAGATGAATCAATTCTAGAACACTATCAATTTTATCAATGCGATTTAAATCATCATTTAGATGACTTGATGGGTTTAATTTACGAAAAAAAACCGAATTATATTGTTAATTTTGCAGCGCAAAGCATGGTAGCAGAAAGTTGGTTATATCCGGAAGATTGGATGATGACGAATGTCGTTTCTACCGTTAAATTTCATGAGCAATTAAGAAAATGTCAGTTCTTGCAAAAATATATACATATTTCTACACCAGAAGTATATGGATCTTGTGAAGGGTTGGTTTCAACAACGACACATTATAATCCAAGCACGCCGTACGCTGTTTCAAGAGCAGCTAGCGACATGTGGCTTACAGCTTTATATAAAAATTATAATTTTCCGGTGCTACTTACTAGAGCTGCTAATGTTTACGGACCTGGACAACAACTTTATCGCATTATTCCAAAAACCATTTTAACTATAAAAATGGGTGCGAAGCTGCCATTACATGGAGGTGGTCATTCTGTTAGATCATTTATTCACATTCAAGACGTAGCTGATGGAACATTACGTGCTTTATTAAAGGCTAACCCTGGTGAAATTTATCATTTTTCTACTCAAAGAAATATTTCCATTCGTGAGGTCGTCCAATTAATTTGTCGTTGTATGAAGGTTAATTTTGAAGATATTGTGAATATAGTTGAAGAACGACCTGGGAAAGACGCAGCATATTTATTAGATTCTCATGATTCATATCAACAATTAGGGTGGAAGGATTCTATTGCTTTAGAAGAAGGAATAATTCAGACAATTGATTGGGTTGAGCGTCATTTAGATTGTCTCAAAACGATGCCATTAGATTATATACATAAAAAATGAGTAGCAATCGATGTAATAAATCTATTTAATTTGTAACAAAAATGTGCTTTATGAAAAAAATTTAATTAAACTCATTTTTTCGGTTGCATAAAAATAAAGTTTTACCTCATTTGCGTTTATTTCATGGAATGTGACTTATGAAATTTCAAGAACTAAAAAATATTGCCCATATTTTACGTGGCCGAACAATTGAAACTTCTCATAAAGCAGAAGTTCCACATCTCGGTTCTTGTTTATCATGTATTGATATATTGGTAGCACTGTATTGGCATATTCTTCGTATTGATCCTAAGCGTCCTGATCAAGAGGAAAGAGATCGTTTTATCTTAAGTAAAGGTCATGGTGCACCAGCTTTATTTCAAGTGCTAGCGATGAAAGGATTTTTTGACGAATCTCTTTTACAAAGTTTTAACC
>AMFJ01025356.1_pt1 | contig 10936 bp, 7 predicted proteins | sample 427208 | NCBI WGS metagenome assembly AMFJ01 (sample SAMN02954298, study PRJNA114691) | groundwater metagenome | biome: aquatic; feature: subsurface aquifer; material: sediment; isolation source: subsurface aquifer sediment | place: USA: Rifle, CO | collected 2008-08
ATTCGACAGTCAATGTCAGATCAAGTTTAGATTTTTACAATTTTATACAAATCCTCCCTAACCCTCATTTTTCAAAGGAGGGGATATATTGGAGGCAGCAATTTTTCAAGCTGCTGTTTCAATTTTTCTTGTGTTGTTTGTAATTCTTCTAAACGCACACGTTCTTTAGTTACAACATCTTTCGGTGCGCGGTCAATAAAATTGGAATTTTGTAACTTTGCTTCTGCACGTTCAATTTCTTTTGTAAGCTTTGCAATTTCGCGATGTAGTCGTTTGGATTCTTCCGCTTTATCAATTAAACCCGCCATTGGAATTAATATTTCTAATTCACCGACTAATGCAGTGGCTGATTCTGGTAGGGTTTCATTAAGCGATCGAAAACGCATGCTTGATAATTTTGCGAGCGTCTGAATAAAATCTTTCAAATCCGAAACACGTTTTTGGTCAAGCGTACTTCCTTTATTAAATATCACATCTAATGATTTAGAAGGCGAAATATTCATTTCGCTTCGAAGAGTGCGGATAGCGATAATAATATTTTTAAGCCAATCAATGTTTGCTTCAACGGGCGGATTTTTTAATGACGCATCAATAGTTGGATAAGGCGCTAGCATAATCGTTTTTCCATGAATGCCAAGCAGCGGTGCAACGCGTTGCCAAATTTCTTCAGTGATGAACGGCATAATCGGGTGTAACAAACGTAATATTTGCTCTAGTACGGTGAGCAATGTATAACGGGTACCTGATAATTGTTTTTCTGTGCTTTCAGGCGAATTTAAAATCGGTTTCGATAATTCTAAGTACCAATCGCAAAATTCATTCCAGATGAATTCATAAATGGCTTGCGCTAATAAATCAAAACGGTAAGTTGAGATGGCATCGTGAGCCGTTTCAATAGTCGTTTGCAAGCGCGATAAAATAAAATGATCAGGAAGTGAGAGTTCACCCGGAACAATTTCTTTTCCTTCTGTGTTCATGAGAACATAACGCGCAGCGTTCCATAATTTATTGCAAAAATTGCGATATCCTTCTAAACGGCCTAAATCAAAACGAATTTCACGGCCATATGATGCTAAAGCACAAAATGTAAAACGTAATGCATCTGTACCATAAGCATCAATACCTTCTGGATATTCAGCGCGCGTTCTTTTTTCAATTTTTTCTGCCATGGCGGGCTGCATTAAACCATACGTGCGCTTTGTAATTAGTTTATCAAGTGAAATGCCATCAATTAAATCCAGCGGATCAAGCACATTGCCTTTCGATTTTGACATTTTCTGGCCTTCGCTATCACGAATAAGGCCTGTAATAAATACTTCTTTGAATGGAACAGTGCCCGTAAATTTTAAACCGAGCATAATCATGCGTGCGACCCAGAAAAAGATAATATCAAATCCGGTTGCCAAAACACTGGTCGGATAAAATGTGTTGAATTCGTTTGTTTTTTCAGGCCATCCTAACGTTGAGAAAGGCCAAAGGGCGGATGAAAACCAAGTGTCTAATACATCTTGTTCTTGCGTGAGTGTTATGGAAGAATTTAATTGATAACGTTTTCTGACATCCGCCTCATCATGACCAACATACGTATTTCCTTTTTCATCGTACCAAATGGGAATGCGATGTCCCCACCAAAGCTGCCGGCTAATACACCAATCTTCCACATTGTTTAACCATTGAAAATAGGTTTTGGTCCAATTGTCTGGCGTAAAACGTATTTTTCCTTCCCGAACAACTTTTATCGCAGGTTCGGCAAGCGGTTTCATTTTCATGAACCATTGTTGAGTGAGGTAAGGTTCAATGATAGTGTCGGTTTTTTCACCGCGCGGTATTTTTAAGCGGTGTTTTTCAATTTTTTCGATTAAACCTAAAACTTCTAAATCATGAATGATTTTTTTGCGTGCTTCGAAACGATCAAGTCCTTGATACGCTTTCGGCGCATTTTCATTGATAAAAGCTTTGGGCGTAAAAATATTAATAGGCGTTAATTGATGACGTTCGGAAACTGCATAATCATTAAAATCATGAGCGGGTGTGATCTTCACACAGCCGCTGCCAAATTCTTTTTCAACATATTCATCAGCAATGATAGGAATGGTGCGCCCCGTTAAAGGGAGTTCAACTGTTTTACCAATCCATTGGTGATAACGTTCATCATCAGGATGAACGGCAATGGCCACATCACCCAGCATTGTTTCAGGACGGGTGGTTGCAACCGTCATATAACCATTTTTGTCAGTCAATGGATAACGGATATGCCATAATTTTCCTTCTTCCTCATTATTCACCACTTCTAAATCAGAAATTGCCGTGAGTAGTGTCGGATCCCAATTGACTAAACGCAATCCGCGATAAATTAATCCTTCGTTATAAAGCTGGATAAATACTTCACGCACTGCGCGTGAGAGTGATTCATCTAAAGTGAAACGTTCGCGCGACCAATCAAGCGATGCACCTAAGCGGCGTAATTGTTTCGTGATGGTATGGCCTGATTCTTCTTTCCATGCCCACACGCGCTTCACAAATTCTTCACGCCCTGCATCATGACGTGATTGTCCCTTTAGCATGAGTTGACGCTCAACCACCATTTGCGTGGAAATACCCGCATGATCAACGCCCGGCTGCCAAAGCGTATTATCGCCACACATCCGGTGATAGCGAATTAAAACATCCATCAACGTAAAACCAAAACCATGTCCCATGTGTAAACTGCCGGTGACATTCGGCGGCGGCAGCATGATGCAATAAGGATCGCCTTTATTTTGCGGAGAAAAATACTGGTTTTTTTCCCAAGTACGATACCAGGTTTCTTCAATTTCTTTTGGGTGGTAAGTTTTTTCCATAGATTAATTTTCTATTGTCTCTAATTTGTGGGTGGTGATAGCAAAACCTTCTGCTCGATAAAATCGATAACGCTCGCGCCCTTTTTCTTCTGCTGTTTGATTGCGCGCGACCAATTCTAATACGCGCATAAATTGCGTATAAAATGGCGGCACCGCATTGCTTAAATTAATCAAAACATCACGATGTTTTTCAGGGGTTACGTTAAATCCAATTTGGATAGGAGGCACAGGTTCTGGTCCTTCGCCGTATAAATTGTGCGGTAAAAAACTATCGTCTCGATAAGTCCATAACAATTCATCCAGCGTATGCGCATCAGATTGGTTCTCTGCGTGAACATAGATACGATGATTTTGCTTGTAGATTTTTTCAATCAAGCGGCATGCAAAGGGGAAGCATACCGTGTCTGACAAAATATAAAAATCTACCTTAGGCATATTATTTGCACCGATTTAATAAAAACTGAGTTAACAAAGGCACAGGCCGGCCGGTAGCATAGCGATCAGCAGCGCCACCCATCATAGCAGCGGTGCCGGCAACATCTAAATGTGCCCAATGAAATTTTTTCGCAAAACGCGATAAAAAACAGGCGGCAGTAATGACACCTGCTGTGCGTCCGCCCACATTAGACATATCAGCAAAAGGGCTTTTTAGTTGTTCTTGATATTCTTCCCACAAAGGCATTTGCCAAGCACGATCGTGAATTTCTGTGCCGGCAGCTAAAAGTTCATCTGCGAGTGGTTGATGGTTACTGAGTAATCCGCTGGCATGATATCCTAGTGCAATCACGACAGCGCCTGTCAAGGTTGCAACATCAATGACAACACTTGGATGATAACGTTCAGCATAAGTTAATGCATCGCATAATACTAAACGGCCTTCTGCATCGGTGTTCATGATTTCAATCGTTTGACCAGACATGCTAGTGACAATATCTTCTGGTTTGACAGCAGTACCGCTTGGCATATTTTCAGCAGTTGCGATAATGCCGACAATATGTAAAGGAAGTTTTAATTCGGCAGCGGCCTTCAGAGTGCCTAGAACAGTTGCCGCACCGCACATATCATATTTCATGCCAATCATCGCATCGGCAGGTTTAAGAGAAATTCCTCCCGTATCGAAGGTAATCCCTTTACCAATGAGAGCGATAGGATTTTGTTTTTTCCTCGTCCCTTTATATTCAATGCAAATGAGTTTTGGATCTTCAGGGCTGCCTTTAGCGACCGCTAATAGAGCGCCCATCCCTAATTTTTGCATATCCTGCTTTTCTAGTACGCGTGTTTTGATAGAGGAGTATTTTTTGGCGAGCGTTTTAGCTTCTTTTGCAAGATAAGAGGGGGTGCAAACGTTGCTCGGCAAGTTCGCAAGATTTTTTGTGTAAGTGGCGCCCGTTGCAATGGCGGCCCCTTGTTTGATCGCTTCGTTGAAGAGTTTGGGCGTTATTTTTTCGGCGCAGAGATAAATCTCTTGTAGCGAGGGTGCCGCTTTTTTTTCGCGTTTAAACTCCGTAAATTGATAAAGCGCTTCTCTACTCACTTGTACGATTTGTTTGATTTTGTCGGCCATCGTGTGTTTTGCTAAAGACAGCTCAGAGAGACAAAGTAAAATATTCGTTATTTTTAATGTGCTTAATGCTTTAATGCTGCTCGCAATTATTTTTCGGTAGGAAGCAAGATTAAGTTCTTTTTCTTTGCCGCAACCGACCAAGAGAACACGTTCAGCCTTAATGTTTGGAACATGATAAAGCAATACTGTTTGACCTATTTTAGTAGGCGCATCTCCTTTTTTTTGCAGCTTAGTCAAATATCCCTGGCTGATTTTATCTAACTTCCGGGCACTTTCACTGAAGACAGGGTCTTCATACACGCCAATGACTACACAGTCAGCGGGTGTTTTTTCAAGGGCGCCATTGTCAAGTTGAAATTTCATGTTAGCTCCGTAGGCCCAAATTAGGTATAATAAAGGCCGATTTTATAAGAATGTTCATCTTAGCGAAAGCATTAATGATTATTTCCCGTTATCTTATTAAAGAACTCCTCAATTCACTGCTTGCGGTGACGTTTGTCTTGTTATTGGTTTTTTTAAGCCAGCAATTAGTGCGCTATTTAAGTTATGCAGCATCGGGAAAGATAGCAGCCAATATCTTATTACAAATACTTGCCTTTGAGATTCCTACTCTATTGGCTTTGTTATTGCCATTAGGTCTATTTTTGGGAGTGCTTTTGACTTATGGCCGGTTATATGCTGACAATGAATTGCGGGTATTGCATGCTTGCGGTTTAAGCTCGAAACATCTAATACGCATCACCTCTCTGCTTGCTTTTTTAGTCATGCTCGCACTCATGGTGTTGATGCTATGGTTAAATCCTTCCATTATAGCAAACAAGCAGCAAACACTGGCTTCAAATTCTTCTGATAATTTATTAAATACATTAATGCCAGGCCGTTTTCAAGTGAGTAACGACGGCAAGCGCGTCATTTATGTAGAAAAAATTTCGCGTAGCCATAAAAAGGCCAGCAATCTTTTTGTCGCTGAACAGGGGAATGCGCCTTCAGAGGACAGTAACATGCCTTGGATGGTGATGTCAGCCGATAATGGCTATCAAACGGTAGACCAGACGACCAAGCAATCGCTAGTAATTGCTGAAGAAGGTTATCGTTATGAGGGAATGCCGGGTCAAAAAAATTATAAAATTATTCAATTCCAAAAATACACCGTGCGGGTGCCTAATATCACTTTAAATGCACAAAGGCAAATTCAAGAAGCGATGCCAACAAAAGCGCTTTTAGCGCATTATCATGATGATCCTGAAAATGCATCAGAATTACAATGGCGTATTGCTATTCCATTATCTGCTTTTTTGCTGGCTTTTTTAGCCATCCCTTTAAGCAAGGTGCCGCCACGCCAAAGTCGTTATACGATGTTGTTGCCGGCCATTTTAATTTATGTCGTGTACATGAATTTATTATTTGTCGGACGTAATTTAATTGAGCAGAAAATGATATCAGACATGATTGGATTATGGTGGGTGCACCTTTGTGCATTGGCTGTCATTATCAGCGCTATGTTAATACAGCGGGTGAGAGGCGTATGATAAACATTTTACCGCGCTATATTGCAAAAACCGTTATTTTATCGACTTTATTAGTCATGTTGGTCGTGATGGGTATCGCTTATTTTATTAATTTGTTAGGCGAATTGCGTGACATTGGTGTCGGTGATTATGGTTTTTTACAAGCTGCTTTACATGCGTTGCTTGAATTACCTTACAATGTGTATGCTTTTTTCCCTATGTTGGTTTTGTTGGGTGGACTTCTCGGATTAAGTATGCTTGCATCACACCAAGAACTCATTGTGATGCGTATTTCAGGGATTTCTATTTATCAAATTACCTACGCAGTATTTGCGGCAGCGATTGTTTTAATTATCATGGGTATTATTATTGGCGAAGTGATTGCGCCACGTACGCATCATCTTGCCGATATTCATAAATCCACATTGCAAAGCGGCGGTCAAGCGGTTGTGACAGCAACAGGACTGTGGGTGCATGAAGGAAATAATTTTATCCATATCGATCGTGTCATGGCGCATCAGCATTTAGAGGGCGTTACGCGTTATGAGTTTAATGCGGAACATAAACTATTAGCTGCTTATTACGCTAAAACAGTTGATTATCAAAATGGCCATTGGCAATTACAGGATTTTACCAAAACGACATTCGCTCCTTTAGATCATACCAATAGCCAACACTTAACGAGAACCACCTGGGATTTAGCATTGACACCGAATATATTAAGCATGGGTTTGATTGAACCTGAAGAAATGCCTTTAAATAAGCTGCTCGAGTTTAATCGCCATTTGGTTAAAAATGGCTTGCAAGCGACTGAATTCCAATTTTCTTTTTGGAAAAGAATTTTTACTCCGTTCACGATATTAGTGATGCTGCTCTTAGCGATTCCATTTGTTTTTACAGCGCCGCGCTCAATTAACGTCAGCAAGAAAATGATTCTCGGTGTTATTGTCGGTTTTGCATTTTATATGCTGGATTCGTTATTGGGCCAGTTAAGTATTGTTTATCAATTGTCTCCTTGGTTTGCAGCGTTGCTTCCAATTGCATTATTGGGTGGAATAGGTTATTACTTGATAAATAAAGTAAAAAATTGATAAACAGACATCGTCTCAGATTTTGTTAATATTCATTTATTATAATATAAAGCTCTTACACGAGGGCTTTATAGAAAATGCAAAATCGAATTCCTGATGCAGAAAAAATTATTAATTTAAAAAAATCAGTAAAATTAGCGCATAAAAATCCGGTGCGTTATTTTAATAATCTTCAGCAAAAACTTCGTTTCATAGAAAAATTACAGCAGGTAGATCCAGGAAGACGCAGTCATTTTATGCAGCAATTTAAGGCTGGCCGGTTTGAACAAATTGCTGATTATTGGGATGCAAGTATTCTTGCATTATCTGCATTAGAAACAAAGCAAATGAGTCAAGATGAAGTATTCACAGTGTTTGAAATTGAGCAGCACGTGCATTCATATGGCAGAAAGTATGTTCAATTTATCTCTATTCTGGATGGGAATCGAGAATTAACTCGAGAGGCGCATGATTATCTTGGAGCGCTTATTGAAAATTGTTACTCCAAAGAATTAATTCCATCTTCTTATCTAACTAAAAATAAAAAAATTAATATACGATCTTTTTTAGAAGGTTTTGTTGAAAATTTAAAACAAGCGCCTAATCGTGCTAATTTGTTTTATGTAATAGATCAAGATCATTTAGCTGAAGATAAACAATGTGATGATGAAGGAGCGTATTCTTTAAGTCCTTTTACATCGGTACGTATGGGATCTTGTATCAGTACGCTGTCTTATACGGCGAGTGAAGTGATCGGAAGAATGTTTCGAGACATTAATTGGAAGAAGAAGGAATATAGGCTCGGCCATTTGGACCTAGAAAACATAAGAGAAGCGCAACGGAAAAATATAAATCTTGCTAGCATGTCAACAGCATTGCTTGAAACCTCCTACCAGGCGGCTGATGCCACTGTCACTCAAAGCGGATTTTCACAATATGATGAGGCTCATCGCGAACAAGAATCTGTCATTCCAAAGGGAATTCGAGGCGCAATTTCAAGAATGATGGATCTTGAGCGAGACATAACAAAATTTCCTTGGTCTAGGCAGTCTTTTTTATTGATGGATAATATGCCTCCTGTAGGTCACATTCCTATTTCAAAAATCAATCAATCCCCATTAGAAGAGTTATTCTGTATTATTTTAGATTATAGTTGTTATCGCCTTGCTTTTCCTTCAAAAGAAAATAAGAATAATACCAGTGTGATGATGTGGATCATGATTATGGATATGGCAGAACAGATGCTTTTTTGGTGCGAGACGTTTGGTATTGATGTGTATGAACAAAATGATCAAACTTTTTGGTATAAAGATCACATGGATTTATATTTAAAGTTACGCGGGGAAGACAATTTTGATCAACTAGATGTGAAAGAAAAAATATTTATTCTTGAGGAGAAATTTCGCAACAATCAAACTGCATTGGACATTAAAAACAGAGATTTATTTTTTAGAAAAAAAATAGATGATCCTTGCAAAAATACTATTTATCTTGAATGTAGGACGGATCAGGAAATGAAAGAACAAGAAAATACGGGCACTTTACCTTGTGTTAAATTCGTAAAAAAGTAGAGAATAATTTTATTTTTCTGTAAGTTTTTTCTTTAATAATTCATTCAATTGCTGCGGATTTATTTTACCACCTGATTCTTTCATCGCTTGTCCCACAAAAAAACCAAATAATTTTTCTTTGCCAGCGCGATAGTCTTCAACTTGTGCAGGATTGGCGGTAATGATTTTGTTAATGAGTTCATCAATTGCACTGGTATCGGTCACTTGTTTTAAACCGTGTTTTTCGATGATTTCATCGACTGAACCTTCTTGGTTCCATAAGTATTCAAAAACAGTTTTAGCAATTTTTCCAGAAATGGTGTTATCAGAAATGCGAAGCAGAAGTGTGCCGAGATCTTTAGGAGAAACAGGGCTTTCGGTGATTTCAAGGTCTCCTTTGTTGAGTGCGGCAGATAATTCACCCATCACCCAATTGGCGGCTAATTTTGCTTGGTTCCCTGATTCCTTGACTACAATTTCAAAATAATTTGCCATGGCTTTACTGCTGACCATGACAGTTGCATCATAATTGCTTAAACCGTACTGATCGATAAAACGCTGCTGTTTTTGTTGTGGCAATTCAGGCAGTGTTTTCCGAATTTTTTCTATTTGTTCATCCATAATACTGACGGGCAATAAATCAGGATCAGGAAAGTAGCGGTAATCATTTGCTTCTTCTTTGCTGCGCATGGGACGCGTTTCATTTTTGTTTGGATCATATAAACGTGTTTCTTGCATGACGCTGCCGCCGCTTTCTATAAGAGAAATTTGCCGTTCGATTTCATAATTGATGGCGCGCTCGACAAAACGGAATGAGTTGATATTTTTTAATTCGGTGCGCGTACCTAATTTTGTTTCTCCTTTACGACGTACGGAAACATTGGCATCACAACGAAAAGAACCTTCTTGCATATTGCCATCACAAATTTCAAGATAGCGCACTAGAGAGTGCAAGGCCTTCAGATAAGCGACAGCTTCTTTTGCTGAACGTATATCCGGCTCTGAAACAATTTCTAAAAGCGGTGTGCCTGCACGGTTTAAATCAATGCCTGATTGACCATGAAAATCTTCATGCAAAGATTTGCCTGCATCTTCTTCAAGGTGCGCGCGTGTAATCTGAATGCGTTTAGTTGTGCCGTCTTCTAATGCGATATCAAGATAGCCTTTGCTGACGATTGGTGATTCATATTGACTGATTTGATAGCCTTTTGGTAAATCAGGGTAAAAATAATTTTTGCGCGCAAAAACAGAATGTTTGTTAATGGAAGCATTAATGCCTAATCCTAATTTGATGGCCATTTCAATGGCTTTGATATTTAAAACAGGTAACACACCCGGAAAACCTAAATCAATCGCACAGGCTTGAGTATTGGGTTCGGCACCAAATGCGGTCGATGCACCAGAAAAAATTTTACTTTTAGTTGAAAGTTGCGTGTGTACTTCTAAACCGATGACTGTTTCCCATTCCATCTTAAAACCCCTCAGGTAGACGTGTGTGCCAATCTGTCACTTTTTGATATTGATGGGCGGCATTTAATAAGCGTGCTTCCGCGAAGTAATTACCAATGAGCTGCATGCCGACAGGTAATCCTTTAGTAAAGCCTGCTGGAATAGATATTCCTGGTAAACCGGCAAGATTCACTGCAATCGTATAAATATCTGATAAATACATGCTGACAGGATCGCTCGTTTTTTCTCCTAATTTAAATGCAGGAGCGGGAGAAGTAGGCCCTAAGATAATATCCACTTGTTTAAAAGCTTCAATGAAATCGCGGCGGATTAATCCACGTATTTTTTGCGCCTTTAGGTAATAAGCATCGTAATAACCTGCAGATAATGCATAGGTGCCAATCATGATGCGACGTTTGACTTCCGACCCAAAACCTTCGCTGCGCGAGCGTTTATATAAATCTTCAAGGTCAACAGGATTCTCACAGCGATAACCATAACGTACACCGTCAAAACGAGCAAGATTAGAAGAGCACTCAGCCGGTGCAATGACATAATACGCAGGAATAGAAAGCGCTGTGTTGGGTAAATGAATTTCTTTGATAATGGCACCTAATTTTTCATATTCTTTGACGGCAGCTTCAATGATTTTTGCAATTTCTTTATTTAATCCTTCGCTGAAAAATTCTTTAGGTAAGCCAATCCGTAATCCTTTCAGCGAATCATTAAGTGTTTTTGTGTAATCCGGCACTTCTTGATTGACGCTGGTTGAATCACGTTCATCAAAACCTGCCATTACATTTAATAAAAGTGCCGCATCTTCTGCTGTGCGTGCAATCGGTCCGCCTTGATCTAAGCTGGATGCAAATGCAATCATGCCGTAGCGTGAAACGCGGCCATAAGTGGGCTTAATGCCGGTGGTATTGGTTAATCCCGCGGGCTGGCGAATAGAACC